>Ga0187894_10001811_pt1 | contig 26715 bp, 25 predicted proteins | sample GBC1701081metaG_FD_136650 | JGI IMG/M metagenome (GOLD analysis project Ga0187894, IMG submission 136650) | White microbial mat communities from a lava cave in the Kipuka Kanohina Cave System on the Island of Hawaii, USA - GBC170108-1 metaG ... | reverse complement strand
TTTTACCTGCCTTTTTAACACTTACGGGGTCTTTGCTAGCCGATGAGGCGGTTTCCTCTACTCAGAGCAACAACTTATCTCAAACCCTAATGTTATTGGGTTTTGGAGTTCTTTTTTTCTATTTTCTTTTATGGCGTCCTGAACGAAAGCGAAGAAAGGCTTTAGAGCAACAAAGAAACTCGATTAAGAAGGGGGACAGGGTTACTACTTCTGGAATTATTGGAACTGTAGTAAGAGTTCAAGAAAATAGTGTCATTCTTAAAATGGTAGATGGCTCTAAAATAGAAGTTTTAAAATTAGCAATTTCTGAGGTACAGCCTGGAAGTGAAGAGAGTGCTGAAGTACAACCGGTTATAGAAACAACCGATGCCCGTTAAGACAATAGTTGTTCTGCTTCGGCAAGATTTTCTTTTATTGCTTTAAACTCTGTGGTTAATGACTTAACTTCTTCTTTTTTATTTGAAAGAAGAAGTCGGAAATGTTTTGCTTGTTTTTCCCAGAAGCTGCATTTTTCTAGTAATTGCTCATAGTATGCTTCATCTTCAGGGTTGGCTTCTTTCAATTCGGCCAATTTTTTTTGAAGCAAGATGTTTTCTTTCTTTGCAGTATTAATTTGTTTTTGATAAACTTCTAATTTATCCTGTATCTCTTCATTATTCCAAAGAGGGGGCTCTACTTCTGTTTTAATGTTTTTATGCTGCAGTTTTTTTTCTAAAACATCTAGCTTTTGATAAAGTCGCCCATTATTATCTTGAGCTATTTCTTCCCTTTCTTGCGTTTGAAGTAATCGGTCTTGAAGATCTTTTATCGTATTTTGCGAAAGTTGTTGTTCTTCTAGCATTTGAGATAGCGTCTCTTCTTGAATAGAAAGTCGTTGTAGAAGATTTGCTTTTTCTAATTCGCTGTTTTCAGTTTTCTTTATTTGAGCTTTGAGTGTTTCCTGATTTAATTGTAATGAATAGAGTTTTTCTTGTGTGTTTTCCAGACATTTTTCAATCTTTGTCTTCTCTTCAAATAACATTTGGATTTGATCCTCATTATTATTTGCTATTGGGATGAATTTTTCATTATCTTTACGTACCTCTTCCAATCTTTGCTGAAGATCGGCTATTGTCAGATCTTTTTCTTGAATTTTTTGCTGTAAAGTTTGGTTTAGGTTGTGAAGTTTTTCTGCATTAATCTCCTGGGAAAGAGGATTCGAATGATTATTAGAGGCCATCGAGCTCATTTGTAGAGGTTGGGGTGTGGGTAAAATCCTTTTGATCATCTCTAAGAGAGATTGACCATCGTTGCAAGTTTTCGAAGACCAAGAATTTTGACCCTTTTGGGTAATCTTCAGCTCTTCCGCTGTTATCTTCAATATTAAGCTGCTTTGAGCATTAAAGGAATTAAACTGGTTCTGAATAATCTGTATAGCATAGCGAGAAAAGTTCATTTTTTGAAGTAAGCTCAGTTCTTGTGGACTGAGTGTTTTTTGAGGTACTGTTGCACTGTGATAAGAACAAGATTTAATTATCATTTTACTAATTAATAATTGTTTTTTTACTTATTTAAGTGTAAAACATTTATTTATTATTTTAAATAAAAAAATACTTTATTTTTTTATTTAAACGCAAGTTATTTAATATTAATTTTTTATGTAAAATTTATGTTTTTATATTAAAAATAGTAACGTTCATTTATCAGAAAAAATCACAAATGAGGCGCCTTTTTTAGAGGGAAACCTTGAGTAATTTTTCGATCAATTGTGTCGAACGACTCATTATAGAGGATGGGGGTATGCTCGATTCTTTTTGTGCCAAGGAAGAAATGTCATACAAATAATCGACGATTTCTCTAACGAGGTCAGGTTTTGTCGTCGTACCTAGTTGATAAAGAGTAGTGATTAGAGGGTGATTGGTATTAATGACAAAAGTTTTTTTCGGCTCGAGTGTCTTCATATTAGAAGGATCATTCAAAATCATAGCATCCCGAAAGCGCCGTGTGGATTCATTCAAGACAATTAGAGTAGGCAGCGTGTCAGACTGAAGGCTTTTTGCTTCTACCTCTATGCTTTCCCTCGAGAAGATTCTTCTAAAAAAGCTAGCCATTTTCCCTTCTTCTGTTCTTCCTTCTGCATCTAAAAGATGTTTTTCTCGAGAAGGATCAATGATAGTGGGGTCAATGGCGGCATCGATTCTCTGAAACTGAAGAGAGATCTTGGCTTCCAAAAAACTAAATAGATGGAGATCAAGTGGAGAGGAGGAGAAAAGCACTGGTTTAGTTTTATAGAGTTCCAAAAGAGGATCTTCTGCATCAGTAGTATAAAAAACATTTTTATCTGGATGTAACTCTACATATTCCTCTAAAGTAGTTGAAGTTTTTAAAGAGGTTTTCCAAATCAAAAATTCCTTGGCACGTGCATAAAATTTGTCATCCTGGAGTATTCCGAGCTTGATGATATTTTCTATTTCGGGCCAAGACTTTAAAAATTTTTCTCGTTCCAGTTGATAGAGAGATCCTAACCTGTCGGCAACTTTCTTAGTAATATGAGAGGAGAGGGTACGGATAGTTCGATCCATTTGTAGGGAACTACGAGAGACATTAATGGGAATGTCAGAACTATCGATTACTCCTTTTAAACAAATGAGAAAATCGGGGATTAAATCCTTGCAATTATCGGAGACAAATACCCGATTGACAAAGAGTTGCAGATGACTTTTACTCCAGTCAAAGCGGCGCTCCATTTTAGGAAAGTAAAGAATTCCCTTCAAGTGAAAGGGCATCTCGATGTTGAGATGGACCCAAAAGATGGGATCAGGTTCCGCAGGATAAAGCGTCCGATAGAAATCAATATATTCCTTTTCCGTGCATGTAGTAGGGGGCTTGAGCCACAGCGGTTCTTTATCATTAATATGAGAACTATTGAGAAAGATAGGATAAGAAAGGAAGCGACAATGTTTTAATAAAATTTCTCGAACTCGGTTCTCATCGAGAAATTCTTCATTCTCCTTGTCGAGAAAAAGGGTAATAGTGGTACCACGAGAAGAACGACTTCCTTTTTTTAAAGTGTACTCAGAAGACCCAGAACAACACCAAAAGGCAGGCTCCGATTCAGGAATAAAAGATAAAGTATCAATAGTGACATTGTGAGCCACCATATAGGCAGAATAAAATCCTAGACCAAAGTGACCGATGATTTGCTCTGCTTCTGAACTATCTTGATATTGATGAGCAAATTCTTCTGCTCCAGAAAAAGCAATTTGAGCGATACACTTCTCTACCTCTTCTTGGGTCATACCCACGCCGTTATCGATAAATTGAAGGGTTTTAGAAGAGCGGTCAATCAAAATATCTATCTGTAATTTTTCTTCTTTTTCTTCATCCAAAGAGGATTGACCCTTAGAGATTCTATGAAATTTTAGCAAGGCATCGCAGCTGTTAGAGACCAACTCACGAATAAAAATATCTTTATCTGAATAGAGCCTGCCCTTAATAATGGGGAGAATGTTTTCTGTGTGAATTTTAAGCTTTTTTGACGACATACACAATACAGGTTACAGTTTGGATTCATTATAACGATGAAGATTTTAGTTGCCCAGCTTAATTTTAAGGTTGGGGATTTTGAGAATAACCTTCCGAAAATAATTCGAGCGATACAGTGGGGCAAAGAAAAGGGAGCAGAGATCGTCTTATTCTCTGAATTAGCACTATGTGGTGGTTTCCCTCATGATTTGCTCCTTAGAAGGGATTTTATTTTTGCTATCGAACATTCTTGGAAAGAAATTTTACCTCATTGTTTAGATGTTATGGTGGTGGTAGGCACTCCCCGTCGGCATGCAAATGAGATGTTGAATAGCGCCATGATCATTCAAGAGGGCACAATCATAGGTTTCAGTGATAAAAAATTTCTTTCAAGAGAGGGTGATTTCCAAGAAATTTGTTATTTTAATGAAGGCCAAAGAGGGATCAGCTGTTGGCAATGGAAGGGAAAAAAGATTGCTGTTTGTTTAGGTGAAAATAGGGGGTTGGGAGAGCAGGCCTGTCAGGGGTCCCGATGGGACCTGATCCTCAATCTCTCTATTTTACCCTACAGGTACGATGCGTTTTCTCTTCGCATGGCTCTTTTTAAAGCAATAGCTCTCCACTCTTCTTCTCCTTTGGTTGTTTGTAATGCAGTTGGGGGAAACGATCACTCTATTTTTGATGGATATAGTTTATTTCTTGATCAAGAAGGAAAGTGTCGACAATGTGCTTCCGGTTTTCAAGAAGACCTCATGATGGTAAATCTCAGCTCTTTTCCTCAGCAAGCTCCCAGTGAACCCAATTCTTTAGAGGATCTTTATAATGCTCTGGTGCTGGGAGTGCGTGACTATTTTCATAAACAAAATTTTGGCAAAGCTATTCTGGGATTGTCAGGAGGGATCGATTCTGCAGTAGTGGCTTGTATTGCTATAGATGCTTTAGGAAAAAATGAGGTAACTGCTCTTTTGATGCCTTCCGAATATTCTTCTAAGAAGAGTGTAGAAGATGCACAGGTATTAGCTAGTCGATTGGAAATTAGGTGGGAGCTTCTTTCAATTACCCCAATTTATCAATTGATGTTGAAGGTACTCTTTCCCTTTTTTCATGGCAGTTCTTTTGATCATACGGAAGAAAACCTCCAAGCTCGCATTCGAGGGATGCTTCTCATGGCTCTCGCTAATAAATGGGGGTGTCTCGTTTTAAATACGGGAAATAAGAGCGAGGCCTCTGTAGGGTACTGTACGCTTTATGGGGATATGGTAGGAGGTATCGGAGTATTAGGGGATGTAAGTAAAGGAATGGTATATCGTCTTGCTGAGTGGATTAATCGAGACGGGGAAAGAATTCCTTTGTCTATTCTTACCAAAGAACCTTCTGCTGAGCTAAAGTGGGGACAAACAGACCGCGATTCTTTGCCAGAGTATGCTGTTCTAGACTTAATTGTAAAATCCTACGTGGAAGATCTTCTTTCTCCAGAGGAGATTACCTCTCTTTACTCTTTTCCTAATGAAGAGGTGATGAAAATCATTCATCGAATTGATCATTTTGAATATAAGCGTCGTCAGGCACCACCCTATCTTCGGGTAACTAAAAGAGGGTTTGGCACGGGGCGTACCTACCCCATCGTGTGGGGCTCCTTTTAGAGTGTTTCTGGGGAGTAGACGAGTTGGGCCCTTGTTTCTTAAACCCGGTGATAGGTATGATGAGGCTTACATGTCTGAAACCGATCCTAATAAGAGCCTTTTTCGACGAGGTATTCTTGGATACATTCGTAGCAAAAATTATCAACCTTTGGGGGATAGGGCGCTTTTTAAGCATTTAGCCATTCCAGTTCCATTTCAGTCCTTGTGTCGGGAAATTTTAAGGCAGCTTGTAAAAGAAGGTATTTTAGAGCTCCGTGCCCATAAATACTTCCTCACAACTACAAAGGCAGAACGATTGATAGGGGTAATTCGGATTCATCCCAAAGGTTTTGGATTCGTAGAATCCCTTTCTATTCCTTTTCAAGATATTTTTATTCCTAAACATTTAACTCACTATTCGGTAGATGGGGATAAGGTTGAGGTAGAGGTAAGTCCCTTTTTTGATCGAGATAAAGGTCCGGAGGGAAAAATCATTTCGATTATAGAAAGGGCTCATAATCGTATTGTCGGAACTGTTCATCATCTCAAGGATAAAGAGGCTTTTATTTATGCTTCTCTTCTTGGGAACACTCGCATGATTACGATTCCTTTGAAAAAAAAAACTAAGGAAGGAGACCGCGTTATCCTGAAGGTTGAGGATTGGGGGAGTGACATCTCGGGACCGAAAGGAGAAATTCTTCAGATAATAGGTCACATCTCTGATCCTTCTTATGATATCGAAGCCGCTATGGAAGAATTTCAGTTAAAAAAAGATTTTTCTTTGAAGGCTTTGGAAGAAGCCAAAGCTTTAGGCGATCGAGTAAAAGAAAAAGATTTACAAAATAGGGAAGATTATACTTCGATTACGACGATTACGATCGACCCTGAAACTGCCAAAGATTACGACGATGCTCTATCTATCATCAAAAACGAGAAGGGAGAGTATACGTTGGGCGTGCATATCGCAGATGTAGCTCATTATGTCAAAGCGGGTTCTTCTCTTGACCTTGAGGCCTTAGAGAGGGGGAATTCGACTTATTTTCCCGGTTATTGCTTGCCAATGCTACCTCACTTGCTTTCGGATCAGCTCTGCAGCCTTCAATCAGAGGTAATTCGACTTACCATTTCCGTAATGATGAACTTTGACCATAAGGGTTCTCTCCTCAACTATGCGATTTGTAGGAGTTATATTAAAAGTTCTAAACGATTTAGTTATGAAGAGGCTAAAGCGATTTTGGATGGTCCAGAGAAGAATCCTTATTGTAAAGATTTAAAATTGATGGTTGAGCTCTGCCTTCTTTTAAAAAACAAGAGGTATGAGAGAGGAAGTATCGATTTTTCTCTTCGAGAGCTGGTCATTGTCTGTGATGAGAAAGGGAAGCCTTACGAAACCAAACAGGTAGAGTATGACATTTCTCATCAGTTGGTAGAGGAATTTATGCTTAAAGCTAATGAGGTGGTGGCTCGACACCTTCTTAACCAGGGTCGTCCAGCTGTATTTAGAATTCATGAACAACCTGTTTCAGAAAATGTGGAAGATTTTTATCAATTAGCACGTTCTTGGGGATTTATCATTCCTAAAGAACCAACCAAGTATGATTTGCAGGGAGTGTTTGAAAAAGCCAAGGATACTCCTTATGCGCAACAGCTGGCGATTGCTTTTATTCGGAGCATGAAGGTTGCTTTTTATTCTCCAGAAAATGTAGGTCATTATGGCCTTTCTTTAGAACATTACTGTCACTTTACCAGTCCTATTCGTCGTTATACCGATCTAGTTATCCAACGCCTTTTGTTTTACGAAGAAGGAAAAGATCTAAATCTCAACGAGATTGCAAAAAAATGTTCCGAAAGGGAAAGGGTTTCCTTTAAAGCGGAATCCAATGTAAAAACGCTTAAAAAATTTCGTCTTCTCAAAGAGTGGTTACACCAAAATCCTCAAATGAGCTTTATTGGGATTGTCACTAAAATCAAGCCTTTTGGAATCTTTTTTGAAGTTGTCGATTTGATGCTAGAGGGATTTCTTCACATTTCTGAATTAGAAAATGACTATTTCATTTTTAATGCTTCTACTAACACCTTAGTGGGTCAATCTTCGGGTAAGCTCTATCGGATAGGGGAGTCTATAGCGGTACGCCCCTTAAATATTAATTTAATCCTCTTGGAGTCTCACTGGGAACTCATCTTACCAAAAAACCGGCGACGTCATGCAAAAAAACAATCTCCTACCACTTGAATTTTACCTTCAAAAAGATGTGATCTCTATCGCTCGTCAGTTATTAGGCAAGGTGCTCTTATCAACAGTCAATGGTCGCTTGACGGGAGGCATCATTACAGAAACAGAGGCCTACAAAGGTAGTGAGGATCGTGCTTCGCATGCGTATAATAATCGTCGTACCTCACGGACGGAAGTGATGTTTCAAGAAGGGGGGATAGCTTATATTTATCGATGCTACGGCATTCATTTTCTCTTTAACATCATCACCAATCTCAAAGATATTCCTCACGCTATTTTAATTCGTTCTATAGAACCTACTCATGGAATAGATGTGATGCAGCTTAGAAGACAAAAATTATCTAAACTTTGTTCAGGGCCTGGGGCGTTGTGTCAGGCACTGGGAATCGACCTTTCTTATAATGGAATTTCTTTACTGAAAGAGCCTTTGTGGATCGAAGATTGGGGGATTTCTGCAAGAAACATTCAGTGTACTCCTAGAATTGGGGTTTCTTACGCGCAAAAAGATACTTTCCTTCTTTATCGGTTTGTGCTTGAAAACTTCAAGACAATGTAGTTAACTTGCTTTTTTCTCATTTTGTGCGATTTGGACTTTCCATAGAGGTAATAAAATGAAAAAGCATTTTTTTACGGGGCTCGTCATCTTACTCCCCATCGTCATTACAATCGCAGTCGTCGATTTTTTTATCCATTTATTTGCAGACCCTTTTGTTGATCTCATTACAAATTTTTTCAAAAAGATGCATTTATTCAGCAATACTTCTTTGTTTTATTCGAACAGTCAAATCATCCAATATTTGAGCAAGCTCGTAGTTTTGGTTATGTTATTTTTCTTAATAGTCGGTCTTGGGATTATTACACGATGGTTTTTATTCCGCGCCTTATTGAATTTAAGTGATCGAATTTTGCATAAAATTCCCATTTTTAATGTGATCTACAAGGCAACTCAAGAAATTGCGAAAACCGTTTTTAAATCGGATACGATGATTTTTAAACAGGTGGTTATAGCTCCTTTTCTTCAAAAGGATATGTATGCTGTAGGATTGGTATCTCAAGAGTTTTCCTCTCTTGGGGCTCATCTACCGGATAAAGATACGGTAACGGTTTTGATTCCTACTACACCCAACCCCACTACCGGTTTTCTCGTTTTATATAAAAAAAGTGATTTGATTTATACCGATATGAAACCCGAAGAAGCTCTTAAATATGTGGTTTCCTGTGGCGTTTTAGTTCCCGAAAGAGATATTCTTGGGAAAAAGATAAATAATGTGCTATGAAAAAGTCGTTTTCAGCAGGGGTTGCCGTCTTATTGCCGATCTTTATAACTTTTTGGGTGGTTAAATATTTATTAGATCTTTTCACTGATCCTTTGCTCCATATTTTGCAAAAAGTGTTAATCCTTTGGGAAGAAGAAGGTAAATTTTCTTTACACCATAATGAGTTATTTTTGATTTTGATAAGTCGGGTAAGTGCTCTTATTTGTACTCTAGGCGTTGTAGTAATAGTGGGTGTTATTGCCAGGCGTTTTATTTTTAAAAAATTACTCTCTCTATTGGATCGAGCTTTTGTTAAAATTCCCGTTATAGGAAGTATTTATCGCATTATTCGAGATGTGCTCAAGGTGACTTTATTTTCCGACAAAAAGAGCTTTCAGGAAACCGTTCTTCTTCCTTTTCCTTCCTCAGAAACCTATGCATTGGGATTGGTTACGGGCACCATATCCGATGAGTTTAAGAAAATCGTACCCAACGCGGATATGACAGTATTTGTTCCCACAGCACCTCATCCTGTTTCAGGATATGTTCTCCTATGTCCTAAAAATTCTCTTTTTTCCACCTCGCTTTCATCAGAAGATACCTTGAAGTTTTTACTTTCCTGTGGAGTAGTGCATTCCTCTTCTCCTCTTTCATGACTCGCATTGTTTTTATTCGCGTTCAGGAGAAATTTTCTAAATTGGAAAAACTTTATCAGATCGCTTATAAACATTTTTTTCAAAAACAACCCCTTCTCTTTTTAATTTCAGATCCAGTGGCTCTTGAATTTCTCGATCAATTTTTTTGGGATACTCCTCCTCATAGCTTTTTGCCTCACCCGACTCCTTTGTTGAGTATAGAATTGAGCGTAATAGAAAATTATCCCTACATTTTTAATCTTTCTCCTAAACCTATCTTGAAAGTTGAGGAGATAAATACGATTTATGAATTAGAAGACCACACTTCCCCAGAACGTTTAAGGCAATCCCAGGAGAAGCACAAATGTTATGAAGAGAGAGTACCTCACTGCTTAGAAAAAAGAGGTGGATACTAACCCTTTCCGGGGAGGATTTTGACTTTTTCAATAGATCGTTCATCTGAGCTTAAAATTTCTAGGTCAAAATCATCGTGATGCAGCCTCCACCCCTTAGAAGGGATAGCTCCAGCCCTATGGTAAATGTATCCCCCAAGAGTATCATACTCTACGCTAGAGGGAATATTGATAAAAAGTTCTCTTTCCATCTCTAAAATACTCATTCGTGCATCGACAATCCACCCCCCGGAAGGCAAAGTCGAATAAAGTAACCCTTGGTCCACATCATCTTCATCTTCAATATCACCGACGAGTTCTTCTAAAATATCTTCAATGGTAATAATCCCTTCCGTTCCTCCATATTCATCGACGACAATAGCTATGTGAAGTTGTTTATTGCGAAATTCTTGAAGAAGATGCGAAATTTTTTTCGTCTCCGGGGTATATAAAACGGGTTTAATCAGAGAGTGAATTGATTCTTGACGGTTAAACCCTGTGTAAGCAGAAAGGACATCTTTATAGAGTAAAACTCCAGTGATATGATCAATAGTATCTTTATAAGTAGGAAGACGGCTGTACCTTTCTTTTATAAAAGCTTCCGCAGCTTGCTGTAAGTGAGTCTCCTCTGATAAACAGACGACATCGATACGGGGAACCATAACCTCCCTTACTGTTCTTTCTTTGAAATTAGCAACAGAAAGGATCAATTTTCTCTCTTGAGGGTCGAGATGAGAGGAGAGCTCCGATTCATGTAGGACTTCTAAAAGTTGTTCCTTGATAGAAGGGAAGGCTGGTTTGCCTTTAACTCCATTGGGAAATAATGATGCAAGTACTTTCATAAAAAAAAGAGCTGTTAGTGGGGCAAAAAGAGTAAGGAGAAGGGAAGCAAGAGAGGCAAAGAGTTTTAGTGCCAGTATAGGGGAGGCTGTAGCGAGAAGTTTAACGAAGAAATCCATGAGTACTGAAATGGTGACGGTAATGACAATAAAGAAAAGAATAGTAGTTGAAGAAGAGAGGTCGTGAAATAGGTGTAAAAAAGGTTCCTGAGAAATGAAAATGGTAACGGTGAGAACTCCATAACAGAGATACAAAATTTGCTTTCCAAAGCTCAGGGCCATAAAGAGACCCTCCCATTTTTTAACGCCAAACAATGGCTGTAAAAAATGTTGGAAGAAAAAAAGCTTGGGAATTTTTTTAAATACTTCTTTAGAGGAAAGACGACCTAGACGAAGCAGCGCAGTCGTCATGCACGTTAGACAGCCCGAGCTTAAGAGGAAGAGCAAAGCTACAAAGGGCTTTCCAATATGCATTGTTGTATGGTTGCTAAACGAATTAGCCTATCTTCCTCTTTTCTCATTTTGTCTCTATCTTTTTTGTTTGTATCGATGTAACCCAAAAGATGCAAGAGTCCATGCAAAATATACAGCATCGTCTCTTGGTAAGGAGCGGTTGGGTTATATTCGATTGCTACTTGGGGGGATACGAAGATATCTCCTAGAAAGGGTTGCTCTAAAGGAAAGGAGAGGCAATCCGTTGGTGTGGGATCTTTGAAAAATTTTTCATGAAGAGCGCTCATTCTTTTTTTACCTACCAAATAAACAGAGACTTCCTGAAAAGAAACCCTTTTTTTCTTAAGAACATATAGAACAAACTTTCTGATGGAAGAGATCTTAACAGGCAAATGAGATTGGCGATTGAAAATTTTTATGCAAAGTTTGGGGTTTTCGGTAGGTTGGTAACCTGAGTATTTTCTTCGTCTTTCCATTTTCCTAGCCTACGTAGAACGTCAATGCGTTCATATCGTTTGAGAACATTTCTTTTTTTGGAAGTTTTACTAGCCCGTCCATAGCTACGATGCCTTGTCATTTTAACCTATGTTTTTGGGAATAAAAGCCAATTGAGTGTTTTGAATGCCATTTTTGTGAATTTTAAATCCCTCGGGGAGAGCATCTTTTTTTGCTCCAGTTTTTATCGAGGGAGGAGAAGGACGTTTGGGACATTTAGAACGCCTTTCTTGCTGCTTACTGATTCTGATCATACCTTTCTCTACCTTCGAAGATAAGAAAATAAAGGTATCAAATGAGGAGCAATTTCTCAATAACAATTGCGAGGTTGAAGAGATTTAAAAAATTTTTTTCCTTAGATTTTAAAAAGTGTAAAAAATTTTTTTAACTTTCTTGTCTTAATATTCTTCTTCTAGCTATGCTGTGCTACAGATATTTAGATCATAACTCAATCAGGAATCGAAACATGAAGGAATTTGTCGAATATATCGCAAAAAACTTAGTTGATTATCCGGATAAGGTACATCTTAATGAAATAGGTGGAATCCACACGTTGATTATTGAATTAGCGGTGGATAAGGTAGACATAGGGAAAATTATCGGAAAAAAGGGAAAGACGATCAATGCCATCAGAACCCTTCTTATGTCTGTAGCCAGCCGAAATGGAATTAGAGTTTCCTTAGAGATTATTGAAGAGCCAAAGACACATCAGGTCAGCTTAGTTTAATTTTTTTTAGGCAGGTAAGGGGTCACTGTTGTTTTTCGAGAATTCAAAGACCCCGCTTTAAAGCGAAAGATTGCTATCGATAAAGAAGAGGAAGTTTTCCGATAAGATAGAGAAAAATTGCTCTTTTCAAGAACATTTTGCCATAACTTTTCAGAATTTCCCAAACATTCTACTTGAAAAATTTGCTCTTTAAGTTGTGGTGCAGAGATAAAATGAGAAAAAAACCACTTAGCATTTTCTACTGCTTTTCTCTCATCGGGAATCCAGAACCAAAACTCATCCAAATGCGCGTAGGGCTTTACCTCACCCGAACGCACCTCTTCTGCTCCTGCTACTGTGCTGATCATCTGTAAATGAAAATTTAGTTCCTGATTTTTGTGATAAACTTTTAGAGCTTGATTAGCCCATTGAGTTATCAGATGTTCCGCAATTTCCTTAAAAAGAGGAAAATTGTCGGCAAAGAGCTTAACTTGACCTATCCTACAGCAGCCATTTTGTGTTTTTGTATCGGCAAATAGAAGGCCCGGCTTTCCTTGAAAGGCCGCAAGTAAGGCTTCATCAAGCAGAGCTACTTTCAAGAGATAAACCTCATGATACAGAGGGTATACCTTTTCATGCTGCAATATGCGCAGTGCGGCTTTTTGTAAAAAATATCGATCTCGGGGAAAATCGTCGAAGTAGATCACCTCCACTTCTTTTTTTAAAGTTAAAGAGGTAAGGCGATTAATTAGAGAGGCCACACAGGTAACATCGCGTAAAGAAATTTTCGATAGTAGATCTGTGTCATCAAAAATAGCGTACAAATAGTGCATATATTCAAGCATCTCTCTTTCAGGGGAGACAAAATAGGGAGTACCCTGTTTTTGTAAATACACATATTTTTTTTGTAATAATCTTTGTAAAATTCTAAGCGACACGGGATTTTTATCATCTTGCTCTAGCTCTTTGATTTGTTTTTCTATTGATAATAACTCCATACCACCGGTGCTATAGAGATCAGAGAGTTGAAAGCTCAGTTCTGCTACAAGGGAGTTAGAAGATTCCGTATCGGAAATAGAAACCGAAATTGGGTTTGACGAAGCAAAAGAGGTTTTATGGTGATCGATAATGCTAATTACTTCCAAATAGGGGGGAATTTTTTTCTCCTCCTTATTGGAAAAATCTCTTAAAGAAAGAGTCCCCAAAGGAGTCTGATTGAGATCCACAGCATAAATCACTCCTAAGGGGTAGAGCTTTGCCGACTCGGTGGCAACTACGATGAGATAAGGGGAAGAGCCCATTTTATTTTGAATTTCTTCAAAAGTGGCATACTGATCGATTGTAGAGGGAGATAGATGTAGAATCCGCTCTTTGATTTTTTCTGCGATATCAAACTGATTTGCACGAAGTGAAAAAGCATGGACTCCCTTTTCAAAGATTTCTAAGAGAGAATCGCACATCTTTTGATGTGTACGGGCTACGGAAACAAAGTGTTTGAATAAAGGGATTTCCCAACGATCCATAGCGGAAGCCAACTCCAACATATTACCTTGAATCCCCTCGGAAATTTCTAAAATGCGAGAAAGATAGCAGTCGAGAGAGCTTTTTTTGTCTTCAGCAAAAGGAAGCATACTTTCTTGGGTAACCAGACTTTGCTCTAGAAAGGCTGTGAGAAAAGAGCTTGTCTCCTCTGCTGAAGAGGCCTTTTTGAGGTGATGATCGAGAAGGCCCTGCTGTGCTTGTAGAAAAGCATGGAAAAGCTGATTAATGCCTTCCACCTCTTTTTTATCCTCCTTCCCTAACTCTCCAAGGTAAGCGCCCTCTTTGTTTATGATAACAGCCACTCGGTATTCTTCTCGATCTAGAACGGAGAAGCTATCCTTGAGCTCTTTTTTGATAAGGCCCTTTTGGGTTGCTAAATCTAAAGCAGTACAAGAGAGATTAGTTTGACATTGAGCAGAGTAGGAGAAAACCTTTTCTCCAAAAAAAGGGTAAAAGAGGAGATTTAGCTCTACCAGACGAGGCTTTTCCGAAAGATTCCACATATGCAATCCTCTAGATACACGAGACCCAAAAGCATCTACCCACCCCCAAAAAGAAGCCACCGTCGTGTCCAAATCGGGTGAAGGATGGGAAAGAACAAAATGGGTCCCGGGGTAATTTTTTGCACCTCCTAAAGGAAATAAATTTTGATAATTTTCTTTGGGCAAATAACGCCCTACTATTTTTCCTCTGATAAGTTGGTTCTCTTCATCGGTGAGATCGGAGAATTGGTTTAGCCAAAATTCAAAATCATGAAAATGAAATAGAGGAAGTATTTGCTCTTGATTCACTTTTTCAATAAACTTTAAAAGAAAGGGTAACGCAAACATTTCTTCAGGAGTATCCTCTATCCACTGTAGGAGTATGCGACATACTTGATTTACTTTATCAGGATGCTTCAACACATAAAAAGAGGGGGTTTCAAATGCTTTAAAGTAGGACTCAAAAGAAGAACACTTCATTTTTTCCAAAATGGTATTGGTTAAATAGTGCCTCATTGTGTTCCCCTTATTGATGCAAATAGATTGGACTGAGCAGGAATTGAACCTGCGACCATCCGCTTAGAAGGCGGATGCTCTATCCTCTGAGCTATCAGTCCGATACACGAAAAAGATATCGATCCTAGAAAATAAAGTGCAATGTAAATTTGACAATGAATGGATTTTTTGAATTTTATTTTCATATAATAACACTTTTGTGTGTCTTTTTGATAAAAATCAAATTAAGTTAAAGTATTGAATAACATAAATACTTCTATGGCCTCTTGTAGCACAGGTTGTTTATATCAAAATTATCCTTGAAGAAGAGCTATTATCCTTGGCTGATCAACTGTTATTAAATAAATTTGATACTGTTTTGGAGCAAGAGCTTCAAGGAGTGTTTTTAACTTGCAATCAAGCTTTTCACAGTTTTGAGAGATACAAAAGATATTATTAGATATTGTGATTTTTTTGAGTTCTTAACAATTGAGTCTATTTTACCTGATTAAATGCAGTCGTTTCAAAAGATTTTTTCTTTAATTGCGCCGCAATTTTTTATAAACTTTTATATAAAGGTTTTATCCGTTTGTTAATGTAAACGAGTCCTTTAAACCTGAGATAGTCCCCTATCACCATAATCTATCATCTTGCACGATTTACCTGTTATTACCGCTTCAAGACACCCCTACGTTGTGTCTTTTGGGGTTGAAAAAAGATTTTTCCTCTCACTCCACCTCATATGATACAATAAGACCCTTGATCTTGTACCCCTTTACCTGTATGGTCCTAGGGATTTGATGTGTGATAAAACTACTTAGGTGAAAATTTTTTAAAGGAAAATCAGATGAAAAAATTGAAAACTTTTTTCTTACGTACCTATGGGTGTCAGATGAATGAGCTAGACAGTGAGATTATGAAGGGACTCCTAGAGAGAAGGGGAATGCAGCAGGTTGATGATGAAAATAATGCAGATCTTTTACTTTTTAATACCTGTTCTATTCGAGACCTAGCAGAGCGTAAGGTAATGGGTAAGTTGGGGCAGCTTAAAGGCAAAAAGGGAAGGTTCATTGGGGTGGCCGGGTGTATGGCTAATTCGAAGAAAGAAAGATTATTTAAAAAATTACCCGATATCGATTTTGTCATAGGAACCAATAATATTTCTGATCTAGATCAGGTTTTAAATGAAGTATTGGAGACGGGTCGTCCTACCCTGCGAGTGAGTGATCAATTTGAAGAACATCTTGACTATTTAATTGCTAAACGGGACGATCCCGTAAAGGCTTTTGTTTCGATCATTAGAGGATGTGATAAATTTTGTACTTACTGTGTAGTCCCTTATACTAGAGGCAAAGAGGTCTCTCGACCCTTGAGGGATATTGTAGAGGAATGTCAAAAATTGGTAGATAAAGGTTATAGAGAGATCACTCTACTAGGCCAAAATGTGAATAGCTATGGCCGTGATCAACCAGAATGGAGAGTTAGATTTCACGATTTACTATATTACTTGGATCAAATTAAAGGGTTATTTCGTATTCGTTTTATGACCTCCCATCCCGTGGACATTCACGTGGAATTGATGAAGGCTGTGCGTGATTTACCCTCGGTATGTGAATTTATTCATTTTCCTCTTCAGGCAGGATCTAATAGAATTTTGAAAAAGATGCATCGAATGTACACTGTGGAAGAGTATTTAGAAAAAGTTGCTCAACTAAGAGAATTGGTGCCACATGTTGCTCTTGGAACGGACATCATTGTCGGTTTTCCTACAGAAACAGAAGAAGAGTTTCAAGAAACTTATGACAAGTTTCAAAAGATTGAATATTCCGTCGCTTTTTTGTTTGCTTACAGTGCAAGAAAAGGGACCCCCGCTTTTCGTTGGAAAGATGATGTTTCAGAAGAGGAAAAAAAGCGAAGATTACAACGTCTTTTGAAGCTATATGAAGAAATGGCGAAAGCAGACAAAGAAAAAATGTTGGGGCAAGAGGTAGAGATATTGGTCGAAAGTAAACATCAAAAGAAGGGATATTTAAAGGGAAGGACGCGATGTTGGAAAAAGGTAATCTTTAGTGGGCCGGATCAGTGGGTAGGTAGTTTGCAAAAAGTATTTTTACACGGATACAGCCATCAAACCTTTTTAGGTGAAATCAGATAAAGCGATGAAGAGCATACTCGTGAGCCTCCTCTTTTTCTTTTGGGGATGCTCTTCACTATCTCAGTATAGCCAATCACAAACTTTCCTCCCTATCTCTGATCCTGTTATCGAACATCTAGCTTATTGGGTGGGGTATGATGGGAGTCGGCGGCAGCCTAGGTGGGTTTATGAAGGGCTCGATAAAACGCATCTTGAAAAAAAAGTCAGCAGAAAGGGAATTTCCTTTCTCCCAGATCCTTTATTGCCCGAGATTTTGAGCGCGACAGATGCGGATTACCGTGGCTCCGGTTTTGATAGAGGGCATCTCTCTCCTGCAGCGAATGCTCTATACGATCTGCGTGCTCTTAGGGAGACCTTTTATTTTTCTAATGTTAGCCCTCAAGAACGCTCTTTCAATCGAGGCATTTGGAAAAAACTAGAGGAGAGGGTGCGCTCTGTCGTTTTGCAATATGATTTTATTCACGTCTATACAGGACCGCTTTACTTACCTCATCGTGAGGCTGATAATCGTAACTACGTTACCTACCAAGTTATAGGAAGTCGTCATGTAGCTGTTCCCACTCATTATTTTAAAGTGTTCTTTACTAAAGAAGGAAAATTGATCGAAGCCTATATCCTTCCCAATAAAACCATTGCCAAGCCTACTTCTCTTGAACAATTTCTCACCTCTTTAGATAAGGTAGAACAACTCGCAGGCATTCTATTCCCTTTTAAGTAGTTTTTCTTTGTTTGTTTTGCAAAATTGTTTTTTCAATTGGGTCAGTTGATTTTTAGCTTCTGGAGCAAGGTCATCCTGTTGTTTCACCCGGTCAATAAAAAGAACCCCATTCAGATGGTCATTTTCGTGGAAGATAACACGTGCATCGATTCCATAGAGTTCTTCGATGATTGCCGTTCCATCCAATTGTGTAGATAAGATTTTGACATAACTAGGGCGAGAGACAGTAAGGCGTAGCCCAGGAATAGAGAGGCATCCTTCTTGAAATTTTTCTACCTCTTGAGATTGGTCGATAATTTTTGGGTTGATATAGACATAACTTTCTTTAGAGAGTTCTTCATTATTTGGTGATGAAGCGCGAAGACGACGGCTCACGAAAAGGCGAATAGGACGACCGACTTGCACAGCTGCTAACCCTATCCCATGATTGGCATCCATAGTATCAATCATGTCTTTAACTAGTTCCTTGATCTCCTCTGTAATTTCAGATATGGGAAGAGATTTGGTTCTCAAGATGGGGTCTCCATAATAATGTAGAGGGATTTTCATGGCAGTGTTTCTTCAATAATTGTAGGTTCTGGGGTGGAAGAGGAGCCTAGGTGGGAAGACCACTTAGATAAAAACAGACAGGCAGCAATAAAAATGATAGCCAACCAAGCGGTAATTTTTTTTAAAACCGCTGCGGTAGAGGTCCCAAAAAGGGATTCTCCAGCGTCTCCCCCAAAAGATGCTCCTAGTCCCAGGCTCTTGCTTTCTTGCATGAGAATGACCAAGCATAGGAGAAATGAGATCAATAAAAACATAATGATAGAAAGGTAGAATAAAAATGTCATAATATAGAAAATAAATTAATTATTTTAATAAAACTGCTTACTTCTAGAGAGGCTTTTCCCACGAGGACGCCATTAATATTGGCTTGTTCAGAGAGTGCAGCAACTGACTCTGGAGTTACAGAACCTCCGTAAATAATAGGGGTTGCATGAGCGTAGTCATATCCCCAAATACTAGCAAGGCATTTTCGACAAAATTGATGTATCTCCTCAATCCTTTTTGGAGGAGCTATTTCTCCACTACCTATTGCCCAAAAAGGCTCATAGGCTAGAATCATTTTATGTGGAGAGGAGTTTTGTAGTAGTGTAGTTAATTGCTGTTCCAGAATTTTAAAAATATTTTTATCTTCTTTTTCTTTAGCAGTTTCTCCAATGCATAGGATAGGTAGCAGGTTTTTAGAAAAGGCTTTTTTAACTTTGAGAGCTAGGGAGGTCTCTGTTTCGTGAAAGAGACGACGTCTTTCTGAATGACCTAAGATCACAAAATGAGCGCCCGCTTCTTGTAACATTTCTGCCGACACTTCCCCTGTAAATGCCCCTTGATCCGCTTCGTGCATATTTTGAGCACCAATGAGAAAAGAGGTATTTTGAACGACTACAGCAGCTTCAGAAATGAGGGTAAAGGAGGGTGCAATCAGAATATCCACTACAGGGTTTTGGATCTGCTCTTTTAAAGTATTCAAAAAAGAGACTACTTCTGAACGCTTCTTGTGCATTTTCCAATTTCCAGCAATAATTAGTTTTTTTTTCGGCATGCCTTCCATTTTAATTCAAGGTAAACGTAAATGCAAGAAAACGCGATCTTTTCCGTAACAGAATTGACTCAAGCTATTAGAAAACACTTAGAGAGTAAATTTTTTTATGTTCATGTTCAAGGGGAAGTGATCGATTTTAAAGAGCAAACCTCAGGTCATTTATATTTTAGATTAAAAGATACTCAAGCTCAAATTGCAGCAGTTTTCTTTCGAGGTGATCTGAGGGTAGAACTTGCTAATATGAAAAGATTACCTAAAAATGGCGATCAGGTCGTGATTAATGGGGAACTTCACGTCTACCCTCCACGAGGAAACTATCAAATTGTCGTTCGAAAATTGAAATATATAGGCGTAGGAGAGCTGCTAGTAAAGTTTCAGGAGTTAAAGGAAAGATTATCCTTCCGAGGATGGTTCGACTCAGCTCTAAAAAAAGCTCTTCCTGCTTTGCCGAAAACGATTGGGGTGGTTACTAGTCCAACAGGAGCCGTTATTCAAGATATCTTAAATGTGCTATCTAGGCGTTGTCGTGGCTTCCATTTGATTCTGAATCCGGTTAAGGTTCAAGGAGAGGGTGCAGCTCAAGAAATTGCTCGGGCTATTAACCAATTTAACCAATATCAACTAGCTGACGTGATCATTATAGGAAGGGGAGGGGGAAGTTTAGAAGATCTCTGGCCTTTTAATGAAGAGGTAGTAGCGCAGGCGATTTTTCTTTCTAAAATTCCGATTATTTCCGCTGTGGGTCATGAAATTGATATCTCTATTTCTGACTTTGTTGCTGACGTTAGGGCGCCGACTCCTTCTGCTGCGGCTGAAATTGTCATGGTATCGATGGAGCAGCGGGAGCGTACTCTAGTACAAATGAGTAGGGCAGTGGATACTTATATGAACTATTCATTAAAGGAGCAGCGGGATCGCCTAGAATACCTACGCAAACAATCAATCTTTTCCTCTCCTTTTTCATTTCTCGAGGTGACCTCTCAGAAGTTGGATGAGCTCTTAGAAGAAATCGATAAAGCCATGCTACGGCTTATTTCTATAAAAAAGCTGCAAATAGAGAGTTTGAAAAAATCTTTGTTTCTGTGGAATCCTATGCAGCAAGTAGAACAACGTAAAGAAAAATTATCGCAATTGATCGATCATTTGTCAGCAATTAATCCTAAAAATATTTTAAAACGGGGGTATGTGATACCCTTTCGAGAAAATCGTTGTTCCGTTATCTTTTCGAGCAAAGAGATAATGGTAGGTCAAAAAATGTTTCTTTTAATGCAAGATGGAGAGTGCGAGGTTAAAGTAGAGTCCACTACCTGGGAGAAATAAGATGCAATTTGAAGAGTCTTGTGATCGATTAGAAAAAATTTTAGACAAAATGAACTCAGGAAAAATCTCTCTAGATGAATCATTGGCTTATTATGAAGAAGCTCATCAACTGATTTCTGCTTGTCAAAAAAAATTGTTCGAAGCAGAAAAAAGAATCGAAGTATTAGTTAAATTGCGTAATGGAGAGATGATACTAGATGAGGAGGAAAAACCGGTTTTAGAGAACTTTTCTTTTCCTGAAAATCTATGAAAATTGCGCTTTTTTCCAGCCCATATATCGACTCCTCTGAGGGAGTTGCTGTTGAAATTAGTCGATTTTTACAGAAGAAAGGGGTTGAGGTTCTGATGAAAAAGAACTCCGAATCAGGGGTGGGACAGACTCATGATATTGAATTGACGAACACCGATTTAATTATCTCCTTAGGAGGAGATGGAACACTCCTTAAATTAATCCATCAATATGGCCTTTTGGATATCCCCATTATAGGGATTAACTTGGGACACCTAGGGTTCATGGCGGCTATTCAGATCACTGATCTTTATTCTAGTTTACAAGATCTCATTCAAGGCGCGTACCAATCTCAAGAAAGGTTAATGTTGCAAGGAAGGATATCGGACCGGAAAGGAGATTGTTTTGCCATCAATGACATTGTGATCCACAGAGCTGCTAACCCTAGTCTCATTGAAATGTCTATCTATGTAAATGGTACTTATGTAAACACCTTTGAAGCAGATGGGATGATCATTGCAACCCCGACAGGATCTACTGCGTATTCTTTGGCAGCTGGAGGACCGATTTTAGCTCCCGACCTAGAGGCTATTCTCATTACTCCCATATGTGCCCACACCATTTCTAATCGTCCTATCGTGTTAGCAGCCCACCAAGAAGTTGATATTGAATATTTAAGCACCCAGTATGCTGCCGAGGTTAGGGCTGATGGGTTAACACACTTTAATCTCAATAAGGGAGAAATATTTAAAATTAAAAAGCATGATAAGAGACTTAAATTGGTAAACCTCAATAAGCAAGATCCTTTTTCTATTCTTCGGTCTAAATTGGGGTGGTCGGGCAAACTGCGTTAAGAAACTTTTCTCTTTTGAAGCTTGAGAAACAGATTAAGGAGTGTTTTTATTTTTTATTAAAAAAGGTTTGCTCTTCTTTTTAGAAGATGATAAAATTTCTTATTAGTTAATGAATCGGTTAAGGGGGGAGGGCTCATGTCCTACGAGAACGCCAAGGCAAACCTGAAGGAATTCGGGAAAGAATTAAATTTAGAGGGTTTGCAATTTGACGAAAATCATACGTGTATTTTAGGAATAGACAACACGTTTTCTTTACATATTACCTACGAACCTCACTCCGATCGTCTTTATCTGTATTCGCCAATTTTGGACGGTCTTCCTAAAGACCCCATGATCCGACTCAAGCTTTATGAATCTCTTTTAGAGGGGTCGATGTTAGGTGGACAGATGGCGGGCGGCGGTATTGGGGTTGCTACAGTAGAAGAATTGATCCTCATGCACTGCGTTTTAGAGATGGGTCTTGGGGCTGATGCTTCTTTTTTACGTCGCTTTGCTCCAGTTTTTGTCGAAGCTGTAGAGCGTTGGAGAAAAAAAGCTAAAGATATCAGTGAGGGTCAAGAAGTAGAGCCTAAAGCAGGAGGAGGAGACAAGCGTATACGTTCTCCATTGAATATTGATAACCCCAATAATAAACCGGGACAGCCTTTCATAAAGATTTAAGTTTTGCTTCGATTGATTTGACAGCAAGAGATATCTGTTCGTGTTGTTTTTCAAGTTTTTTTTGGACTGCTTGCGTACTACTTATGACGGTAGAGTGATCGCGAGAAAAAATTTTCCCAATCTTTGTAAAAGGGAGTTTGAGCGTTACCCTGAGAAAATACATTCCTATCTGTCGCGCTGTACAGTGTTTTTGAATTTGAGAGCGACCGAGAATTTCTAAAGGTTTTAAGGAAAAAGTATCAGCGACGATTTTTAAAACGACTTCAGGAGAAAGTGATTTCTTTTTTTCCTCAACTACTAATGTAGAAATCAGACGATCTACTTGCGTGACGGTCAGTTTGTGGGGTAAATAGTCTTTAAGTAACTCTGCAGCGAGAAGAAGTCGAGAAGTAGAAGGTAGTTTCTTGCATAGGTGTAAGTACAACTCCTTAGGTAGATCAATTTTGGTTTGTAATAGCCCTTGTCGTTCCTGAAAATTGAGAGGTTGAAAAGATAAAGTAAGACCCCATTCAAAACGACTTGTTAACCGGGGTTCAATTCTCTGTAGTTGATGAGGTAAAAGTACGCTAGCTAGAAAAATTTGTTTTTTAGATAAATGTAGGGCATTAAAAGTATGAAAAAGTTCTTCTTGAGTAGCATGTCGGTCAGCAAGTTCTTCCACATCATCGATCAGAAGGACGTCACATCCTCTATAAAAATCTCTTAATTTTTGCATATTACTAGAACGAATAGCAGCTACGACGTGTTGCGTGAGAGTCGTGGCTTTCATATAAATACACGATTTATTTTGCTTTTTTTGTAAATAAAGAGCAGATCCGGTAAGAAGGTGAGTTTTTCCCGCCTCTTTGGGGCTTTGTAAGTAAATGGGATTAAAACCTTCACTATTTAAAGCCCTTTCTAATAACTGAAAGTGGCAGGCATTGCTTTTACCTGGAAAGTAAGAACTCAGTTGAAAAGAAGGATTTAATTTATCTGGTAAGAGAGTAAGAGAAGGGATCCATTCTTTTTTCCTCTTTTCTCTCTTTATTGATGCATGAGGCAGATGGATGTGTACTTGAATAGGAAGTTCATTATTATTTTTAAAATATTTTTGAAGAGAAGGGCGTAGGTGTTCTTCAAACCAATGTAATTGAAAAAAGTTTTCCGCTTCTAAATAGAGATTTCTCGAATCAAAACGAACGACCTTGAGAGTTTTTGCCCATTTGTCTAAAGCATTTTTTCCTAGTTTATTTACTTGATTTTGAAGAAACTCATTCCACTCCTTCATATCTCTTTTACAAATAGATCATTAGTTGTTATTAATTTTTTAAATATTTTGCCATCCACCATTGTTGAAGAATACCCAGAAGCATTGAGGAAAGCCAGTAGATATTGAGCCCAGAGGGAAAATTATAAAATAAAAAGGTAAAGATGATGGTCATTAAATTACCCACCATTTGTTGTTGTTTTTGCTGATCACTCATGGTTTTAGGCTGTTTGGAAGGAAGGGAAAGGCGTTGTTGTAGGAACATGACTACGCCTAGTAGTATAGGGAGTAGATGTAGGGAGGTACCAATAAACCAGATAGGGGTGGACCAGGAAAAGAGAACATCAGGTGCAGCTAAGTCATCGATCCAGCCAGGAATGAAAGAAGCTCCTCGTAGCTCAAAAGTGGATTTAAGTAGGTCAAACATACCGATCAAAAATGGCATTTGAATCAAGAGAGGAAGGCATCCACCAAGAGGACTTACCCCATGTTCGCGATAGAGGTTCATAACCTCCATTTGCAGTTTTTTAGGATCTTTTTTATAACGTTCTTGAAGCTGTGTCAGTTTTGGAGAAAGTTTTTTCATCTTGATAGTAGATTTAATAGACCAGGCGTTTAAGGGATAAAGAATCACGCGAAGAGCTATGGTTAGTAGGATAATGGCAATCCCCCATGAATGTACCATCGAATAAAAAATCTTCATTAAAAAGAATAAAAACTTAGCAAAAGGTTCTGAAATAAAGGCAAACCATCCATGAAAACTCTTTGTTGAGGAGTAATCTGTTTGATGTACAGCATCGATTTGTTCCAAAATAGGTGTCGATAAGGGACCAGCAAAAAGGCGGAAATGATAATTTCCTCCTTGACTGCGAAAGGGGAGCTTCATTTGATAGCCAGGGTATTTTTCGGCTGGATATAGTTGGTTTTGAGAAAAGGAGAGCCTACTGGGAACCATAGCACCGGGAATTTGATATGTAGTAAATCCTGGGTTCATTTCACTTTGCGGGTGTATGATGATTTCAAAAAACCCATTCGAATTGGCAATCCAGTCGGGATAAATAGAGGCGACTGTGGTAACTGAATCAGGTAGAGATGCTTGCTCCACTACGCCCTTTTGATTTCGTATCATCCGATACTTTAAAGCTTGATTAGAATTTCCAGACACCAGTTCGACTTCAGGTACTCCTGTCGTTAAACTCAATCCTCTTCCCTCTCCCCCTATAGTAATATCCAAATTGAAAGTATAAGGTGTTTGAGAGAGATCTTGTGGAAAAGAATAGGTCTTAATAATCTTTCCCTGTTTTGTATTTCCTTCAAGCTCAATTAAATTTTTCTCTAAACGATTCAGACGATAAATCGTAGGAAAAGAGGGGTCTTCATCTAATATAGCTAGGGCGTAGTATTGAGGAGCAACGTGACGCCTCAAGAGAGGATAGTATCCGCCATGCTTTCCTTTCTCTATAAATCCTTGGTGGGTAAGGTGAGAGTGTAGAGGAAAAATCGCTCTATCAGGGCATTTTTTTTGAAGCAGGAGATCATCTTGAGTTTGATGGATCACACCCTTGCCTTGTTTCTCCTCATTCACAGTAAGGTTAATTTCTGCAACAGCACCATGAATGTTCGAAACCACTAGCTGCTGGTACTCATTCTCGATGACATAAAAGAGCTCTTCAGAACCCTGTTCTTTCGAGGCGGGACTATTATTAGACAATGCCACACATTGTGGGGAGGGGGAAAAACTTAGAGGAGGAGAACTCTCCTTAGAAGGAAAAAACAAATGATTGATCATAAAAAAGGCAGCAATCATTAAAACGGAAAAAATTATCGATTTTTTATCTGGCATATCGTAGGTCTCATTGTGTTGTTTAAGGCACTTTCATGGATGCCGTGTGTATCACCCTTTTGAAAGATATGATAAGAACGTTTGAAAAGAAGGAGTTAGACGAAGTGGCTCTAACCATTCATCATTTAATAATTCCTCTAATGTAGGTAAAGACTTAGCGTGGTAAGCCTTTTCTAAAAAATAGATAGCCTTATCGAAGGAATGTAACAGCGAATAGAGACATCCCAGTTGGTATAGTGCTTCTTCGTTTCCTAAATTGCCTGCTTCTATGAGTTTGCATTCTGCTTCTTGATAATAAGGATATGCCACCTCTTGCGAAGAACAATATTCCGCAATATGAATCAACGCAATCCCCCAATCGAGCAGCGTGAGGGAAGGATCACTATCCTTGTATTTAAAGTCTAGTCGGTAATGATGCACTGCTCTATAGAAATGATCAGAAAATTCTGAAAGATCGCCCAGCGAGCTATAGGTCATACCCATTTGATAGTGAAGATGAGGGAAGTCTGGGTCAATGATCAATACCTGAGAAAAATATTCTAAAGCTTTTTGATAGTAGGACTCTTCTGCAAGTAAGTCTCCTAGCAGGGTTAAGGTCACGGCATAGTAAAAGATCCATTCTGGGTAGGTATACAAGGCATTTTTTTGCATATTCACCAAATACCCAAAGTACTTACTGGCATCCTCTAAAAGGTGAGGGTCTTTTCTGAGCTCCCCAAGTCGAGAAAGGACACAGGCGTACTCAAAGAGGTAAGGGTTCAGAGGCTTTAATTTAATGGCTTTGAGGTAAAAATAGGCGCTTTTTTCTATGGAATGACAATCGCCCTGTTTCTCTCCAAGTAGAGCATAAATTTTGCCGATCTCATACCACGCCCGATGTTGAGTCCGATTCAAAGAAAGAATTTCTTGATATTTTTCAATTGATTGATAGTAATAATCTAGATCTTGAAAGTAAGAGCCAAAAGCAAAAAGAATTTGAGCCTGGGAAAATAAGATTTCTAGTGAGGCCTCTTCTTTGGAAAGGTGGATTACCTCTAAAATTTTGTTTTGCGCTTCATAGATGAGATTAATAGAGTCCGTAACTTCCCCTAGAACGGCGAGGATTTCTCCTTCCATAGCAAGAATAGCAAAGCGCTGGATAGAAGTAGCATTGGGTTGATGACGGCTTTTCTCAAGAGCAGAACGTAATCTCTTTGGATCTTTATTGTTTTTTCCAGCAAGAAGGAGAAAACGGGCCCATGCCAACGGCAGCTCTGTATCATCTGGCTTAAGATGAAAGGCTGTTGAAAAACATTGATCCGCTTGTAAAAAATATTTTTCATCTTGAGTTTGTATGTATAGTTGCACGATACTTTTAGAGAGGAGAAACCAGTTATGAAAAGAGCTAGGGTCAATATGCACGCTTTGTTTAAAGCAATAAAAACTTTTTTCTAATAGGGAGGTATCTTGGC
>Ga0187894_10001810_pt1 | contig 26726 bp, 20 predicted proteins | sample GBC1701081metaG_FD_136650 | JGI IMG/M metagenome (GOLD analysis project Ga0187894, IMG submission 136650) | White microbial mat communities from a lava cave in the Kipuka Kanohina Cave System on the Island of Hawaii, USA - GBC170108-1 metaG ... | reverse complement strand
GTTGGCGGTATTTTTCGATTCATCGGCCTTTTCCTGCTCGATGAAGTACTTCACGGCGGCGCGGACGAATTTGCTCCTTTCCGCTTCGCCTAAAATACCCTTGAGACTGTCATAAACGCTCGGATCGATGAGCAGCGCCCCGAGTGTGCCTTCCCCTCCACGGAGCATCTCGGATATCTCCCTGAAATTCGACATGGTTTCCTTGAGCTCGGTAATCACACCCTGATCCCCGTTCAGATTCGCCGTGGCGTTTTTCAGATTGGCCACTGTGGAGTTGAGGTCGCTCGAGAGCTCTTTGTTATAAACGAGATCGTGCAGAGCGCCGTCCCCGGTGTTTATCCGGTCGATCAGGGTGTCAAGCTTGGTGACAGCTTTATTCAGCCTTATGAGAGCGTTCTCCTCTGCCTTGCCCTTCTTGTCCTTCTCCCCGTATATCATCGTATTCAGTATCCCGTCGTTCTTCTCTATAGCCTCGAGGTTCTTTTGAATGGCTTCGGAGCTCGCCCTGACCGAGGCGAGGGTCTTGCTTATATTATTAATATTCTCTTCCCGGCCGAACGCCTTCACTATCTTATCCAAACTCTCGGAGATGCTTATAATGTTAGCCAGCAAATCGCCCGACTGGCCGATTATGCTCGCGAACTCTACAGGCGTCTGGCTCTCGATCTCGAGCGAGTCGGGGAGCTGGGCTAGAGGCTTTTCAACCCCCGGAATAATTTCGATGTATTTATCGCCCAAAAGCCCTTCCGTTCTGATAGTGGCCTTTGCATCGGGGTTGAGTCTGCTCATCCCCTCCCTGTTGATTTTCATCCTCACCATTATCACTTTATCCCCGATCAGTTGCGGCGTGAATTCTATGTCTGTGACGGCCCCTATCCTTACGCCCGACAGCCTGACGGCCGCGCCCTTTATAAGCCCTGCCGTGTTCGTGAAGGACGTGGTCAGGGTGTAGCTCTTCTCGAAGAAACGCTGCTCCCCCGTGAGGAAAAATAATATCAGCACGAATAAGCTCAGTGTTATCAATACGAACAGACCGACCCTAAAATTCAGTACTCTCTGATTCCTCATGAACCCGATCTCCCGAGAACTAAATTAACCCGATTAAAGAGGCTGGAAATATTGAATAAAATTTAAACCGAATCAGGCTTATCGGTAAAATTATACGTCAGAAATACAAAATTCTCAAAGCGCCCGGTACACGGCTCGGGATATCCGCCGGTCTATTTCAAACGACTTCCCCGGGTCTATTGGAATTTTGAGGCATTCCGCTACAATATTACTTTCTCCTGAGCTCGGGTGTATCTAACTTGCCAAAATCGCGGATGGCTTCAGGGAAGAGACGTTCCTAAAATCTCACCTTCGGTAGGAGTGTACAGATGAACAAAATTCGCAGAGCCATTATCAGCGTTTCCGATAAAGAGGGGATAGGCAATTTCGCCAAGGGTCTCAGGGAGTTCGATATAGAGATACTGTCGACCGGAGGCACCGCAAAAAGGCTCAGGGACGGGGGTATAGACGTGACGGACATATCGGAGTTTACCGGTTCCCCCGAAATACTTGGGGGAAGGGTCAAAACTCTCCATCCGAAGATACACGGGGGAATTCTGGCGCTGAGGGGTGACAAGACGCACGAAGCGCAGATGAAGGAGAACGGAATAGAGCCTATAGATATGGTTATCGTCAATCTATACCCTTTCGAGGAAGTCATTAAAAATGAAAAAGTCGAGCTCGGCGAAGCGATAGAGAATATAGATATAGGCGGCCCCACACTTCTCAGGGCCTCAGCGAAGAATTACGAGCACGTAACGCTCGTCACCGACCCCGGGGACTATAAGGACCTGTTAAAAGAGCTCAAGAAAAATAAAGGGGCGATATCCCCCGAAACGAATTTCAAGCTCGCCGTAAAGGCGTTCTCATACGTAGCGCGTTACGACGCCGCGATATCGAACTATCTGGGGGGGCTCGAAAAGGACGGCGGAAGAAATAAATTCCCGGACGCCGTTACCATGCACTTCGAAAAGAAGATGAAGTTGAGGTACGGGGAGAACCCGCACCAGGAGGGGTCATTCTATGTGCTGCCGGAAATTGACGAGCCGTGCATTTCAAATTCCGTCCAGCTGCAGGGGAAGGAGCTCTCTTTGAATAACATATATGATACGGACGCCGCGCTCGAGGCGGTAAAAGATTTTACCGGGGCGGCCTGCGTTATCGTCAAACATAATAACCCGTGCGGCGTCGCGACGGACGAGAGCGTGGTGGATGCGTTTCTCAAAGCCAAGGCGTGCGACCCGGTAAGCGCTTTCGGCGGAATAGTCGCGTTTAATAAAGATGTGGACGAGGTGACCGCGTCAGAGCTCGCGAATATGTTCCTCGAAGTAGTTATTGCGCCGGGATATTCCGAGAAGGCCCTCGAAGTGCTTTCGAGCAAGGGCAATCTCCGGGTAATGAAGACCCCGCCCCTCAACAACAGCGCCAAGCCGGGCCTCGATTTCAAGAAAGTGGTGGGAGGGGCTCTGATTCAGGACAGGGACACCGGAGTGAACGACGATTTCAGGGAGATGAAGGTCGAAACCAAGCGTCAGCCGACCGATGAAGAGCTGGAGACCCTGAAATTCGCCTGGAAGGTGTGCAAGCACGTTAAATCAAACGCCATAGTCTTTGCCCGCGGGGGCCAGACGGTCGGTATCGGAGCCGGACAGATGAGCAGGGTCGATTCGGTAAAGATCGCTACTTTTAAAGCCGCGATGCCGACTGAAGGAGCAGTTATGGCTTCTGACGCCTTTTTCCCATTCAGGGACGGTATAGACGAAGCGGCTAAAGCGGGGATAACGGCGATAGTACAGCCCGGCGGGTCGATAAGGGACAAAGAAATTATCGCCGCCGCAGACGAGCACGGTATGGCGATGGTATTTACCGGCGTGAGACACTTCAAACACTGATGGGGAGCTGAACATCCCGCTTCCGACTGAAGATGAGGCTTTTCGAGCGGTATATCCAAATATTTTCGGCTTTCATTTCCTGAGGCCGGCTATTAAATCCCGTACGATCAACTGATGACACTCTTTTGCTTTGACGGTAATTCCCGTGTGCTCTATAATAAGTCTTAAATGAAACTTACGGTATTTTATGACTACACTTGCCCCTTCTGCTATATCACATCATGCAGTCTGGAGTTGCTTTCTAAAGAATTCGATCTGGACATCGAATGGAAGGGCGTAGAGATACACCCGGAGTATCCGAGTCAAGGCCAAAAGAGCACGAAATCGCTGAGATCCCTTAAAACAGTTGAATCAATAAAAAGAGCGGCGGAAGAGAACGGAACGGAGATTGTGCTCCCGGGCTTCAGAACCAATTCCAGGCTAAGCCTCGAAGCTTCGGAATTCGCGAAGATCAGGAACCATTTCAAGGCTTTTCACAGCTTGATCTATGAAGCTTATTTCGTGGATAGAAAAAATATCGGAGACATTGAGATAATCCTTCAAGCGGGCATAGCGGCGGGGCTCGACGGCAAGGAGCTTGAGGAATGCCTCAACAGCCGGGCGATGTTCCATAAAGTCGAGGAAAATATAAAGTCCGCTCGATCAAGCATGGTGACGGGTGTGCCGACTCTCATCATGGGTAATTTCCCCGTATACGGCAACCAATCCCTCGAAACACTGAGACTCGTGATAAAGAGGGCTATTGAAAGGTCAGCCTGACGCCGCTTTCCGATACCACCGCACCCACCGCCCCAACCCTCACCCCCCAAAAAAAACCCCTTCCCTTGCATGAGCAAGAGAAGGGGTTCAATCTTTATTAACACCTAGCCGAAGTCTTTAATGCGCCCCCGGCAGCGGCGCCTTAATTTCTATTTAAAAAACTGATCTATGAAGATCATCAACCTGCCCTGTACCGTGAACGGGGTATCACTGTAGCGAACACCGTCGGACTCTATCTCGTTAGCCGCGAGCGTATTAGCCGCCTGCGCCTCGAGAAGCGTATCCAAGCTGTTGCCCGGGAATACTATACCGCCGATGATGTCCAGGTTAACGCCGGGATACATATGCCATGTGAAGGTGGCTTCAACTTCCGTACCGAGGTAAGTGTCTAGGCTGTCGATACCCGGATAGGGGTTCTTCGTCTCTTCGTTGAAAGCGACTATAACCTGAGGAGTGAAGGAAAGCTCATCGATAAGCTTTACCGTACCCCAAACTCTGGCATAGTACGCGTTGAAAACGCTGCTCTCAACCTGATAGATGTTCGGTATCATGTTCTTGAAGAGAAGGTTGTCGATGTTGTAGGCCGGGTTGAAGAATATAACGCTTCCTTCGATTTCGCCCGTTGAAAGGTCATCGCCCTTCGACCATCCGAATTCCGCAGCGATTATCTTCATAGGCCATCCCGGATAAACTTCCGCGCGGGCCGCGAAAATAATGTTCGACGCTTCTATGTCTATATCGCCTACGCCTTCAACTTCGATGTTACCCCAGGCTCCCTGCATTTCACCAACGAGCCTCCAGAGGTCCGTCTTATAATCGATCAAACCCGAATAAAGAACCAGGTGCTCGAGGTTTACACCGCTGGTCGCCGCGCCTGCATTAGGCGGAACGCCGGGGTCTGTTCCACTGGTCGGGAAAGAGTTGAACGAGTCCTGGTGGATGTACGGGAATACATAACCGCCGATCGTCAGGTTGCCACCGGCTACGTTCGGGCTGTTGAATATAAGAGCCGCGGCCGCAACGTCATAACCGTTGCCGTTGCCTGTGACTACGCTGTTGCCCTGGGTGAAAATATCCGAAACCAATACGAAGGTTATCGAAGAAGACCCAGCAGCAAAAGACTTAAGATACAGGAACCTGTCGAGTACGAAACCGAGGTCGCTGTATGGGTCCCAACCGCCGTTCGCGAGGATACCGAGACCCCAGTCAAAAGGCTGACGGCCGATCCTGACGAAACCGATGTTGTGCGGCAGAACTATGTCCGCATGCAGCATCCTTACGTCGAAAAACCCCGGGTCGTCTATCGCTAAAGGACCGGTCAGGATTGCGCCTCTGAACCTGTCGCTGAACGATATGTTGGAATTTACAACAGTGCTGCGTCCTCCCAAAAGCTCTGTCGTCGAACCGCCCCAAATGTTGTTGTCAAATACGTTCAACTGTGCCCTGATCGTGACTGCGTCGCTGAGCACCAGCTGGGGGGTTAAGCGCAGAGTGGTATCCGCAAAAAATATTCTGTCTTTATTATTGTTAAAACCGAGGTCTACGGCATTCTGATTGCTCAACGCCGATATAAACGTCGCATTCCCGAAGTAACGCGCCCTCGTACGCATATAACTCGGGAAGCCGCCCAAACTGAGTTCGACTGCGAACGTTGGCACGGCCATAGTTAGAGCCAATAAAAACATAAAAAGCCATTTGGCTTTACTCATCTCTCCTTACCTCCTTTGATTTAGTTTTTAAAGTTCTGAGCTTACTCTATATAAATTAAACTCGCTTGTCAAGAGGTTTTTTTGCCCGCTGGAACAACCCTCTCGACACTTCTCTCTCCCTTTCACACATTCTAACACACTTTGTTTAAAAATCTAGCTCCCGTGTAAAAAAAATGTAAAAATCTCTAAATTCCATGCCCTAATTATATACCATCTTTAATGTAGGAATTACAGTGTCTGAAAAAATTTAACCTAAACGCCCCCTTAACAATATATTGATACCGGATTAACAATCGGTCCGTATAATAGAATTATATGAAAATTCTAATAATATCAGACATCCACGCGAACTGGCACGCGCTTCAGGCGGTTCTCGCCAAGGAAAGCTACGACGCGCTTATATTCCTTGGAGATGTGGTGGACTTCGGGCCGGACCCGAAAAACTGCGTCAATTTCCTCATGAAGACCTCAAAAGCGCGCTTCTGGGGGGTCAGGGGAGACCACGACCATGCCCTGGCTTTCGGGACTGGCAGTAACTGCACGGAGGAGCTCAGGAAGATCTCCAATATCTCGAGTGAATGGGGAGAGTGCTTCCTCTCGGGCGAAGAGGTCGGGTTCCTGAGGAGGCTCCCTCTCGACAGGGATTTTTCAGTGGACGGGATAGATTTCGAGATCGCCCACGGCTCGGACCCCTATTCCTATATATTCTATAATATGGTCATCCGGGGTGAAGAACCCTCCGTGGGAGCTCTCGATCGGTCCGGAGGCGATGAGAAGCGAAAGTTTATACTGACAGGGCACTCTCATAAGCCGTTTGTGAGAACCTTAGGTAACGCCACCATACTCAATCCGGGTTCCGTAGGGCAGCCGCGGGACCACGACCCGAGGGCCTCGTACGGGGTGATCGAGGACGACGAGGCCTCGATCAGAAGAGTGGGCTACGACATAGAAAAAACGGTGAAGGACCTTGAGAGGAGCGGAATGCCTTGCGGCGTTAAAACGAGACTCATATCCATGCTGGTCTCCGGGGCGGTCATAAATTAATCCTGATCGACCCGATTCCCCAAATATTGACAGCAGCTTCACACGCCTTTCCCCACCCCCTGCATTCCTGTATGTACTTAAGCCGGGAAACAGCCCATTCCGCCGCGGTTATTATTTGTTGCCAGCAATATTGAAATCCCGCAGTTAAAGCGGGGCTGTGATCGATCAAATTTTATTCCGGGTCAATAGGGTCAATAAAAGTGAAGCCCGGCACATGAGGCCGTCTCATGTGCCGGGCTTCGGAGGTTTCGGAGCCAGAATGAAAAAGGGAGATGATCTTATTTTCTTATATTCATTTCATATAACCCCGGCTCCCGTCAGATTAGAAGTAGGCTTGGAGCTGGAGTCTCCATATATTGTCGTCTTGATCGGGCTCGCCTAAAGTAAATTCGTTCCTGACAAAGTTATAGTCCGCCTGCACCTTCCACCTGTGGTCCCGTGATATGTAATAATTGAGACCCGGAGTGATTGCCCATTGCGAGCTATTGGTACTAACGCCCGGCGGTACGACAGAGGATTTCGTATCGTAGTCGATATAGGCAAACCTGCCTGCTATTTCCCAGGTTTTGGGAACGATGAACACACCGGCCTGTACCCTGAAGCCCTGGTCATAGGCGGTATCCTGCGCTCCCGTTTCGGGTTCGAGCCACCTGCCGTCGTACTCGGCTTCCACGTTGAAGAACGGCATCTTGAAGTTTATGTCACCCGTTATCTGAAAGAGATTCGACTGAGGGAACGCCAGCTCTTCCACTCTATCGCAAACATCGCCGTCCGGGGTCTTCACCGCACAGTTAAGACCGGGCAGCGCGGCGGCGGCAACGCCTATTGCAAAGGTAGGCGATTTGGCGAAGTTGGGCACTATGTCGTAAGCTTTCGCAGTCGGGTAACTGCCGTTGGCGTCGTACTTGAAGTCTTCGCCCCCCAAACCAAGCATAATTCTGCCGGCATATAACAGATTGGAATCGACGCTGGTGCCGTTCCTCCCGTCGCCGTTTGAAACCTGGAACCCGTAGGCAAAATTGTTATTAGCCCCGAGACCGCCGTATAACGCTGCACCCCTATCCCTTCCCAATCCGAACTGGTCATTCACGATCGACCTTTCCACGAGCTGGAGAGCACCCGATGAATTAAGCTCTTCCCTGTTGTACGGTACCTTCCACTGTCCCACCCTCGGCATAATCTCCTTCTGGTAGGCCACTGTGAAATACAGGTCTCTCAATGTATTTGAATCTATCGGGCTTATCTGTAAATAATAGAGGAACCAGGGTTTGAACGCGTGCCCGTCCCAGATAAGCCTGAGCCTTTGTATCGCGAAATTTGTTGCCACATCCCCCTCTTCGGGGTCATCAACCGTTAAGCGGACCTGACCCCTTATTCTGAACCTCATCTTCCAGTTCCCGTCCGACGATTCAAAGATCAGACCCTTATTATATTGAGCCATAAACTTGTTGTACCACGCATCCTCGTCAACCGTTTCCTGCTTTGTCTTTATCTCAGCTATCTTCTCCTGATCAGCCTGCCTCGCATTTTCCATCAACTCTATCTGCTGTTGAAGTTGTTGTATCTGCTGCTGATTCTGGAGCTGAATAGCCTCGATCTGCCGTTTTAAATCTTCGATCTGCTGTTTAGTCGACTGCGCTTTCGCCGTAATTCCGGAAAGCGGCAGGACTAAAACTGCAATAACTAGCAGTTTCAGTAACATCTTCATCTCACGACCTCCTCCTTCAGAATAGATTTGGCTAGATGTTATAGAGGTATAATGAAATTGATGTGAAATTAGTGTTAAGATACGGTTAAGGGGGCCGTATATAGTTGCAAGTGCCCGCTTATCGTTTAATCTAAGGGTAGAGTTTCCTGTATACTTAGAACTGGTTAGATACTATGACTGAAAAACTGATAACGATAGTGGAAGATGAAGAAGACATAGTCAAGCTCGTCAGCCACCACCTGAAGCGGGAGGGGTTCAAGGTAAAGGAGTTCCATAACGGGAGGGATTTCCTCTCGTATATAGAATCCGTGGTCCCGGACTTGGCGGTGCTCGACATCATGCTTCCCGGAATAGACGGGCTCGAGATCTGCAGGATCCTGAAGAACAAATCGACTACCGCTTCCGTGCCCATCATCATGCTTACCGCCAAGGCTTCCGAAGCGGACGTAGTCGTAGGGCTAGAGCTGGGTGCGGACGACTACATAGTAAAACCGTTCAGCCCCCGGGAGCTCGTAGCCAGGGTGAAGACGGTCCTGCGGCGTACGGGCGCGAAGGAATCGGAGGATAATATCATCAAGGTCGGTCCGCTTACGATAAACACCGAAAAATACGAGGTCTCGGTCGATACCGAAAAGGTGCTCCTGACGACGACCGAGTTCAAGATACTCGAAGTGCTGGCGGACGGAAAGGGCAGGGTATTTACGAGGGACCAGCTCCTGAAAAAGAAAAGGCTATGGGGGGACGATAAGCTGGTATACGACAGAACCATAGACGTACACATTAAAAATCTGAGGGAAAAGCTGGGCCCCGCGGGCAACATGATAAAAACAGTAAGAAGCATAGGGTATAAACTAGAAGAGTAGGATCCGGTTGAGCATATTTTGGAAACAGTTCATTTCCAGTTTTCTGATAATATCCCTCATATTGTTCCTGTTCGCTTTCCTTGTAATCGGCCAGATCAGAGACTACGATAGGTCGCTGACCAAAGAGAGGCTCCTGACCGCGGCGACCCTCGTAAGCGAGGTCCTCGAACCCTCCATAGATAATGGGAACCCGTCAGAAATACAGCGCATTGTGTCGGAGCTCGGGCAGAAAACCGGGGTCAGGATCACTGTCATAGACCAAAACGGCACCGTGCTCGGCGACTCCGCCGGGAGACCCGCGGATATGGATAGCCATAAGGACAGGCCCGAGGTGAGAGAAGCCGTCACGAACGACGTCGGGGAAAGCAGCCGCTACAGCGAGACCCTCGAGAGGGAAATGCTCTACGTAGCCATTCCGTACAGGCCTTACGGGAACCAAATAAAGGCAGTAATACGGACATCCCTTCCCCTGAGCTTCTTACAGAGCTCGATACACCCGGTGGAGATGAAGGTCATATATCTGGGAGTGATACTAACCGCAGCGGCCCTCCTGCTATCTATGGCTCTCTCAAAAACTCTAAGCTCATCGCTCAGGGGAATAATCAACACCTCTGAAGAGCTCGCAAAGGGGAACCTCGACATCAGCATCCCCGCTGCCAGCGGAAAATCGGAAGTTTCAAAGATCTCGACCGCCCTCAGCCGGATGGCTCAGAACTTAAACGAGCTGTTCAAACAGTTGTCCAAGGAGAAAAACCAGCTCGAAGCGGTGCTCAGCGCCATGAGCGAAGGGGTAATGGTCGTATCCCACGAGGGCAGGGTTATCATCATCAACAGCGCCCTGAAAAAGATGTTCAACCTGAAAGACGACCCCACACGCAAACAGTACTGGGAGATACTGCGAAACAGGGAGCTTACGAAGCTCGTTGAAAGCGTGCTCGAAAAATGGATGCCCGACTCGAGGGAGATATTCTATCTATACCCGGACGAGAAGCACTACTTCGTGAACGTTATACCACTCGATTCCCCCGATAGGGAAGTCATAGTGGTAATGTTCGACATAACCGATTTCAAGAGGCTCGAGAAGATAAAAGCCGATTTCATCGCGAACGTCTCGCATGAGCTGAGAACACCGCTGACCGCGATCAAGGGATACACCGAGACGCTCGAGGAAGAAGCCTACGAGAGCCCTGAGGACCAAAAGCACTTCGTGAGGATAATCAAGCGCCACACGGACAGGCTGATAAATCTGGTGTCCGACCTCCTCGTCCTGTCGGAGGTCGAAAGCAGGGACTCCCTTTCCAAAGAGAGCTCGGCAAACGACTTCGAGGAGATCAACGTTAACGAACTCATCAAGTCCTCCCTCGACGCGCTCAGATCTAAGGCTCAGGAAAAGAGGATCGAGGTGGCCTTGAGGGCCGATGCGGACGTCTGCAGGATCAAGGCGAACAGGTTCCTCCTCGAGCAGATGTTCATCAATTTGATAGATAACGCCGTAAAATACACGCCTGAGAGCGGAAAGGTCGAGGTCAGGGTCACAAAAGAGAACTCGCATATTCTGACCGAGATAACCGATAACGGCATAGGCATCCCGAAAGAGCACCTCCCCAGGATATTCGAGCGTTTTTACAGGGTCGACAAGACACGCTCGAGAAACCTGGGCGGCACGGGCCTCGGGCTCAGCATCGTCAAACATATAGTGATAATGCACGGGGGCAAGGTGGAGGTACAGAGCGAAGAAGGCAAGGGAAGCAAATTCAGCATCACGCTCCCCGCGTAGGGGGGGAACTTCGAGGAGAGGGGAGAGGGCGGATAAACACCCTGGCTAACAGGCCCGCCCCGGCGAACCGCTCAAGGGCGGCGATGATATTTTGTTTTTCCAATTCTTCTATTTCCCTCTGCGTCAGAGCGCGTTCCCGTGCCGCAGCCTCCGCACGCCCGGCGGAAAAATCAGGCGCTCCTGCCGATCGGGTAAGACCCGAGGACTTTGAGGTAGACGCAATTTTTGGCCACTCTATCGATTAGGCTCTTTATTGCCTTATCTTCCCTGTGTCCTTTGAAATCCACAAAAAAAAGATATTCCCAGGGCCTTTCCTTGGACGGCCTCGATTCGATTTTCGTCAGATTCACGCCTGCATCGGCGAAGGGCTGAAAAAAGGATTTCTGGAGCTCGCCGGGCTTATCCCTGAGGGTGAAAACGATCGAAGTCCTGTCGTTTCCCGAAGGGGCGCAGGCGCGGCTGCCGATCACAAAAAATCTGGTCGTATTCCGGTTGTCATCTTCGATGTTCTTCTCGAGGACCTTGAGTTTGTATATTGACGCCGAATGCCGGCTGGCCACTGCGGCGACCCCTTTATTCCGGTATGCGAGCTTCGCGGCTTCCGCTGAGCTCGGGGTCTCGCGGATTTTCCTGTTCGGGAGGTTTTTGCCGAGCCACTTCCTGCACTGTGCAAGGGGCTGCGGATGGGAAGCTACGACCTTGATGCCCTTGAGCGAGCCTGATTTCGAGAGCAGGAAAAGATTTATTTTCTCGAAAACTTCAGCCGATATCGTGAGGTTCGAGCCGGAAAGCAGGTCAAGCACGATCCCTATCGACCCTTCGATGGAATTCTCTACCGGCACGACACCGTAAGACGCCCTTCCGTTCTCTACTTCCTCGAAGACATCCCCGAAGCTAGCTACGGGCAAAAGTTCGGCGGAGCCGCCGAATTCGTGAAAAGCGGCCTGGTGCGAGAAACTCCCTTCGGGGCCGAGGAAAACTACTTTGAGAGGCTGCTGGAGGGCGCGGCATGCGGAGATAATTTCACGGTAGACCCTCAGAACGGAATCGTCGGACAAAGGGCCCGGGTTCATTTCCCTGAGTCTTTTCTCAATCTGACTTTCTCTTACCGGGTCGTATACTCTGAAGTTATTCTCGTTCTTTAACTCTCCGATCCTAAGGACTATCTCGCCGCGCCTGTTCAGCAAACCGAGCACCTCGCGGTCGAGGTCGTCTATCATTTTCCTGAGTTTTTCGAGGTTGTCAGAGGAGCCCATTATTATTATTCGAGGTGAACTAGGGACAATGATAGCAACAGGGGAAAATTATGTCAAATCAACCGGCGGAATTATCAGGAATATCCGAGCGCGGTAACAGCGGAGCGAGGTTTTTATAGTATCCGCAGCATTCAGAGCTCCCTCTCCAGCACGCCGGACTCCGAGAGCGCCGCTTTCCTGATCACGGATTTATCCACGAAGATAGGTGATTTCATCCTTGAAGCGAGGGCGATAGCGTCGCTCGGGCGGGCGTCGATATTCGACACCTTTCCGTTCACAGACATTACCACCTGGGCGTAGAACACCTGATCGCGGAGATCCGTAATTACTATTCTCTTGACCTCGGCGTTAAGCGTCCTTACCATAGCCGCCACCAGGTCGTACGTGAGAGGACGGGGCGGTATCGCTTCCGAAAGCCCGATCTCTATTGACCTGGCCTCACACAACCCTATCCATATGGGGAGGACGGTTTCTTTCTTCTTGTCCGTGAGAAGAACTATCGGCGTCTGAGTCGCCTGGTCGAACCCGAGGGCTGTGATTTCCATCTCCTGGAGGTCGTCTCCGTTCTTCTTCTCTACACCGGGAGCCACTGAAACAGCGGCGAAAACTATCACGTAAAATGCCATTATTATCGACCCCGACCATATGCTCATATATGAATACCTCCGGGATTTAGAATATCACATGCTGATAAAAATCAGTATGCGTATGGAGCAGGCCGGAGCGCGGAGTAAAAATGCCGCATGGAAAACGACGGAGGGGGGTCTATTTCTCCCCTATGACATATAGGCACCCTTCCGGCCCTATTATCGCGGAATGAACTGCGCCCGAGGGGACGTCGAACCTCTCGCCCGGCCTGTATGTCACTGTTTTTCCCCCGGACGTCACGGTTATCCGCCCTTCGATGACTATGTGAGCGGTTATTCCCTGGTGTGTATGGTCGGGGTAATAGGCGTTCGGGCGGTCCCTGTGGATGAAAATCCCGGAAAACCCTTCCTCGCGGAGCTTCCGCACGTAACTCGTTTCGTTCATTGCCTGCCGCTTTCAGGGGTTGTATCGCGTCGGGTCCTAATACGGAGGGTCAGAACCTCGTTATCGTCCCTTTTTCGAACCTCGGGTTCTTTACCGTGCCGAGGATTTTACCGCCCAGGCTCCCGTCCCTCTGAGTCGCCAGGTACGGAGCCAGAAGCCCCTTGTACTTAGCCATCTGAGCGCCCTTCATCTCGAGGCGGTAGCCCAAATCGATGAGTCCGCCCTTGGGCATATCCCAAAATAGGGGCGTCGAGCCGGTTATCTCCAAATTGATGTCCTTACCAGTCACGTTCAATGCGAGGATGTTCGTCCTCTTCCCGTCGATATTACCCTTTACCACCGACTTGAGGTCGGTAAAACTGGGGAGGCTCATCCCCTTAACCTTAATATCTTTCATGCTGAACCGGTTAATCTCGAACTGAAATTCCCCCTTGGACCGGGGTTCGAGCTCGATATGCACGCTGCCGTCCATCACGCCGCCCAGTGAAAACATCCGGGCGTCGTCAGAAGAAATCAGCGCGGGGATCGAATCTATGGTGAGGTGTTTGGCTGTGGCCTCGATTTCCCTTGCGCGGGAGCCGGCCATGCTCACGCTCCCCTCGACTTCCCCGTTAAGGAGCTTTGCTTTGAAAGGAAACTTCTTCGTCCCGAATATCAAAGCAAAGACCGAGGGCCTGATGCTGAGACTATCGACCTTGAGAAACCGGTCCTTGGATTTGTAGAGCTTCACGCCGGCAAGCTCGATGCTTAACAGCGGAGAGATGCCGGCTTCTTCTATGTCCACCTTATAAGGGGTGCTGCTCTCGATTTCGGCGATAATGCGTTTTTTTATAAGGTCGCCCGGGAAGGTGATGAATATGAAAACAATAAACGCCGCCAGGAAGAAAACTATGTAGGAAAGCGGCTTGATATGTCTCATCTTCATGAGCTTATCTCTCATATCAGCCGATCTCCTTGAACTCGAAGGTCGATACGCGAAGCTTGACGGTCATGGAATCCGATTTGTTGAATTTCGTGCTTATATTCAAGTTCGATACCTTGAGGAATGAAGGCGTGTTCTGAAGCTTGTATAATATATCGACCAGGTCCTTGAGCGACAGGTCTTTCAGCTCGACATCTATGCTCTTCTCCTCAAAAAAATCCTCGGACTCGGCTGTTCTTAAGTTTACGTCCTTTATAGAAAAATTCTTTCTTTCTATGTTCTCGTCGAGGAGTATCCGCTCCACGACCGATATAAGCGGCTCGTTCTCCTTTTGTATCTTGTTAGAGAGCTCGGCTATTCTTTTCGTAGATCCTTCGTATTCGCTCCTCAAATTCTCTATCCTCTCGAGCTCCGTTTCGAGCTGGCTGACCTGCTTCTCGAGTCGCTCGGTGCCGGACCAAAATGTATGAAATACCATATATGCGATAATAAGACATAGGCCGGCGATGCCGATCCTCACCGCCCTTACGTCCCTTTCCGACGATGTAAGACGCGAGAACCTCTCGCGCAATTCGCTCAAGACCCTTTTGATACCCTCTATCGCAGAACCTAGTTCCATATCACGCTTCCGATTTCACAACCAGGGATAACTCGAACTTCGTTTTACCGTCAACGGTGTTTCCCGTCTGATTTCTCGTTACAGACTCAAATATCTTGGATTTCGTCAGGGCCTCTTCAATCTCCGTTACTTCCTGGTAGGAATCGCATACGCCCTGAATCTTGAGTTCGTTATCGCTTTCGAATTTAATATCGTTCACTACGAGCTTCATGCTCGCAGGCAGGCTGTCGGATATCCCCCTCAGCACCTCGAGCGGCGTGCTCGCACCCTCCACGCCCCGGATCAATTTGAGCTTATCCCTCTGTTTCGATACCTCGGCTTCCATGAACTGGGCAGGCTTGGGTATTACCTTCACGTCGGGAAACGTATCCTTTACGACCCGGGCGATCCGCCCTTCGAGGACTTTGACTTCCTTCTTAAGCTCGAAATATCTCGATGCGTTGTTGTAAAGCAGGAAAACGAGCAACAGGGCGAATAGAACCGCGGGCGCCATGAAAACCCTTCTCAGCTCCCGGTCGGAGCCCACGTACTTGAACTCGTCCTTCCTGTAATTGAGGTACCCGCTCTTTGAAGAGCTCCCGTAGAGGGCGAGCGCATATGACCTCGCGTATAAAGCGGAGCTCTCCACGCCGAGGTCCGGGATAAAGAGCTTCTTAACGTCCCTCCCGAATTCCTTTTTAAAAAGCTCGGTCAGGCCGGGCGCCTGGGACAACGCCCCTGATACCAGAATCGTGTTTATTTTTTCTTTCAGCTCCGTCTCGAAAAAATGGAGCGTTTTCTTAATCTCGCTTATGACAGGGGAGAGACAAAGCTTCAGATGCTCGCCGCTTTCCCCGGAAAGCTCCTCCTTCGAGAACCCGAATTCCTCGACCGGAACCCCCCTCGACCCGCATAGATTTTCGATGAATGTCTCGGCCGGTTTTCTCGACGACCTCACGCGCTTTATCCCGATTTCATCGAAAAGTGCGAAGCTCAAATCCTCCTCGCCCATATCTACCAGCATCACGGGCCTCGGGCCCTCGACCAGCTCGTTAAGGGCGCCAAGCGCAACGGGCGTGTAGGTAATTATCTTCGGGTCTATTCCGGCTTTATTGTAATAACCTATGGCAGACGCCAGTTCCTCTTTTTCGAAAACGCATACGAGCGCCTCGCCTCCGGTATCGCACTTCACTAGCTGGTAGGCGTGGCTCTTTTCACGGGGATCGAAAGTAGAAATGTTCTCGAGCTCGAAACCGTATACCTGGTCTATCTTCTTCGGGTCGGTGAAAGGGAATTTTATAACCCTCACCGAGATCGGGTCATTCGAGATGGAAACGGCGACGTCTCCTTTGGGCAGCGAGTATTCCCTGAATATATTATTTAATGCTTCCGGTGAGTCCGGGGTGAATTCGGAAGATTTAGTGCGTATGATCTGCAGGAGCTGGACGTCTCTTAATCCTCTTTTAATCAAGGAGATCCTTGCGTCATGCCTGCCTATATCCAGCCCTGCGAATCTACCGTACATGTTTAAGTAAATTACTTAATCCCGCCCTTTAAATCTAAAGTAAAGCCCTTTTAAAGTCAAATAGAATCTAAATGGCCTTGGCCCTCGAGAGCGTGAATACCGAGACCCTTGAGGCCCCGGATTTGAGGATCTCACGGGCGCACTCGTCCGATGTGGAGCCGGTAGTAAAAACGTCGTCTATCAGAAGTACCGACCTCCCCTTGAAAGACCCGGGGGAGGTGACAGAAAACGCTCCCCTCACATTCCTCCTCCTCTCCTCCTCGTTCCTGAATTCGATCTGAGGCCGCGTATCCCTGATCTTTTTAAACGTGAGCAGGTCGCATTCTACTCCGCTCCGCCGCGCCAGGTTATAAGCCAACACGGCCGATTGGTTATATTCCCTTATTCTAAGCTTGCTAATATGCATGGGTACGGGGACTATCAGGTCGAATCCGCCATCGGGAAAATGAAAATTATCGATCAGCAGATACGAGAGGAAACCTTCGAGACCGAGCCTGCCCCTGTATTTGAACTCATGGATCATGTCCCTGGTTTTACCTTCGTAGAGGACGACTGAGCGGGCCGCCTCAAAAAAGAAATTCCCCCTCAAACACCTGCCGCAAAGATGGCCTGATTCGTCCCGGGCCGGAGGGGCTAAGGCGCCCTCATAATTCTCGGAGCTAAAAAAACCGAACGGGGTCCCGCACTTGTCACAGGAAGAAAACTCCCTAATGAACTTCATCTCCGAAACGCAGTTATCGCATACGGGATACTCACCCTCGACCGGGGCTTCGCATCCGGAACAGACACCTGGAAATAAAAGATCGAACATTATGCGGGCGCTGTGAAATATTCCATGAGACCTTTATCCGGTTTCGAGGGTGCGGCAAGACGCCCTATACCCTCATCGGCATTATCACGGACAAATAAACCTCTTCTCCGTCAGGTTTTAGAACCGCGGGGCTAAGCTCGTCGATCAGTCCGATCTGAACCCTTTCCCCGGTTATTACCTCAAGGACGTCCATCAGGTACCTCGCGTTGAATCCGAGCTCTATCGGGTCGCCCGAATACCCGAGGGGGACGGTTTCCTTAGCCTCGCCTATCTCGGGCGAGACGGATATGAGCGTCATTCCGCCCTTGTTGATTATAAACTTTACGCTCCTCGTCTTCTCGGACGAGAGAATCGAGACCCTCTTAAGCGCCCTGAGAAACTCGTTCCTGTCGAGCGAGAGAGTGGCCTTCGTGACTTCCGGAGTGACCTGGCGGTAGTCCGGAAAATCGGCGTCTATAAGCCTCGCTATGAGCACTATGTCCTCCCCTTCGGCCATGAAGAAGTTGTCGCCCGCCCCTATTCTCACCTTGTCCGAGAGCTTCAAGACTTTTCTCAGCTCGGCTACGCCTTTCTTGGGCACTACGAAGCCCTTTCCGAACTTTACCCTGCTGTCTATGTCCTTCTCCACGAGCGAGAGACGGTGACCGTCAGTGGCCACGAGCCTCAGGCTCTTGCCGCCCGCTTCTTCGAAGAAAATACCCGCGAGGTTCCTCCTCAGCTCGTCCGGGGAGACGGCAAAAATAGTCTTCGATATCATCTCATCGAGGAGCGCGCTCTCAACCGAAAAAAGGTTATCTGAATGGAGCTCCGGAATAATTGGAAAGTCCTCGCTCGGGAGTCCGGCTATTTTGAACACCGCGGACGACGCCCTGATCTCCACCCAGTGGTTCCCGATCTCCTCGACCTCCAGCTCACCAGTTTCGAGCTCCTTCACTATCTCGTAGAGCTTCCTTGCGGGCAGTGCTATGCTCCCCGGTTTCGACACCTCCGCCGAGGACCACGTGCTCATGGTAGTTTCCAGGTCAGTGGCCGAAATCCCGATCCTGTTTTTGTTGACGTTCAGCAGTACGTGAGAGAGCACGGGCATTGTGGCGCGTCTTTCCGAGATACCCTGAACAAGCCCCAGTTTGAGTGAAAAATCTTCAGCTCGCGTTTTAAACTTCATGGTTTCTACTCCTGCTACTGTATTCAATCATATTATATATATATTAGTAGTAATAGTAGTAGGGCCTGTTAAATTGTTGAAAAGTACTCGAACCTGTCTCAATTAAAAGGATTTTGATGTTAATAAACCTGTTGACAATCCTTCGGTTTTATCCACACCCGTCCACAGGTTTTGTCCCGAAACGCATAAACCCGGTTCTTCCACAAAACTGTACACATGGTTATTCACGCTCTATCCACTTGTTAAACTCTCGATCTTTCTCGAAAGAGTCTTGACAGTGTTTTCGAGAGAAGGGTCTTTGCCGAGGTTGTTTTCGATCTTCTTGACCGCGTGTATTACTGTCGAGTGATCCTTGCCCCCGAACTTTTCCCCGATTTCCGGGTAGGAAGCCCCCGTGTACCTTCTTGCGAGATACATGGCGACCTGTCTCGGTAGTGATATATTCTTCTGTTTTTTGTCGGATTTGAGATCCTGAACCCTTAGCCCGTAAAAGTTCGCGACTTCCCTCTGTATGCTCTCTATGCTCAAGAACTTCTTGTCCTGCTGTTTCAGCAGGGTCCTTAGCACTTCCTTCGTGAGATCGAGCGAAATTTCGGTTTTGAGCAGCTTGGCGTGTGCGATAATGTTCGTCAGCGTGCCTTCAAGCTCCCTGATATTGGAAGTAGTGTTTTGGGCGAGATATAGAGCGACCTCGTTCGGAAGCGTGATCCCTTCGGATTCCGCCTTATTCTTGATTATCGCTATCCTGGTCTCGGTTTCCGGGGGCTGTATGTCGGTAATAAGGCCCCATTCGAACCTCGACCTGAGCCTCTCCTCGAGGTACGACATGTCCTTCGGGGACTTGTCGCTCGTGAGCACTATCTGCTTCTTCGATTCGTAAAGCGTGTTGAACGTATGGAAGAACTCCTCCTGGGTGCTCTCTTTGCCGGCGATGAACTGAATATCGTCTATGAGGAGCACATCGCAGCCGAACCTGTACCTGTTCCTGAAATCTTCCATTTTATTCGACTTGATGCTGTTGATGACCTGGTTGGTGAAGTGTTCGGCCGAGATGCAGCACACCCTGGCCATGTTTGAAGTCGATTTAATGATGTAATTGCCTATTGCGTTTATAAGGTGCGTTTTTCCGAGGCCCACGCCGCCGTATATAAAGAGCGGGTTATACGCCTCGCCGGGCTTCCTCGCGACAGCGGTCGACGCTGCGTGCGCGAACTGATTGCTCGGACCGACTATGAACCTGTCGAAGGAATAGTTGGGGTTCAAAACTCCTGTGAATAACTTGCCCGGCCCCGTTTCTTTAGGCTCCCTTTGGTCGTCGGCCGGTCTCTTATCTTCCCCGTGGTGTTTGTCCTGCTCCGTGACGATTTTTACGGTAACGGCTTTTCCGTATATTTCCCTTATCGTGTCCCCGATGAATTCGAGATAATGGTTGTGAATCCAGTCCTTGTCGAATTCGCTTCCAGCGCGCAGTGTAATCGAATCCCCGGTTTCAGAAACGGGCCTGAGCGGCGCGAACCAGAAAAATACCTGCGGGTTTGATTTCTTTTTGATTCTTTCGAGAACCCGGTCCCAGACAATCGGCTTGTGTGTTGAGTCCACAACTGTCTGGTGAGGTTTTGTGGGCCTGAACGATTGCCCGATAAAGAATTCAAGGCCTTTTCCTTCGTCTTTTTTTTCTGTAAACAGCGTTCTGAGATTATGTTTCAGGGGTGTTCTTTTAGCGGCCAATGTCCTCTGCTCCTCCAAATCGAAAGATAACTTGTCCACATTCCATCAACAACATGTGGACAGTTATTTGTTAAGTTTTAGAATGTGAATTAAGCCCCACCCAAATCCGTAGGTTACATCCTAACAGATGCAAAAATATATTGTCAAGTATTATTTTTTTCCCGATGGATTTCAGTTGATTACATTTTATTGTTGCAGACCGGGAGACGCTCTCCTGCATAAGCGGGAGCGTATTCCGACGGGCGCAACCTTCCTGTGGAGATTGAGTTTTTGAATCTCAAGAAACTTGATTAATTGAGGGTGATCCGCGGATGAGCCTTTAAACAGGGCTTTTGTCGAGCGCTGCGCGAACGCCCTTATCGACATCGACGCGGCTCAGCACAAAAGCGCCCGCGATAAAGAACACGATGAGTGAAAAAATGCTGAGCCTGCTCGACCCCGCGACCTGAGCGACGACTGCGAATACGAGGGGTCCGACTATTCCCGCGAACTTGGAGCTCATGCCGTAGAATCCGAAGAACTCGGCGGTTTTCTCCTTAGGCAGCATCGACCCGTAGAGAGACCTGCTCAGGGCCTGAGTTCCCCCCTGGACCGTTCCCACGAGGAAGGCGAGTATGAAGAAGTGGAGCGCGGTCTCCATGAAATAGCTTCCGATAGAAATCACGGTGTAGACAAAGAGCCCCAGCATTATCGAATTTTTCGCGCCTATGAGTCTGGCCAGATTTCCGAACGCGAACGAGAAAGGGATTCCCACGAACTGGGTCATCAGCAGCGCGCCTATAAGCGCCGTCTGGCTGATCCCTATCTCGGCCCCGTAGATCGTGGCCATCTTGATTATCGTCCCTATGCCGTCGTTGTATATCCAGAAGGCGGCTAAGAAGAGAAAGAGCTCCCGGTATTTTCTGAGCTCCGAGAACGTGTGAGACAGTCTCTTAAAGCCGGCTGTCAATACGTTGCCGTCCATTCTGTTACGATTCGTTACCGCGGGCTCCCTCACGTTCAGTATGAACGGGATCGTGAACACGGCCCACCATATCGATACGGTTATAAAAGAGATGCGTGTGGCGAGCGCCTTGTCCGGCATGAATTGTATCAGGCCTATGTCGAGCGCCAGGAGTATCCCTCCTCCTAGATACCCGAGCGCGTACCCCTTGACCGAAACGCGGTCGATCGCTTCCGGGCCCGCGACGCTCGGGAGGATCGAGTTGTAGAAGACCTCCGACATCGAAAAGCCTATATTTCCGAAGATGAACAGCAGCGATGCCAGGAGCCAGTCCCCGCTCGTCACATAATATAGAAGCGCCGTTGAAAATATTCCTATCGCCGCAAACAGGAGGAGGAACTTCTTCTTGATACCTGAAATATCCGCGACCGCCCCCATCACCGGGGCCAGCAGTACGGATACGATTAGCGCAATGACGGTAGTGTAGCCCCAGAACACGGTAGCGGCATTCCCGGGCAGGTCCCCGGCTGCGACCTGGCTGTAATAGACCGGCAGCACGGCGGAAATGACGATTGTGGCAAACGACGAGTACGCCCAGTCGTAGAGGCACCAGCTCAGAACTTCTTTCTTTTTTGTCTTCGCGGCGGTATCGTCGTTCACTTTTTTTACCGAGTCCTTATGGGAGGCTTGGTGGTTAGACTCAGATTACGACGAGTATTATCATTGGAAACGTCTTAAAAGTGAAGAAAGGACCTGAATCAAAGTGCTTCTGTTATTTTTTTCTCCTTTGGACGTTGCTCTGCCTGTTTATGGTGTCTGTGTGCCCTCCGGGTTGCGATGCAAAAAGCAGGCTCAGCCCGGGTTCATGATCTGGGCGATGGGGTGATTCCGGAATCGGATAAACTTGCGGCCGGAAGTTGGAGGCTTAGAGCGACCCCTGTATTGGACTGTAGATGTTACAAAATCCGGAGATTCGGGTTCTTTTTGCATATTTAAATACAGATGGTAATTATTCCCAAATGATAATTACTTGAATTTAGATTCCGGTTATGGGATAATTTTAATGACAAGATATTAGATACTACAGGTTTCGGATGGGCTTCATGCTCGATATCATACGCGGTAAAGGAGGTTCTCATGCTCGGTAAGGAAATTCAGGATGCGCTAAACAATCAGATAAAAAACGAGTATTTCGCATCATATACATATCTATCGATGGCTGCCCACTGCGAGTCCATAAACTTGAGGGGTTTTGCGAAATGGCTCCGGAAACAGAGCAGTGAAGAGCTTGAGCACGCGATGAAGCTCTTCGATTATGTAATTGACCGTGACGCCCAGGTTGTCCTCCAGGCCATAGAGAAACCGCAGACGAAGTACAAATCCCTCACCGATATGTTCCAGCAGGTGCTCGATCACGAAAGAGAAGTCACCGGGATGATCAATAAGCTCTACGAAAAGGCGATAAACGAGAACGACCACGCAACGACTGTTGAGCTCCACTGGTTTATTCAGGAGCAGGTGGAAGAGGAAAAGAACGCGACCGAGATTCTCGATAAGCTTAAATTCGCCGGGGACAACAGCTCTGCCATACTACTCCTCGACAGCCAGCTCGGAAATAGGGGTTAGCACCTGTTCGGTGTCCCTTACGCTTTAAACGTCACGCTTCTGAACGAAGGCATTAGACCCCCTTCCTCATGACTGCATATCTTGTTTTATCGGAGTCAAAATATATATTTTAACTCTGTCATGAGTCCGGAACCGGAAAGAAGCCCGGCGTTAAATATCTCAGAGGACGCGTTGGGGCAGGGTTCGCAAGCGCCCCTGACAGACCCGAGGCGAGGCTCATGACGACCCCGACCTCTCGGAACGAGCCGCCAAAGCCCGTGGAAAGTACGGTCCCGCCCGAGCCTTTCACCCTGCAGGCGGAGGACGGATTTACGATCAAAGGCTTTTTCTGGCGCCATTCGGGAGCCGGTCCGGGCACAAGGCCCGTCGTGATAATCAATCCGGCAACATCGGTCCGTTGCCGCTACTATTTCCGTTTCGCCGTATTTCTCTTCAAACACGGGTTCGATGTCATCGCCTATGATTATCGGGGCATCGGTGAGTCGCGCCCGGCGACGCTCCGCGGCTTCGACGCGGGCTGGATCGATTGGGGCCGCCTCGATTTCGACGCCGTGCTGCGGCATGCCGAGCGGTCGTTTTCCGGCCAGCCGATACATGTCGCCGCCCATAGCGTCGGCGGCTTTATCCTCGGTTTCGCCGGGTCGAACCATCTCATCCGCCGTGTCTTCACTATGGGCGCGCAATACGCCTACCGGGGCGATTACGCGGCCGGCTCCAGGCTGCGGATGCTCGCAAAATGGCACGCCGTCATGCCGCTGCTAACGATACTATTCGGCTATTTTCCCGGCAAGAGACTGGGATGGCTCGAGGACACGCCGAAAGGCATCGTGCGGGACTGGGTCTTCAGCAGCGAGCGTTTCGAAGACACCTGGCGGGGCCGTTCATCCGCCCGCTACCCGGACAAGCACGAGATCGTGCAGCAGTTCGCCGCCGTCACGGCACCTACCCTTGCGGTGAGTGTGACGGACGATGAATTCGGCACCGTTCCTGCGGTGGAACGGCTGCTCGCGTATTACATCCAAAGCCCGAGGACGCATCTCAGGATTGCGCCCCAATCGATCGCCGAGCCGGCTATCGGCCATTTCGGCTTCTTCAACAGCCGGTTCGAACAGAAATTGTGGCGGGTTCCGCTTGAATGGCTGAAGTTCGGGCGGCTTCCCGCGGACTGCCCGGGAGTGTTGATAACGCCCGACCGGCGCAGCGACCAGGCAAGCGTTTAAAATCCCATCGAGCGCCAGCTCCGCACCTCGGACTAAGTGGAGTCTAACTTCCCCGGCGATTCCCAATCCTTCGAGGAGGCTTTGCAGGACAGTGTGGCCGTCGCTATATCGCGCGCCATTCCAATATATGACCAAAGGCCTTGTTCCCCGCTGATTGAAATAGGCATCCCTTACTTTTAATATATGGATGAGGCTGATTATAATTGCCTGCAGCAGTACTTCACGGTTATGTATTGTGAAATGCGCGGCTGAAGAAGTTATTCAGATTCGCGGGGAAATGAATACGGAGCTACAGGTTGGAGAAGAGATTAGACGCAGGTACATACGATCCGGATGAAGACAGGGCCCTCCGGATAATAATGGAGGGCACGGCCGGAGAGACGGGAGAGGAATTCTTCAAGTCTCTCGTGAAAAACCTGGCGAGAGTGCTCGATACCAGGGGCGCATGGGTTACCGAGTACCTGAGTGAATCGAAGAAGCTCAACTCTCTTGCGTTCTGGCTGTCAGGGGAATGGGTGGAGGAGTACATATACGATATATCCGGGACGCCCTGCGAGCTTGTAGTGGAGAACAAGGATATTTTACTCGTGCCGGAGAACGTCATCGACCTTTTTCCACGCGACCCCGATTTGAGGCCTATGAGTGCAGTCAGCTATATGGGAGTGCCGCTCCTCGATCTCGACGGAAGCGTCCTCGGACATCTCGCGGTGCTTGATTCGAAGCCTATGCCGGATGAGATGCGGGTGCGCACTATATTCAGGATTTTCGCAGCGCGGGCTTCGGCTGAACTCCGCAGGATCCGCGCGGAGCGGGAAGTGAGGGAGCGGGAGGAAAAACTGGGACGCCTCGTCGACAGCGCCATGGACGCAATCATAGAGCTCAACAATATGCTCGAAATCAGCATGATGAACCCGGCAGCGGAGAAGCTGTTCAAATCCGGAATGATCGAGAGCAAGGGAAAAAGCTTCCTCGACAATCTCGGGGACGGCAGCGGGGAAAAGCTCCGGGGGCTCGTTTCCGAGCTCGCTCTCCTTCCCGAAGGGAGGAGGTATATCTGGGTCGCAGGGGATCTTACGGGCAGGCAGGCGGACGGCGGATTATTCAAGGCGGAAGCCACTATCTCGCAATTCGAGATGCGGAAAAAGAGATTCTATACGGTGATATTAAGGAACATCAACGAGCGCCTCGAGGCGGAGAGCAGGATAAAGCAGCTTGCCGGGGAGGCGGACTATCTCCGCGAGGAGATAAGCTCGCTTGAGAATTACGGCGATATAGTCGGCGAATCGGAGGCGCTCCAGGCGGTGCTGAGGAGCGTGCGTCAGGTGGCAGGTACCGATGCGACCGTGCTTATCTATGGAGAGACCGGGACCGGAAAGGAGCTCATCGCGAGGGCTATTCATGCGGAAAGCCGAAGAAAAGAAAAGCCGCTTATAAGGGTGCACTGCGCCGCCATACCGTCGGCGTTGATGGAGAGCGAGTTCTTCGGTCACGAGAAGGGAGCCTTTACGGGTGCGACCGCGAGGAGGGAAGGGAGGTTCGCTCTCGCTTCAGGGGGTACGATATTCCTCGACGAGATCGGGGAGCTGCCATTAGACTTACAACCGAAGCTGCTGCGCGTGCTCCAGGAAGGGGAGTATGAGCCCGTGGGGAGCTCGGAAACGAGGAAAACCGACGTGCGTGTGATTGCAGCCACGAACAAAGACCTGCGTGAGTGCGTAAATGAAGGGAAATTCCGTGAAGACCTCTACTACAGGCTCAATGTGTTTCCGCTGGAGCTGCCTCCGCTCAGGGAAAGGGGGGAGGACATAATCAAGCTTGCCTTATTATTTGCGGAGAAGACTGCAAAAAGAATGGGCGTGTCGATAAAGCCGCTTACGCGTGAGCAAATCGACGGGATGTTGTCGTACGGCTGGCCCGGCAACGTCAGGGAGCTTCAAAATGTGATCGAGCGCGCGGTTATAACGTTGAAGCAGGGGTCCTTAAACCTGGAGCACGCCCTTCCCGAAGCCGGGGCGGGACCGGCAGGGGAATCACGGGACGAGGAGGCGGCTCAAAGAAAGCGCGTTCTTACACGGAGGGAATTGGAGGATTTGGAAAAACAAAATATCATCGCGGCGCTTGAGCAAACCGGGTGGCGGGTCTCGGGAGAGAGGGGCGCCGCAAATCTCCTCGGACTCCCGCCGACCACACTCGCCTCCCGCATCAAGGCGCTCGGAATTACGCGCTCGAAATAAGAATGAGGAAATCTAAAATGAGAGCCTGCTCCCAACGGCAAGCGGATTTACCACGTCTTCGCCGAAGGCATTTATCAGAGCATGAACGGCGCGCCATCCGGTGCAGTGACCGGGAATTATCAGCCTGATACCGAAACCTTTTAGAACATCTACGGTTTCTTCAACGAATCCCTCGTTCGGATAGACGAGGTGAAGGCCCCCCACCAGAGCATAGAGGGGAACATCGGGGAACAGCTCCTGCGCGTGCGTGCAGATATTGATTATCCCCGCGTGCGAGCATCCGGTGAAAAGCGCGAGTCCCTTACCCTTTATGTGCGCCGCCATAAAACGCTCTTCCATTACCAACGGGTCGGGCTCCCAATCTCCGGTGCCTCCGATCCGGACCTGGTTCTCGAGTCCCTTCTCAAAACTCCTCCTGGGTATTTCGCCGCTAAGAAAGAAAACACCTCCCGCGATTTCTTCAGGCCCCGTCGAATATATTATGGTCAGTCCCGCGCGTTCGAGCTCGTCCGGCCCGGGCACGTCCTGTAACGGAAGGATGGAGCCGTCCCGGAGACGATCTCCCCGCCTGACGAATGAGCCGGGATGGACGTGAAGGGGAACTCTTTTACCGCCGTTCAGGGCGCGTGTCATCTCGGCGGCTTTAAGCAGTCCCTCCGAGTGATCGAAATGTCCGTGAGACAATACGAGGGCGTCTACTTTGCTGAAGTCAAAGCCCGTTTGGTATGCGTTTCTCTCGAGAGTGTGGGGGTTGGGACCGGAATCGAAAAGAACCGTACGCGCCTCACCGCCGAAATGCGCGGTTACACCGAGACTTATCCCATGCCGGGCAATGCACAGCGATTCACCCGCCATTACTCTCATGCC
>Ga0187894_10001809_pt1 | contig 26729 bp, 18 predicted proteins | sample GBC1701081metaG_FD_136650 | JGI IMG/M metagenome (GOLD analysis project Ga0187894, IMG submission 136650) | White microbial mat communities from a lava cave in the Kipuka Kanohina Cave System on the Island of Hawaii, USA - GBC170108-1 metaG ... | reverse complement strand
TAGGCGCGCTGCTCGGGGGCCTGGGCGAGCCAGTTCTATCCACCTTCGTCGAACTCGTCGGAGAGGACGAGGCGAAGCTGGAACGGTTGGAGGAATTAATCAGGCGGAAGCGGGAGGGGAAGAAGTGATGGAACCACGCGGCTGGCAGATAGCGTTCGTGGGCATAGAAAATTTCTTCCTCTTCAATACGGCGCTTTCCGTGGCGGCGTTTATCGTCGCGTATCTCCTTCGCCGCGGCGGCCAGAGTGAATTAATGAGGTCGTGGCGCCCGGACGCCGGCGCGCGTGTTTACATCGCTGCGCTGGTCGTTCCGCCTGTCGCGTCGGCCTGGCTTGTCTGCGCTTCGCTGTTTCCAGCATTATGGCTTGGCCGGGAGGTGTGGGCGCAAGAACATGTGGAAACACACTCCCAGCATCTGCTCAGCACCTTCACTGTCATCGCCGATCCGATGCTGGGGTATGCGGCGATAACTTTTACGCTGCTGGCGCTGCTGGTCGCAACCTGGGCGGCATGGCGAGCTTATTTTCGCATCAACCGATTGGTGGAGTGTCTGGAGATGGGCGCGGAGCCGGCTCCCGCTGAAAGCGTTACGGATGTCGAGACAGTCTGTCGGAGGTACGGGATTGCGGTCGGGTTAGTGGTCAGCGACTATCCGTTTTCATTCGTGTGGGGGTATCTCAGGTCAAAGCTGATCGTTTCCACCGGGCTGCTCAACGCCCTGACCAAGGAAGAGCTGATCGCCGTGTTGGAACATGAGGCGGCTCACCATGCGCGGCGAGATAATCTGCTGAAATGGGCGCTGACGATCTGCCGTTACGCGACTCCTGCTTTCCCGTTAACCGCGTGGCTTTATCGCCGACTCAACGAACAGATTGAGATGGTTTGCGACGAGGTCGCCGTCCGGCGCGCCGCATCGCCGGTCGATCTGGCGGGGGCGCTGGTGCGGCTCAAGCGGTTGACGCTGGCCGCCGGCTCGCGCGCGCCACGACTGTTAGGGTCGGGATTCCTCGATGACGGGGCGGAGAGTTTCGAGCGGCGCGTGACGCGGGCGCTCTCCTTCGAAGAAGAGCCGCCTGGAACTGACGCCGAATACTTATCGCGTTCGTGCCTAAGGACGGCTTTTGTCGGAGGGGCGCTGTTCGCGCTCTCCCTCATCGGGTTCTTCTTCACGGCGCCACTGGCCATTCATCGAACGGTGGAGTCAGTATTGCGAATCCTTCACATCTAATCGCCGCTGCTCTCGTCACACAGTAATAGGGGCAGCGGATTTTTTTGCAATTAACAACTACTGTTTGTAGTCGAGACAGAGGAAGCAGCGGAATGATCCGAAAGATTCAATCAGCGCCGATTTGGAAGGCGACGATGATTTTGCTGATCTGCGCCTGCGCGCTCGGCGGTTGCTCACGCGGCGCCAAATCGCAGGCCGAAGCCGAAGGGGAAGAAGCCATCGCGCGCACAGAGTTCACCGGGCGGATCGAGAACTTCTTCGAGTACGAGCCTCTCAAGGCAGGAAAGCCCAGCCAGTTTCGCATTCACCTTACAGACTTGTCCGACGGCTCGCCGGTCGAGAAAGCCGAAGTGAAGCTGACGATCCGTGCGAAGGGTGCAGGCGCCTCCGCAGGAGAGACCACCGCCAAGGTGGGCAAAGTCACAGGGATTTACGTGGCGGAGGTGAACGTCCCCAAAGCCGGGGATTACGACATAGAGTTTCATGTCGAAAGCTCGAAGCTCGATGAGCGTATGCCGCTGACCGATTTCAAAGTGGAATAAAGGAGAAGGTCGTGAAAAAAGTAATTCGGCTGGCTGGCGTCGTCGCGCTCGCCTGCCTATGGGTCGCCAGCCTGCCAGCGCAAACCACACAAACGGCGGAGCAAATGGCGCAAACGGCGCAAGCGACGCTACCGCCGCTGTCCAACTCGCTAACAATCGAAGCGGCGACCGAGCGCTTTTTGCAGCGCAACCTCTCGGTCGAAGCCGCGCGCCTGGAAGTTGGCGTCGCCGAGGTTGAGCGGGTGGCCGCAAGCTTCCGGCCGAGGCCGGGCCTGACGATTACGGGCGAGAATCTGGGCGTCAACGGCGCTTCGCAGTTCAGCAACGTTTACGAAATCGGCTTTGTCGTCGCGCAGCCGATCGAGCTGGGCGGGCGCAGGGCGTTACGAAGAGAAGTCGCCGAACTCACGATCTCGCTGGCGGAAGCGCGGCTGGCGAATGTGATGCAGCGGCGACTGCTCGACCTGCGTCGAGGCTATATGGAAGCGGTCCTGGCGCGCGCCAACCTTGAGATCGCCCGCGAGAACCAGGCGGCTTTTGCTAATCTCGTGCGCCTGAACACCGTCCGGGTGAAAGAGGGCGACGTCGCGGAAGTCGAGCTGATGCGGGTCAGGGTTGAGCAGGTCAAGTTCGATTCCGCCGTCGCCAGCGCTTCACTGGCCTACCAGCAAGCGAAGATACGTTTGCTGGAGTTGCTCGGCGAAAGCGATTACGCGCTCGCGACGACGCTCGAACTGCGCAGCCCGCTGGCTTCAGTTCCGGTCGATCCGGATCTTCCTCGGTTGCGCGAGGTGGCGCTGCGACGTCGCCCTGAAATCAAGATTGCCGAGGAAGAGCAGGCGCTGGCCCAGGCCACGCTCCGGTTGGAGGAATCGCGCGGCAAGGGCGAGGTCACGCCCTTCGCCGGTTACAAGCGTCTCGGCCCTGACAACACGCTCACCGTGGGCGTGACGATCCCCTTGCCTTTCGGCAATCGCAATCAGGGCGGGGTCGCGCGGGCGGCGGCGCAGCGACAGGTGGCGGCGACAAATTTCCAGCTTATGCGCAACCGCGTCCTGGCCGAGGTCGAATCGGCTTACCGCGCCTACATAACGGCGCGCGAGCAGGTTCGGGTTTACGAAGCCGGGCTGCTCGATCAGGCAGAGGAGGCGGCGACGACCATGCTGGCCGCTTACCGCGAAGGCGCAACCCCGCTGATCGCCTTGATTGACGCGCAGCGCGCGCGCTCGGAGGCGCGAGGCAATTACCTGAAGGCGCTTTTTGATTACCGGAGCAGCCTGTTCACGCTGGAACAGGTGACCGGCGCGGAGGTCAACTGATGAGTTCCCGAATGACGGAAGAATGGCGTGGCGAATCCATGAAGAATGAGGCGGGGAAGAAAGAGAAGGGCGCGCCGCGTCGAGGCCGCTGGATCGTCCTCGGCGCGATTGCGCTCGTCGCCGCCGCTGGGTTGCTATTCGCCTACGCGCGGCGCGTCAAACAGGAGGAGGCCGCCGCTCCGGCCGCCGTCGAATCGACGGGGACGGTGAAGTTTCTGATGGAGCAGCAATGGCGCATCCGTATGAAAATGGCGCTGGTCGAGGAACAAACCGTCGCCCGCCAGGTCACCGCGACGGGCCGCGTGATTCCGGCGGCCAATCACCAGGCGGTCGTCGCGCCGCCCGTCGGCGGCATCATCCTCCGCGGGAACATTCCGCGCGTCGGACAGCGCGTCTCGCAGGGGCAACTCATCGCTACATTACAACAGACCGCCACATCTGCCGAGCAGGCCCAGGTGCGCGCGGCTCAAGCGCAAGCGCGGATCGAGGCCGCCCGGATCGAAGCCGAGCGGGGCGCCGCCGCGGGAGATGCGAACGCGACCAGCGCGCGGCTCGACCTTGCGCGCCGCGAAGCCGAAAGGGCAAAGCGGCTCTACGAGCAGAAGGCTTATTCGCAGCGGCAGTTGGAAGCGGCTGAAGCCGAGTTGAGAACCGCGCAGGCCGCATCAGAGGCGGCTCAGGCCCGCGTCAAGGCGCTCGAAGCCGCCCGCGACGTGGCGCAGTCCGACGCCAGCGCCGGCGGCGCCAACGGCTCTTATGCCGTGCGAGCGCCGATCGGCGGCGTGGTGACAAAAGTCAGCAAGAGCATTGGCGAACGGGTCGCGCCGGGTGAGGCGATTCTGGAGGTCACCAACTTCGACACGGTCTGGGTAGAGGCCCCTATCTTCGAGCGCGATCTGGCGCTAGTGAAGGCAAACGGCAAGGCGAGCTTCACGACGACCGCGTATCCCGGGCAGGAGTTCCGCGGCGCACTGATAGACGTGGGCGAGATCATTGACGAGCAGAAGCGCGCCGCCCATGTAATTTTCGCCGTCCCAAACAAGGCCCGGGCCTTACGCGTCGGAATGCAGGCCGACGTGCGGCTCGACGCGAGCGAGACCGTCAAAGCGATGATGATCCCGCGCGAAGCCGTGCTGGAAGACGAAGGCAAAAAGATCGTCTACGTCCTTCTCTCGGGCGAAGAGTTCCAGCGGCGCGAAGTAAAACTCGGCGACGAGCACAGCGGGAAGGTCGCCGTCCTGGAAGGCCTCAAATCCGGCGAACGGGTCGTCACCCAGGGCGCGCTGCAACTCAAATTGCAGGAACTCAACCCCGCGGGCGCCCCGACGCACACGCACGAAACCTAACCGTTTATGCTCAATAAAATCATTCAATGGTCGCTCAACAACCGGTTGATCGTAATCGTAGGGGCGGTCGCGCTGCTAGTTTACGGCGGGCTGGTTGCGTTTCGGTCTCCGGTTGACGTCTTCCCCGACTTGACCGCGCCGACGGTGACGATTCTGACCGAGTCGCACGGACTGGCCCCGGAAGAGGTCGAGTCGCTGGTCACGCTGCCGATCGAATCGGCGATGAACGGCACGGCGGGCGTCTTCCGCGTGCGGTCGAATTCGGCGATCGGGATTTCGATCGTCTTCGTCGAGTTCAATTTCGACACCGACATTTACCGCGCGCGGCAACTGGTGAATGAAAAGCTTCAGCAGGTTCGGCTGCCTTCGGGCGTCTCGCCGCCAGTGCTCGGGCCGATCTCCTCGACGATGGGCGAGATCATGCTGATCTCGATGACGAGTCAGAAGACTTCACCGATGGAACTGCGCTCGCTGGCCGACTGGGTCGTGCGCCCTCGGCTGCTCGGCATCGGCGGCGTCTCGCAGGTCTCGATCATCGGCGGCGAGCGCAAGCAATATCAGGTCCTGGTTGACCCGGGCCGTCTCGCCGATTACGGGCTGACGCTGAAGGAGGTCACCAGGGCCGTCGGCAATTCAAACGTCAACGCGTCGGGCGGTTTTCTCGAACGGCCGAACGAAGAATTTCTGATTCGCGTGCGCGGCCGCGCGCACAGCCCCGAAGACCTGGGCAATGCGATCATCGCCGTGCGCGACGGCGCGCCGATTCTCCTCAAGAACGTCGCCACGGTTCAGGCGGGCGCGACGCTCAAGCGCGGCGACGGCAGTTTCAACATGAAGCCGGCGGTCGTCGCGACGATCCAGAAACAGCCGAACGCCAACACGCTCGAAGTCACCGAGAAGATCGAAACGACGCTGGCGAACCTGAAAGCAATGCTGCCGCCTGACGTCACGATCAACACCAAAGCCTTTCAGCAGGCCGACTTCATCAACCGCGCGATCGGCAACGTGCAGGAAGCCCTGATCGAAGGCGGCGTCCTGGTCATCATCATCCTTTTCCTCTTCCTCTGGAATTTCCGAACGACGTTCATCAGCCTTACGGCGATCCCGCTCTCGCTCCTGGCGGCGATCATGGTGATGAGCTACTTCGGCATCACGATCAACACGATGACGCTCGGTGGGCTGGCCATCGCCATCGGCGCGCTTGTGGACGACGCGATTATTGACGTGGAGAACGTCTTCCGCCGCCTTAAACAGAACGCGCAACGCGGGGCCCCCGAACCGGTCGCGCGCGTCGTCTACAAGGCCTCGAGCGAGATCAGGAACTCGATACTATTCGCCACGCTGATCATTGTGTTGGTCTTCCTGCCACTCTTCTCGCTCGCCGGGTTCGAAGGGCGGATGTTCGCGCCGCTCGCCTTCGCATACATCATCTCGATCATGGTCTCGCTCGTTGTCGCGCTCACCGTGACGCCGGTGCTCTGCCACTACCTGCTCGGTCACTCGAAGTCGATCCACGACGAAAGGGATTCGCGTCTGGTGGCCTGGCTCAAACTGCATTACGCGCGGATTCTCAACTGGACGCTGCGCCACCCGGGGGAGATCATCGGCGCATCGGCGATCATGCTGGTCACGGCCTTGATGCTCTTCCCGCTGATGGGACGCGAATTCCTGCCGCCATTCAACGAAGGCGCGCTCAACATCAACGCCGGCCTGCCGCCCGGAACCTCGCTCCGGGAATCCGACCGCGTCGGCGTCCTGATCGAGACGGCGCTGCACGAAATCCCCGAAGTCGCTTCGACCACGCGCCGCACCGGGCGCGCGGAACTCGACGAACACGCGGCAGGCGTCAACCTGAGTGAGATTGAAGTTGTCACGAAGGAGGGCGGGCGCAAACACACCGAAGTGATGGAAGACGTACGGCAGAGGCTCGGGACGATCCCTGGCGTGAACGTGGAGGTCGGCCAACCGATCTCGCACCGCATTGACCACTTGCTCTCCGGCACGCGGGCGCAGATCGCGATAAAGCTCTTCGGCCCCGACCTGGCCACGCTGCGCACAAAAGCGAACGAGATGCGCGACGCGATGGCGACCGTCGCCGGCGTCGTGGACCTGCTGGTCGAGCCGCAGGTCGGCGTGCCGCAGGTGCAGATCAACATCAACCGCCCGGCGGCCGCGGCGGTCGGCTTAAGCTCCGCCGATCTGGCCGAAGCGGCCGAAATCGCCTTCAACGGCGAGGTCGTCTCGCAGGCGCTGGAGGATCAGCGGACCTACGACGTGCTGGTTCGCTTCGACGATTCGGCGCGGCAGTCCATCGAGACGATAGGCCGCACGCTGATCGACACGCCGGCAGGCGCGAAAGTCCCGATCAGCCAAGTCGCCGAAGTGCGACCGGATCAAGGACCGAACACGATCAACCGAGAGAACGTCCAGCGCCGCATTATCATTCAGGCTAACGTCGCCGGCCGCGATCTGGGTAGCGTCATCAGTGACGTGCGCGCGGCGATCAGCCGGAAAGTCGCCCTGCCGCAGGGCTACTTTCTCCAATACGGCGGGCAGTTTGAATCGCAGGAGAAGGCCTCGCGCCAGATCGCACTGCTATCATTCGTGGCGATCGGCGGCATCTTCCTGCTGCTCTATATCGCGCTGAAGACGGCTCGGGCGGCGCTGCTGGTGATGGCGAACCTGCCGCTCGCGCTGATCGGCGGCGTGGTGATGGTCTTTCTGTCCGGCGGCACACTGTCAGTGGCTTCACTGGTCGGCTTCATCACGCTCTTCGGCATCGCCACGCGCAACGGAATCATGCTCATCAGCCATTACCGCCACCTGATGGAGAAGGAGGGCGTATCTTTCCGCGACGCGATTGTGCAAGGCTCGATGGAACGACTGAGTCCCATCTTGATGACAGCGCTCGTCACCGGCGTGGGACTGATCCCGCTGGCGCTGGGAGCTGGCGAGCCGGGCCGGGAGATTCAACAGCCGATGGCGGTCGTTATCCTAGGCGGCATCGTGACTTCAACTTTTCTGAATATGATCGTCATCCCCGCGCTCTACCTGAAATTCGGCAGAGCTGAAGCTCTTGTCAGGGCGGATGATTATCCGCGCGAGATGGAGCTGGCCACGCATAAAGGGTCTAGTCCCACTTTATAGCGCGTGCGGCCCCTGGTTTTGCGTCCAGGCCGCCACGCCGCTGTTATTATTGATTGCGTTGGCTACTGCGCGTGATTATACTCCCAGCCGTCCCAAGCTTATCCTCCCCACTCGCGCTTCCTGTGCGCAGAACGGTTAGATCTTAGGTTGGGAGTCGAGATTCAGTCAGACGACGCCTGTTCGACATAACCCAAAAGTTCTTACCTAAATTAAACACCGGAGAAAACAGCCATGCCGATCACGACTGAGTACACTACGTTTACCCGTGACGTCCTTGGGCGTTACGTCTGCAACACTTTTGACGAAGCGATCGTCACCATAGATGCAAATGCCCGCGCCGCCGCGGGTCTACCCTCACGCGGCGACCTGCGGCCGTTCGATTTTATCATCATCGGCGGCGGCACGTTCGGCGCAGCCCTTGCCGAACACCTCTGGTTCCGCAGCACGAACCGTAGCGAGCGTATACTCGTGATCGAAGGCGGACCTTTTCTACTGCCGGAGCACGTGCAGAATCTGCCGGTGCTCGGCCTCGACGCGGGCGCCCCGCGCAAGGATCACCTGCCACAGAGGGAAGTCTGGGGGCTCGCCTGGAATTCAAGCGACCCAATCGGTTTTCCCGGCCTGGCCTACTGCGTCGGCGGACGTTCTGTGTACTGGGGCGGCTGGTCTCCGCGGCTGCTCGATTCGGAACTGCCGAATAACCTGTGGCCCCAGGCGGCGCTGGACGACTTGACGCCGAAAAATCTGCCCGACGGCCGTAAAGGCTACTTCCGCCAGTCGAGCGATCAGATCGGCGTTACCGAGACGAACGACTTCATCTTCGGTGATCTGCATCGCGCGATGCGAAAGCAGCTTTTCGGCGGCCTCACCGCTGGCCAGGTAAGCGACGCAATGGATCTAGCGACTCTCCCGGACCATCCGGCAGTCGAATATCGCGATACACCCGCGACACTAGACGACCTAGCCAAAGTGCTAGGCATCGACCAATTGCCTAGTCCGCCGCCCTCCCTCCAAGAACTACGCAATGAAGCGAAACTCGAAGCGCCGCTCGCCGTGCAAGGACAATCTGGACACGCCGGATTCTTCCCGTTTAACAAATTCAGTACCGTCCCGCTGCTAATCAAAGCGGCGCGCGAGGCGGCCAACCAATCCGGTTTCGATGACGTGAAAAAGCGGCTGATGGTCGTGGCGCGCTGTCATGTCATCCGGCTGAATACCGTCCCCGACATGGGCGGCCAGCGCGTGAGCGAGATCATCACCGAGCGTGGGCCGCTGCCCGTGTCGCCGGACGCCAAAGTGATAATCGCGCTGGGCACGATCGAGAGTGCGCGGCTCGCGCTGCTCTCCTTTGGCAGCGACGGAAAGGTCGGCAGGAATCTCCTAGCGCACTTGCGTTCGAACGTTGACATCCGCGTGCCGCGCGCGGCTTTGACGGAGCTGCCGGCAACGGCGAAAGCGCTCGAAGCGTCGGCGCTGTTCGTCAAAGGTCAACACCAGTTCAAGAAGCCGGACGGATCCCCGGACGGCGTCGGGCACTTCCATTTTCAAATCACCGCGTCGGGGCTGGGCAAGAGCGGGGCTAACTCCGAGGCGGAGCTTTTCAAGAAAATCCCCGATATCGACACGTTCGACGCGCACAAGAACGCGACCGACTCGAGCGTCGTGATCACCATCCGCGGCATCGGCGAGATGGAGCCGAAAAAAGATGATGACTTTGGCAACTCGGTCACGCTTGACCTCAATCCGCAAGAGAATGATGAATTTCAGACGCGCCGCGCGTTTGTGAATCTTCAGCCGAGCGCTCGCGACGGGGAGCTGTGGAATGCGATGGACAAGGCCGCGGATGATGTAGCTAAGGTCTTCGCCAACGGGCAAAAGATCGACGTGATTAAGAACGGGCAGGTGATTGCGACGAGCGTCGATCCTGGCCAGCTTATGGCGATTCTGCCATTTAAATTCTCCGACGCGAACGGTCCGGGACGCCGTGACGGCCTCGGCACGACCCATCACGAAGCAGGCGTCCTGCGGATGAGCGATGACCCGAATGCATCGGTGACCGACGCCAACTGCCGCTTTCACCATGTCACGAACGCGTACGTCGCCGGGCCTGCGCTCTTTCCCACGATCGGCTCGCCGAATCCGATGCTTACCGGCATTGCGCTCGCGCGCCGGCTCGGAGATCACTTGATGCCGGAGCCGCCGCTGGCGACGCCGGAAGCGGAGTTTGTCTACCTGTTCGATGGAAGCGACGCACAGTTCGCAAACTGGCAAATGGCCGGCGGCGGCTTCTTCTCCCGATTCGGCCGAACAATGATCGCCCAACAGGACGGGAGAGGGATTGGATTGCTCTTCTATACTCCACAGACCTTCGAGGATTTCATTTTGCGCCTCGATTTCCTACTCCCACACCCGCGCGGCGCCAACAACGATAACTCAGGCGTTTTCGTCCGGTTCCGCGACCCGCGACTGCCTGATCCGGCCCCCAACCCTGTCGACCCGCCGAACAACGCCGCTTTTGTCGCAGTGCATACAGGATTTGAAATCCAGATCGACGAAGAAGCGCGCGGCGACAGGCGTTTCGGCGAGCCCGATGGTTCGTTTTTTGCCAGAACTGGAGCCATTTACAAAATCACATCGCCTGGCACGGGACAGGGGCAACAGGATTACAAGAACAATCAGAATCTCGCGGCGGAGCGATGGCATAGCTACGAAATCGAGGTGAACAATCAGGACTACATTGTCCGCCTCAACGGCCAGGAAGCGACTCGGTTTCGGCGCAGCGCGACCGATACGGTTCGAGGGAATCCACCTAGCGTCGATCCCAACTCGGGCTTTATCGGTTTGCAGACACACACCGGTAACGTGGCCTTCGCGAATGTCCGAATCAAGACGTAGGACTGCCCGGTTCAATTACTGCTGGGCGGATTACTGGGACCACCATCTGCGCCTAGAGATGGCCGATAGGCTGAGCAGCCTGACTGAAGTCCCGGATTTGAGCGGAGCGCGGTTCATCAAAAAGTCCTGAATTGTGAAAATTCGAGTAAGTCCCCAAATGAGTCCCCAAAGCGGAACGGGCGTCATTAAGACGCCCGTAAGCTGTTGATTCTAAAAGTCGGGACGGCGGGATTCGAACCCACGGCCTCTTGCACCCCAAACAAGCTCCACCGGCTTTTCTCATTGTCTCCAGTCGCTTCTGATTGTTTTCGGAACTGAGAATCAAAGGCTTACAGTCATTCCACCTGCCTTGATTGTTTCTGTGCTGCCCTTATTCCTTCGCCAATGTGTCCGCACAATGTGTCCGCAAATTGTGTTCTACCTCATTAGCGAGAAGCCGGCGGCTAGGACTTGCGCTGATGGCTTCGCTCTTCTTCAATCGCCTCCAGCCAGAGACGCAAGGTCAAATCTTCCCGATCAGGGTTTCCCAAGGTTGGCCTCAACTCCATTTCATAACGTTCCTTGAGTGTACACAGGTCGAAAGGGATCGTCCGCGCCAGATATCTCACGTCATCCCGGTCACGCTGAATGTTCCGCTCCAACTTGGCCAGGGCGACAGCATATGGGTCGCAGGCGAAGAGCCGCAGATGTTTGAAGGTCCCCGGGAACATCTCCGTCAATCTTTGTTCGTAGTCTTCTGGAACGGGAGCGACGGCAACGAAGTCCAAGTACACGCCGTGCGTTCGGTGAAGCTCCGACCCCTTTCCAGCGAGACTGCGTAATTGGTTTCCCCACGCTTCCGGGCGCGATCGTAATCACGTCCATATCGGCCGTGCTTCGTGCCAACCCGTAGAGCAACGTCACGACGAACCCGCCGAGGCAATGTAAAACCACATTTTCCTGAAGGCTCTCATCCACCTTCGAGAGGAATGACCGCCAAGGTTCTGCAATTTCTTCAAACGGCATGATCAAGTCGTTCCGGGGTAAGGTCGGTCAGAAGTCGCCAGTGCTTGGCTTCCGCCGGGCGGCGCTTTCTCAGCCAGCGCCTTTCCGCTTCCGTCAAAGACTCGTGGCACAATAATGAAATGGACAAGTTTCAGCGAGAAGAGATATTAAAGCAGTACCTCCCTGTGAGATGACGCATATCCCACAGTCACCCAAGTAGTAGATGGTCGAATGGCAACACCACACGGCCACGACCCGATTCGTCCGATACGACATTTCGTAATTTCACGAAATGTCGTATCGGCAGTTTTCACGTCATCCGCCTTCGAATAGCTTCATTAATCTCCTAACTCGCTGCGGATAATGCTGTTAATAGTGCTGTCGAGGGAAGTAATGATCTGGCACAGCGATTCCTATCTCGTCTGCATAACGTTGTTCGTTGTGGCAATCGCTCTTGCGTTGTTGACCCCGCGAGGCGGATTGGTAACCGCCTCACAGTCGGCGGTATAATTGTTCGATGCAGGCAGGGTAACTGATGCAACATGCAGCCATTCACGGGATTCATCATCGAGCGCAGGTTGCGGCGCTGGACGAGAGTGACAACCGCTCGAGAGAACTCGACAAAACCACGTCAATCCAAGAGGTTCCATGCAAGCCGGGCGAACGAGTGCGCAAATCAAGACTGAAATCGAACGCCTGTTCGGGATTTTCCCGAGCTTTTTCCACCCCGTGCTCGACACGCCGGAGACGCTTGAAAGTTTGTTGCAGCAGGCGCTGACGTCGTATGTCAACAACCCGCTGCCAGCAGTTTTCAAAGAAAAGCTCTTCGCGCGTCTTTCGCGCCACTGCGCCACGCCCTACTGTCTTGTCACCCACAGCTGCATGATGAGGTTCCTGGGGCAGAGCGCGGGAGAAATCGCGCGCGTTCTGGAAAGTCCCACGCCGGCGACTGAGGCGGACCTTGAAGAGCCCCTTCACATGCTCGCTGCCGCGACCGCGCCGATGCCGGTCTGGCCGGAACCTGGCTCCCGGCAGGAAGAGGCGCTGCTTCTCTGTGCGGAGATCAGCTTCTTGAACAGCAAAGGCGCCGTGACGTGCCGGGCAGAACTGCGCCGTCTTTTAGGCCCGGTCAATCACGCCCACCTGATGCGGTTTCTTTCCTTCGTCAAGCTGGCCCACCTGTGGATCGAGGCTTACCCTGAGATTTCCTATCAAGAGGATGAACGCACGATGGAGTTGCTCGCCTCGCTCGTTCGGGACGAACCGCGCCTGGCGGACTTCTTCAGCCGCTATCCGGAGATTGTCAGATGCGAACGTGAGAGCCGGGAGGAACGCCTGAGCACGGAGCTCGCCGACCTCAAGCGGATAGAGGAGGCGCTGCGTGTGAGTGAGGAGCAAGTCCGGCTCATCCTCGATTCCACGGCCGAGGGAATTTTCGGTTGCGATTCCAATGGGACCTGTCTTTTCTGTAATCGCGCCGCGGCGCATCTGCTGGGATATGACGACCCGGCGGAATTGCTCGGGCGGAACATGCATGCGCTCGAACACCACACGCGCGCCGATGGTACGCCGTATCCGATTGAGGAGTGCCCAATTTACATAGGGTTTCAAAAAGGCGAGGGCGTCCATCGAGACGATGAGGTCTATTGGAGAAAGGATGGGACCAGCTTTCCGGTAGAGTTCTGGTCGCATCCAATCGTGCGGGACGGCCGAACCACCGGCGCGGTCGTCACCTTCGTTGACATTACCGAGCGCAAACGCGCGGACGAAGCGCTTCGGCAGTATGTGGAACGGCTGAGAATCTTGCAGGAGATTGATCGCTCGATTCTCGCGGCGCAATCGGCGGTAGAGATCGCCAGCGTCGCCTTGCGGCGCTTGCGGGAAATGGTTCCCACTGAACGCATCACTGTCGTGCTCAGAGGTCCCGCGCCCGATGAGGCGACGGTGCTGGCGACCGATGAAGACGCTGAGCGCAATCTCGAAGCCGGCAAACGCCTGCCGCTCGAACCCTACGGAAACCTCGCTCACCGCATTTCGGAGACGCTGCAACGCGGCGAAACTTATTTTCTGGACGTGCTGGACGTACCCGACCCCGTGCCCGCCGTTCGTGATATGCAGGCGACGGGGCGGCGGTATTACTTCATCGTGCCGCTGCTGGTTCACGGAGAACTGATCGGCTCGCTGAGCCTGGGGACAAATTGCGCGAGCGACCTGACCGCCGAACACCTCGAAGTCGCCCGCGGGGTCGCTGACGGCCTGGCCATCGCCGTCCAGCAAGCCCGTTTGCACGAACGGATCGGGCAGCATGCAGCGGAGTTGGAACAGCGCGTGGCCGAACGCACGGCGGAACTCGAAGCTTTCTCCTACTCCGTCTCGCATGACCTGCGGACGCCGCTGCTGACGATTGACGGCTTCTCGCGGATGTTGTTGGAGGACCACTCCGACGGGCTGGATGAGGAAGGCCGGCGGCTGCTCAAGACCATTTGCGGCAACTCACAGAATATGGGGCGGCTGATTGACGACCTGCTTGCGTTCTCCCGACTGGGGCGTCAGGAGATGCGCCCGGCGGAGATCAAGATGAGCGAACTTGCCGCCGCCGTTTGCGCGGAACTGACCGCTGTGGCGCCTGAACGAAAGCTGCAATTCAATCTGCAAACACTGCCCCCGGCCCACGGCGATCAGCCCATGATCAAGCAGGTCTTTGTTAATCTGTTGGCCAACGCCATTAAGTTCAGCAGCCCCAGAGATCTCGCGGTGATTGAGGTCGGCGCTGCCGCAGGAGAGGATCAAAATGTTTATTATGTCAAAGACAACGGCGTGGGGTTTGAAATGAAATATGCCGACAAACTATTTGGCGTCTTTCAACGATTGCATAGCGACGACGAGTTCGCTGGAACCGGCGTCGGGCTGGCCTTCGTCCAGCGTATTATCCACCGCCATGGCGGGCGCGTCTGGGCCGAAGGGAAAATAGGTGAAGGCGCCACTGTCTATTTCACGCTCCCGCGCAAAGGAAGAAAATCATGGTGAATGGCGATGCGGTCGAGATTCTCCTGGTTGAAGACAATCCGCAGCACGTGGAACTAACCTTGCGCGCGCTCAGGAAACACAACCTGGCCAACAATGTATTGGTGGCGAAAGATGGCGCGGAAGCGTTGGAGTTCATCTTCGCAACGGGCGCTTACCATGAGCGCCAGATTGAAAATGGCCCGAAGGTGATCCTGCTCGATTTGAAGCTGCCCAAGGTGGATGGCCTGGAGGTGCTGCGCCGAATCAAATCCGATGAACGGACGAAGGCAATACCTGTGGTCGTGGTGACCACCTCCGAGCAGGAACAGGATGTGGTGGAGAGTTATAAACTCGGGGCCAACAGCTACATCGTCAAGCCGGTCAGTTTTGATAAATTTGTCCAGGCGGTCTCTGAGTTGGGATTTTACTGGATGCTGTTGAATGAACCGCCGCGCTGAAAGATCAAAGACCGACCCGCCGCCGGAGGAATCAGTTATGGAAAAAGAGCTTCGGATCTTGATCCTGGAAGATGTGCCCGCCCATGCGGAGTTGGTAGAGCATGAGCTGCGGAAAGCGGATTTTGTCTTCTCCGCCAGGTGCGTGGCGACCAGAGCCGCCTTCCTCGCCGCGCTGAGTGACTTTGATCCCGACCTGATCCTGGCCGACTATTCGCTGCCCTCGTTCGACGGCATTACCGCGTTGTCAATTGCCCAGGAGCAATGCCCTGAAACTCCCTTTGTCTTCGTCTCCGGAGCGCTCGGCGAGGAGTTGGCGATTGAAACCCTCAAGCAAGGCGCCACGGATTATGTCCTCAAACAGCGGCTTTCCCGGCTGGCGCCTGCGGTGCATCGGGCGCTCCGCGAGGCCGAGGAGCGCGCCGCGCGCCGGCAAGCGGAAGACGCGCTGCGCAAGGCATGCGACGAGTTGGAACTCCGGTTGAAAGAGCGGACTGCGCTGCTCGAAATCAACAATGCCATCGTGACCAATCTCGACCGGCAATCCCTCTTCCATAGCATCACTCAATCGCTCGGCCGGATTCTACCTTTCGACCGGGCGGCGCTGATGCTGCATCAGCCCGAGCAAGACACCATGCGGGTGGCGGCTCTTGAAGGCCCATTGGCCGTGAAGCAGTACGGCGCGGTCGGGACGGAGATCAACCGCCAGGGAAGCCATGCCGGCTGGGCGCTGGACCACAGGCAGTGCCTGCTGCGTTGCGACCTGGCGGAGGAAATTCAGTTTCCCATCGAAGAGAAGCTGCTGGCCGAAGGGATTCGCTCCTACATCATTGCTCCGCTCATCGGCAAGGAGAGGCCGCTCGGGACGCTGAATTTGGGAAGCGAATCCCCGCGCCGGTATTCCGAGGATGACGCCGTGTTTCTGCTGGAGGTCGCCGGTCAGGTCGCCCTGGCCATCGAGAATATGCTCGCCTACGAAGAGATCGCCTCGCTCAAATCGCAGCTCGAACAGGAGAACATCTACCTGCAGGAAGAGATCCGGACTGAACACAACTTTGAAGAGATCGTTGGCCAGAGTGCGGCAGTCAGGAAAGCGCTGCAAGCCGTCTTGACGGTCGCCCCGACCGACGCGACCGTGCTCGTCCTGGGTGAAACCGGGACGGGGAAGGAGTTGATTGCGCGAGCGGTGCATAAACTCAGCCCTCAGAAAGACAAGCCGCTCGTGAAAGTGAACTGCGCCGCCCTGGCCGCCGGGGTGATCGAAAGCGAGTTGTTCGGCCACGAGAAGGGATCCTTCACCGGGGCGCTCTCGCGCAAGATCGGTCGCTTCGAATTGGCCAATGGCGGGACTATTTTTCTGGACGAGATCGGCGAGCTGCCGTTGGAATTGCAAGCCAAGCTCCTGCGGGTTCTTCAGGAAGGTGAGTTCGAGCGCGTCGGCGGCTCGCAGACGATCAAAGTCTCCGTCCGAGTCATCGCCGCGACCAATCGCAACCTCGCGGAAGCGGTGAAGGCCGGCAGCTTCCGATCCGACCTGTATTACCGTCTGAATGTTTTCCCGCTGACCTTGCCTGCGCTGCGCGAGCGCCGTGAAGACATTCCGCTGCTGGTCAGCCATTTATTGAGCCGCTTTACCAAGAAGCTTGGCAAACCGCTCGAGCGTTTGTCCAAGGAGTCGATGGATCGTTTGATGCGCTACGACTGGCCGGGCAACGTGCGGGAATTGCTGAGCGTGATTGAGCGCGCGGCGATTCTGGCGCGCAGCCCCGTCGTTCATGTCGAAGACTCGCTCGATCTACGGCTTCGGGGGGCCACGGACAGCCCGGGCCTGGAAAAACTCGAAGACCTGGAGCGCGCCCACATCCTCCGCGTCCTCGAGGAGACCAACTGGACGATTGATGGCCCACGGGGCGCCGCACTGATCCTGGGCCTTCATTCCAACACGCTGCGCTCACGGATGCAGAAGCTGGGCATCAGGAAGCTGAACGTCGCGGCAAGTGTTACCCCGTGAAGTTTTAAGATGTTGTTAAGCATCGGCACATAAATTCTGAGGTGTAATCATTTTCCATTTGTCATTTTAGATTTGTCATTTGCCATTGCTTCGGCGAATTGCTCAGGCAATGGCAAATGACAAATCTAAAATGACAAATGGAAAATTGAAACTGCCGCAAAAATATTGCCTGCCTGCCTGCCATGAACGAGACCTGTCTTTGCGCCAGTTAAACAAATTCCTGCGGATTCCACGGCATATCGTGATTTCACGAAAGGCCGTATGGGAAAACTCGAGCGCAACTCGCCCCTGCCCTTCCCGGCCCTATTCCCAAGTCGTTGCGGATAAAGAGTTCGACAGTTTCAGACCATCCTCGCGCCAATGCGGCACGAGGATTACTACAAACATCAACTAAGTATCTTGATAGCCGCATGCGCCTGAAAAACGCTGTAAAGAGAGGTAGTCATGAAAAAGTTTTCTCTACCGCCCAATGATATCACGCGGTTTCTGCTCCGCTGGAGCCGAGGCGATCAGGCCGCGCTCGACCTGTTGATGCCGGTCGTCTACGAAGAGCTTCACAAGCTGGCTCAGGGCTATCTGTGCCGGGAGCGCCCGGATCACACATTGCAACCGACCGCGCTCATCCATGAGGCTTACCTGCGGCTGGTCAAGCAGGATTTCCCCGAATGGCAAAGCCGGAAGCATTTTTACGGCGTGGCGGCGCAGTTGATGCGCCAGATTCTGGTCGAGTACGCGCGCGCGCGCGCGGCGGACAAACGCGGCGGCGCTGGGCAAAAATTTTCGCTCGACGAAGCGCTGACGATTTCCGACGAGAAGTCCGCCGAACTCGTCGCGCTGGACGAGGCATTGGTTGCCCTGGCGAAGTTCGACGAGCGCAAGGTCCGCATCATCGAGCTGCGCTTTTTCGGCGGGTTGAGTTTGGCAGAGACGGCCGCTGTGCTTGGCGTCTCCATTCCCACCATCGGCCTCGAGATGCGGCTGGCGCGCGCGTGGCTGCGCCGCGAAATGAGTCCCCGATTCTGAGCATGAGGCCTGCCATGAATCCTGTCTATGAATTCTGAAAGATGGCAACGCATTGAAGCGCTTTTCGGCGCCGTGGTGGATCGCCCGGCGGCCGAGCGCGACGCCTACCTGACGCAGACCTGTAATGGCGATGAAGAATTGCGGATTGAAGTGCTCTCCCTGCTCGCGCGGGACACATCCGAAGACTTCATCCGGGATCCGATCGCAGGCGTTGCCCTGTCATTCACCGCCAGGCCCAGCGACGATCTGACCGGAGAGCGCATCGGGCCTTACCGCGTCACGCGCCTGGTCGGACGCGGCGGAATGGGCGCCGTCTACGAGGCCGAGCGCGATGATGAGCAGTTCCGTCAGCAGGTCGCGATCAAAATCATCAAACGCGGGATGGACACGGACTTCGTGCGCGACCGCTTTCTGCGCGAGCGGCAGATTCTGGCTTCGCTCGATCATCCGCACATTGCGCGTCTGTTTGACGGCAGCACGACACAAGACGGCTTGCCCTACTTCGTCATGGAATTCGTCGCCGGCGAGCCGATCACGGACTATTGCCGACGCCATCGGCTTTCGGTCAACGAGAAACTCAAGCTCTTTCGCAAGGTTTGTTCCGCCGTCCAGCATGCGCACGGCAAGCTGGTCATCCACCGCGATCTGAAACCGAGCAACATCCTGGTCACTCCCCCTCCTGACGGAAAAGCCGAGGGCAAAGACGGCACGCCGAAGTTACTCGATTTCGGCATCGCGAAATTGCTCGCGCCCGACCCGAGCCAGGCTCACACGCGCACGGAAACGGGGCTGCGGCTGATGACGCCTGACTACGCCAGCCCGGAACAGATGCGCGGGCAGGCGGTCGCCACGACAACCGACGTTTACTCGCTCGGCGTCGTGCTGTATGAGCTGCTGACCGAACGCCGCCCGCGTGAGTTCAAGACCTGCTCGTCCGCCGAACTCGATCGCACACTCCGCGACACCGAAATCGAGGCGCCGAGCAAAGTCGCCGGCCGGATGACCGGCCCGCTCACCAGACTGTCGCGCTCGTTCGCCGGCGATCTGGACAACATCGTGCTGACGGCGATGCGCGAAGAGCCGGAGCGGCGCTATCAATCGGTGGAACAATTTTCCGAAGACATCCGGCGCTACCTGGAGGGCATGCCGGTCCTGGCCCGCAAAGACACCTTCGGCTACAGGACGGGGAAGTTCGTCCGCCGGCATAAGACTGGGGTGGCCATTCTGGCGTTGCTCGCGATCCTGGCCGTCGCGATGATCGTTCAGGCCGCGCGCATCGCCCGCGAACGGGACCGCGCCAACCAGGAAGCGGCCACGGCCCAAGCCGTGATGCGATCGCTCACAGCGATGTTTGAAGTCGCGGATCCGGGCAAGGCCAGGGGGAATATCATCACGGCCAGGGAGCTCCTGGATCAGGGAGCGGAGAAAGTCGAACGGGAATTGAAACATCAGCCAGCGGTGCAAGCGACGTTACTGGATACGATCGGACAGTTGTATCAGAGCATTGGCCTGTACGACCGCGAGCAGCCGCTGCTGGAAGAAGCATTAAAGCTGCGGCGTCAGGCGCTAGGCCCGGAGTGCGCGGAGGTGGCGGCCAGCCTGAGCCATTTGGGGGAAGCGGCAAGACTGAAAGGCGACTATGCCAGGAGCGAGCCGCTCTTGCGTGAGGCGCTCATCATGCGACGCAAGTTGCTTGGCGCAGAGCACAAGGACGTAGCCGAAAGCCTGGACAATCTGGGCGCGTTATTAGCAGATCGGGGCAACTTCAATGAAGCCGAAAGTTTGATCCGGGAAGCCCTGGCCTTGCGCCGCAAGCTGTTCGGTGAAGAGCACGCCGACATCGCCAACAGCCTGAACAGTCTCGGGGGCTTGATGAGCAATACGGGCAAGCTTCAGGAGGCAGAATCGTTGTACCGGCGAACGCTCAGCATTCGCCGCAAACTGTTCGGCGCGGAGCATCCGCTCGTAGCCAGCGGCCTGAATAACCTGGCCGCGAATTTACTGGAACAGGGCGATCTCAAGGGCGCTGAGACTTTGTTCGGAGAAGCGCTGGCGATGAATCGCAAGCTGCTGGGAGAAGAGCATCCGGACGTCGCTGTGAGTCTGGCGATGCTGGCTTATGTGTTGAAGAGCCAGGGAGAGTATGACAAGGCGGAGCAATTGTTACGGCAGGAACTGGCGCTGCTGCGCCGGCGCGGCGGCGAAGGCTACGCGCAATTGATCACGCTGAACAACCTGGCAAACGTCTTGCGAGAAAAAGGGAGTTACGTGGAGGCCGGCGCCTTGCACCGGCAGGCGCTCATCGCGCGGCGCAAGCTGCTGGGAGACGAACACCCGTCGGTAGGCGCGAACCTCCACGATTTGGCGGTTTTGTCGTATCTCGAAGGCGAGTACGCTGAGGCCGAGAAAACCGAGCGGCAGGCGCTTGAAATCTTTCAGAAGTCTCTCAAACCGAACCACTGGGGAATCCAGCGATGCCGCAGCCACCTCGGCGCGTGTCTGCTCAAACTCAAACGCTACCACGAAGCCGAAGAACAGTTGCTGGCCGCTCACGCCGGGCTGAAGGCCACGCTCGGCGAACAAAGCGAATTCACGCGCCAGGCCGCCAGCCGCATCACTGAACTTTACGAAGCATGGGGCCAACCCGAAAAGGCCGAGCCATACCGCGATTTACCTCACGCCAATCCGGACAAAGCAAAAAAATAATGCCGGCGATTAGCAATTCACCCTCTTCTTTTCGCCTGTTTGGGTGAGCGGCGATGAGCAGTAGCCTCGAAGCTGAGGTCGCGGCCGCCCATCGCGCAAAAACAGACATCGACTTCAAACAGGAGAATTTTCATGAAACGCATTTTATCCAGGATCAGCATCGGCCTGATGACACTCGGTCTGGCGGGCTTCATCGTCCTGACGGCGCTGGCAGTTTCACGGCCACGGCCTTTCCATCTGGTAGAACAAGGCACGTTTACCGTAGATGGCGCCGGCCACCTCGTCGCCAATGGAACGGGAACTGCGACCCACGTCGGTCACTTCAGCTTGCACCGCGAGGCCACGGTTAAACCAATGGGAACGGAAACAAAAATTGAGGACGGAAAAGTGACGCTGACGGCGGCCAACGGCGATCAACTCAATGCTTCCTTCACAGGCACGCTCGACCCGGCCACCGGCAAGGCCGTCTTGAGTTACGAATGGAAAGGCGGCACGGGGCGATTTGAGAATGCCAGCGGCGCGACCACCTGGCTCGCCGAGTTAAATCCCGCGGAAGGAACCTACGAGCTCGTCGCGAATGGAGTCATTAACTACTGAAAGGCGCACGCCAACCGCGACTGCGCCGTCACGCTTCGTCGGAAGCAAATCTGGAAAACACAACCAAGTAAGGAGAAGATCAATGAACAAGTACGGAAACAACCTGCGGAAAGCCATGCAATGCTGCTCGATTGTCTTTTTGACCTTATTCGTCGCGGCATCGGCTCGCGCACAGACGCCAGCCTCTACGCCGGACGGCAAACTCACACCCCCGCCCGTGCCCGGCGATCTGAAAGTAGAGGATGGGAACGAGGTTTTCCTCATCGGCCATGCCATCGGCACACAGAATTACGCTTGCCAGCCTTGTGTCGCCGGCACGGCGGGCTGCAATAACGGCGTCGCCTTCGTGTTGTTTACGCCGCAGGCCACGTTGTTCAAGGACGACGGCAAGCAAGTGATCACCCACTTCAACAGCCCCAATCCCCTCGAGAACAACCTCGTGCGCGCCAGCTGGCAACACTCGCAGGACACGAGCCGGGTCTGGGCCAAGGCCATCGGTTCCGTCCCCGTCACACCCAACGCGATTGCCTGGCTGCTCTTGCAGGTGAAAGACGTCGGCGCGCTGGCGGGGCCGACGGGCGGTAGGAAGCTGACCGGAACAACTTTCATCCAACGCGTGAATACCCTCGGCGGATTGGCTCCCACGACGGGTTGCACCAGACCTGAGGACCTCGGCGCCAAGGCGTTTGTGCCTTACACGGCGGATTACGTTTTTTACAAGAAGGCTGACGAAGACGAGCGCAACAAGTACTAGACCGTCAGCCATTGCAGACCTCATGGCCTGTCAGCGCAGCAATGCATTGACAGGCCCTTGCCGTTGCAGGCGTGCACAAGGCCTGCCGCGCCTTCCCAAACAAAGCAGATAAAAATCCCGGCGATTAGCAATTCACCCTTTCCATTTCGCCTGTGTAAGTGAGCGGCGCATGTTCGCTGCTCGCTAACAGGAGCAGGAGGTCGCCCGGCTCGCCGGGGGCTTTCATCAACACAGCTTCAATCAAGAAAGGAATGCCAGGAATGAAAAAACAAATGCTTTCTCTCATCGCGGGAGCAGCGCTTTTGCTCTGCGGCGGGCTGGTGGCTGCCGCACGAGACATCGTGAAAGTGCAAGTCCCCTTCGACTTTCAGGTCAACGGACAACAGCTTAAGGCAGGCGAATACATCATCGAACGCGACTCACAGGAGCCGCGGCGTCTGATGATTCAATCTACTGACGGGAAAACCCGGGTGATCGTCAACACCATTCCGCACCGTCTGTCGAAAAACCCGTCCCGGACGAGCCTGCTCTTTCAGAGTTATGGCGAGCAACACTTTCTCGCCGAGGTGCGGGTCGCGGGGAACGGGGACAGCTACGCCTTTATCAAGTCGAAGGCCGAGCGCGAGCTGGCGCGCATGGCGGAAGCCAAACCCGCCGGCGCGACGACGAACAATTGAGCGCGACAGTTCGCAAGTTTCATCATCGAGCCTGTACCCACAGCAACCGCTGTGAACAGGCATGAAATTCACGTAAGCAATTCAAAGCAGAAGAAAGGATTTACAACCATGAATACAAAATTACTTTTGACAGTCGGAGCCGCCCTAGGCCTGCTGTCGGCTCTGGTCTCACTCCCTGTGCGCCCGGCGGCGCACGCGCAGGGGTATCAATCCTACGGGTATGCCGCCAGGGACGTTGAGCCACCCACTGTGTTTCAGGCAGCCGGGCCAACGGCCGCTTCGATTCAAAGCTCGGTTGACGCGTACCGGGCCGCTCTTGGTGGGCTAAACACTACTATTCCAACAGAGCCGTTCACCAGCGGTCGCCGCGAGATCAGTTGGGATGGCGGGGGCGTCACCGACACAAAGGTAGACGGTAATCCGCTCGTGACCTTTCAGACCGCGCGCGGCGCGCTCTTCACGACGCCGGACGGCGCCGGTTTCGTCCAGGCCACTCCGGAAGGATTGGCAAGCCAGTTCAATAACCCGACGTACAGCACCATCTTCACCGCGTTCAGCCCCAAGCGGTTATTCAGCGCCATCGGGGGCAAGATCACTGACGTGACCTTCTTCGTGCCCGGCGGCAGCAGCGCGCCGGCGACGGTCAATGGTTTTGGTTCGGTCTTCACGGATGTCGACCAGCCGGATGGAAGCGGGCCTGGCAATAAGCACGGAAACCGTAAGGACAGCACGCTGATCGAGTATTACGGCGCTCGCGGCGAACTGTTGTTCAGCAGCTTCGTCCCGGCCGCGCCCGGCGATAGGGGGCTTTCCTTCCTCGGCATTAAGTTTCCCGACGCGCGCATCGCCCGGGTGCGAATCACGAGCGGCGACGTCGCCCCGGGACCGGATGATCGTGGGAGACATGATGTCGTCATGATGGATGACTTTATCTACGGCGAACCACAGCAACTTCATTAATTAGGAATGAGCCGCGCAGCCTGAAAGTGATCACCACCTCGCCAGGCTGCGCGGCGTTGCAGCGGTAGCAAGGAGGAATGCGGTACGGAGCGCGCGCCCTCCCCACCGCGGTAGTGAAAAAATAAGTCCGCGCATAGACGCGGACAGCGCAGGAGAAGGAGCACAACGTGAACATCCAACCAATTCTTCGGGCCGTCGTGTGCCTGGCCCTCGTCGGGCTGGGACTGACCGCCGGCAGCGGCAAAACAAGCGCAGCGAGCGCCGGCGCCGTGCGCTGCCGCCCCGGTGTGCGCAACGCGCCGGGCAGGCGGCAACTCAACGCCAACCAGCTCAAACGGGTCTTGCTAAGTTTGCGGGAGAAAACCGGCTGGCAATCGCTTGCTTTTGATGAGGGGGGGGGGCTGGTGTGCCCTGAGCCGCAACTCATCAACGGTGGTTCGGCAGCGGCGCGGCGGTTGTTGGGCGCGGCGCTCGACGGATCGGAAGCCTATGAACTGGAAAATCACAATGCCTCGCCGGGCATAAGCTTCGCGCGTCTGGCGACTGGGATGGATCACATGCGTCTGTGCGCGAGCGCCAGGTTCAGCGTGTATCCGGTGCAACTCGATTTCGCCGACTTTGCGCGTTTGCGCGGCGACGAGCCGGTGTGCCGCGCCTTCGACCCGGGAATCGCGATTCTGCACGAACTCGCGCACGGCGTCTGGCAATTGCGCGACACGGAACAGGACGGCGCGGAACCCGGCGAATGCGAAAACTACATCAACCAGATTCGCCGCGAGTTGCGCCTGCCGGAGCGCCAGACCTATCAGGCGCGGGCGCGTCTCGGCACACTCCCCCCAAACCCCTTTGCGCGGCTGATCGCCGAATTGCACTTCGTCAGCGCCAGTGACGCGGCCAAACCGCAACGTTACTGCTTGCGCTGGGACGCCGAGGCGGTCGGCCCGTTTGTGCTCTACAACCAAGCCGCGCACGCCGCCACGACGGCGGCTGTGCGGTAGTTGACGCGCAACCTTTCGAGCAGGAGCAAACCATGAAATACGGCAATCGTTTTTTATCCGCGTTGAAGGTCGCAATCAAATAATTCCACGCGAGCCTGAATTGGCTCGCTACAACGATACATATCAACGAAAGGGGAACGAACAATGAGCAAACGTACTAACGCCCTTGCAGATCGCCTCGAACAGGGAGCCTGCGCGCTTGCCGCCTTCGCCAGCGCGCTCACCGACGCGGAGTGGCAAACCCGTGTCCCCGGGGATGGGCGCAAAGTCGGCGTCATCGTGCATCACGTCGCTACCGTCTACCCGCTGGAGATACAGTTGGCCCATGCGATTGCCGAAGGCAATCCGGTGGGCGTGACCTGGGACGCCGTCCACAAAATGAATGCCGGGCACGCCAGGGAGAACGATGCCGTCACGAAAGAGGCGACGCTGGAACTGCTCCGGCGCAACAGCGCGGAAGCCGCGGCCGCAATCCGTGCGCTCGGCGACGAGCAACTCGACAGGGCGGCTCCGGTGTCGCTCAACGCCGATGCCCCGCTGACGTGCCAGTTCCTACTTGAGGCTCACGCCATCGGGCACAGTTACCACCACCTGGCCCGCCTGCGAGAGGCTTTGAAGCGGTAGGTCGTGGCGCCTAAAGGAGGAGCGTATGTGCAAGCCAAGTAATCACATTTGTCATCCAATATGTCTGATCCTGGCGCTGGCTGGTTTGCTGAGTGTGGCTGCCCTGGCGCCTAAACCGGCAAGGCGCGTCTCTGCCCAAGCAGTTGGTCCGAGTTGGAACCTCACTGGCAGCCTGAACACGCCCCGCCACAATCACACGGCGACGCTGCTCGCCAACGGCAAGGTTCTGGTCGCAGGAGGGATACCCGATCGCCTCGGCTTGGAAATTGACATCAACAGTGCAGAGCTCTATGACCTGGCTACCGGGACTTGGCGCTATACCGGCAATCTCAACATAGGCCGTAGTCGTCATACGGCGACGCTGCTTGCGAACGGCAAGGTTCTGGTTGTGGGGGGCGAGGCCGGAGCTGATCAATGCACCAATAGTGCAGAGCTGTACGACCCAGCCACTGGAACGTGGAGCGATGCCGGTACGTCGTTGGCCTGTATTGGTCATACGGCGGCGCTGCTGGCGAATGGCAAGGTCCTGGTCGCGGGCGGCTGCTGCATCCCCGAAAACGGAAAGAGAGCGGAGATCTACGATCCGGTCACTGGGACGTGGAGCGTCACCGGCAGCCTCAACACAGAACGCTTCGATCCCACAGCGACGCTGCTGCCTGGCGGCAAAGTCCTGGTCGCAGGCGGCATCTTCCCTCGTCTCGGCCCAATTAGCGGCACCGACAGCGCAGAACTCTACGACCCGGCCACGGGAACCTGGAATAGCACCGGCAACCTTCATACAGTCCGCGTCCATCACACGGCGACGCTGCTCGCCAACGGCCAGGTCCTGGTCGCCGGGGGCTACGACTTTTCCAACCTCCTCAACAGCGCGGAGCTCTATGACCCGGCCACCGGGACGTGGAGCGTCACCGGCAGCCTCAACACAGCCCGCAACCTTCACACCGCTACGGTATTGCCCAACGGCCAGGTCCTGGTCGCGGGCGGCGGCGGCGCTGCTCGAAACAGCGCGGAGCTTTACAACCTGACCACCGGGATCTGGGGCAGCACTGCTAACCTCAGCGACACCGCACACTTTTTCCACACGGCAACTCTTCTGCCCAACGGAAAGGTGCTGGTCGTAGGGACCAGCGGCTCCAGTCGCAACCTCGCAGAGCTTTTCGACTTTGGCCTAACCCAGTCGGAGACGGTCGTGAGCGTCTCGGCTGCCAGCTTCAGCTTGCTGGGGCTGGCGAGCGAAGCGATCACCGCCAGCTTCGGCGCCAGGCTGGCCACTGCTACTCAGATGGCAGCTACTCTCCCACTGCCGACATCGCTCGCCGGGACTACTGTCAAGATCAAGGACAGCGCGGGCATTGAACGCCTCGCTCCACTCTTCTTTGTCTCCCCGACACAGGTCAATTACCAAATTCCTGCGGGGACGGCTCCGGGCGCAGCCACCGTGACCATCACCAGCGGAG
>Ga0187894_10001808_pt1 | contig 26731 bp, 23 predicted proteins | sample GBC1701081metaG_FD_136650 | JGI IMG/M metagenome (GOLD analysis project Ga0187894, IMG submission 136650) | White microbial mat communities from a lava cave in the Kipuka Kanohina Cave System on the Island of Hawaii, USA - GBC170108-1 metaG ... | reverse complement strand
CTGGGAGCGCACGCCGTTGATTTAGTCACAAACCTTTGGTCTCCGGTAAGTCGCACGACTTGGAAAGTTGTAGCGAAGAAAGTTTGAAATAGGTGTTGGTAGGGTGGCGCAGTGGTATGGTACCGGGAGCGGTAGCGACCGGGTGCTTTGAGTATGTGCGCCTCACGAGGGCGCCCGGTCGCTACCGCTCCCGGTACCATACCAAGAACTAATCTCGATAATGTCTATTTACTGCGGCGGTTTTTGCGGCGGCGTTGGAACGTCCTCGCCGATTTTGACGTCGGTCTCGAACTTGCGATAGAACTTGAAGTGGATCAGGTTGCGAGAATTTTGTTTCTGGCGGCGGTCGCCGATGATGAATTCGGCGCGGATCGGCAGAAGGAAATCCACATCCAGCCCGCGCAATCTGATGACGTCGTAATCAACCGAGCTTTCGGAGTGCGTAACCGGATTGCTTCGGGGCAGATCATCAATCGCCTGATCAATCCGCAGAACCTTTTTCGTCTCCGCGTCAATCCAGACCGTGCCGCTATACCCCACTGTCAACGGCTCGGCGCCTTCAGCCTTCACCACCAGTTTTGACGACGCCTTCGGCACACTGAAGTCGTAGAGTAGCGTTTGGCGATTGCCCAGCCGCTCTTTGCCCGCCGGTTTGAATACCGTCTTCGTTTCGAGGTCGAAGAGCGAGGCCAGTCCCAAAGCGAAATCGCCCGTCGAAGTAGCCCCCCCGACTTCTCCGAGCGCGCGGGTGATGGGGCGGCCGATGCTGTTGATCGGCTTGTACGACTCGCGCTTGCGATTGTAGGTCAATTCGTAAACCAGCGTGTCCTCCTTCTCCCAGGCCCCAGTGCCATCGCGGTCGCCATAGCGCTGAATCTCCTGCTGGCAGATGAAGTCGGGCAGTTCGTCCAGGTAATCGCGAACGACTTTGCGGGTCTCTTCAATGAAAGGATCGGAGACGGGCGCCCCTATTGCGACGACTTTTCCCGCAGAGGCTGACAACTTCTCCGCCAAGCGTTTGATCGTGTTGATTAAATTCTGGTGAGCGCCGTTTGCCCTAAGCCGACTGACCGCGTCTGGCGCGGGGTCGAATGCGATGCCGAACCGTTCGACGCGCGCCGCCAGATCGGCTTCGGTCATATTTCGCCCCACTTCGCGGCGGAGCATGATGTTCAACGCCTGCAAAGTCAGCGGCCCATTCACGGCCTGAGTTCCGCTCTGGCCTTTAGCCGAAACTAAAGGCGCCGAACAGATAAACAACGCGACAATCACGGCAAGGCTTTTTTTCATTATCTTCTCCTTGGAAAATTGGCGCCACAGGTTGAACCTATGGCGCCAATTTTCATTTGAATATGGCGCTCATTGTCGGCCATCGTGGGATGATTTTCCAGCCGATGATTGCGGAGTCAGCTACGAAGCTTAATAGTGGAGAAGCCAGGAGAGATAACGGAAAGACGGAAAAGACGGAACAAACGGAAAGGCTTTGATTTTATGATTGTTTCATTTCCGTTTGTTCCGTCTTTTCCGTCTTTTCCGTTATCTCAGTTCCTCCTCATCGCGCTACTATCCGAAACACGCGAGGCGCCGGATTTGCGAGGCGGCAAACGGGAACGATTTGTTGTAGAATCCCCGCCGATCATTTTGCTGAGATTACACCCCAACCAGCAGGCGGTTTGATCGGCGCCCAAACAGGTGTTGGACGACAATCACCGTACTGGAATTACAGCAATGGAGTTATTGATGATTAAACAGATGAAATGTCTCTTCCTCACGTTTTTTCTCATCAGTTCTATCTTTCCTACCGCAACGGTCGCGCAGGTTTCACAAGACGACGACTCGTCGCGAGCTTCAAGCGTCGCCGCCAGCGTCGCTTCTGGGTTGGCGAAAGCTGACGGGATTGACCTGCTCACATCGCGTATCCCATCAGAATCCCATGATCGTGTGTGGCAGATGACCGGCCCGTTCGGCGGCGATGTGACCGCAATGGCCATTGACCCACGTGACGCCGATCGAATCTGGTTGGGCACGAGCGATGGTCAGATCTTCCGCTCGACCGATGGCGGGAGCGTTTGGAGACGGATTCGTCCGGGCATCAAAACTCCCGGCTTCGTCATCACGGGCATTCTTTTCGACAGCGAAAAGCCCGGAGTTATTTACGCCGGCTTGAAACCACTGCTCGATTTAAACGAGGAGACGAATGGCGGCGGGGTTTTCATCAGTGAGGACAATGGCCAGAGCTGGAGCATGCTTGAAGGGATGCGCGGGCGTTCGGTGCGCAACATGGCGCAGTCGGCGAAAGACCCCAACACGCTGGTCGCCGCCGCGCGCGACGGCGTTTACTACACCAATGATCGCGGCAAGACGTGGGAGCGTATTACTCCGGCGAATGATCCTGAATTGAAAGGCTTTCATTCCGTGGCGATTGATCCGCGCGACGCCAGCGTCATCTACGTCGGCACACATCACCTGCCCTGGAAGACGACCGACGCGGGAAAGACCTGGAAGTTGGCCGGATCGAAAGAGAAGGGGATGATTGACGATTCGGACATCTTCGTCATCCACATTGACGAATCGAACCCGGACACCGTGCTGATGAGCGCTTGCAGCGGCATCTACCGCTCGCGCGACGCCGCCGAGACGTGGTCGAAGATTCAAGGTATTCCCTATACCAGCCGCCGCACGCACGTCATCTATCAGCATCCGACAAAACCCGAAGTAATTTTCGCCGGAACGACCGAAGGTCTGTGGCTTTCGACCGACAACGGCAAACCGGATAGCTGGCGGCGAATGACATCTCTGCGGATGGTTATCAACACCATCGCCATTCATCCCGACCGCCCTGACCGCGTCTTCCTGGGCACTGATGACAACGGAGTCTTGATCAGCGTTGACGGCGGCGAAGGCTACGACGCCAGCAACGCCGGCTTCATCAATCGTCAGGTTCGCGCCGTGATTGTGGATAAAACGGAACGCGGGCGGGTCTACGCCGGAGTGATCTTCGACCGCGTCAACGGCGGCCTGTTTATCAGCGAGGACGGCGGCGTCACGTGGAGCCAGTCAATGAGCGGTATGGGCGTGCGCGATGTCTATTCGCTTTATCAATCAGACTCCGACCCGGCGACGATTTACGCCGGAACCAACCACGGATTGTTCCGCTCTGACGATCGTGGGCGCAACTGGACGCAGGTGAAAAAAGAGAGTGCGGAGCAAAAGAGCGGCGCGACGGACAACACGGCGGTCGCATCGGCGGTTCAAACCTCCCCGCCATCGAATGCGGCAAATCCCAGGAGCAAAGGGCAGGTCAGAGCCGGAGCAAAATCACCGAACAGAAAAGCGGCCAGCGTCTCAAGATCCGGATCGAAGAAGCAGAAACCTCGTCCATCCAGACCGGCCAGACCGGCCAGAGCGGCCAGACCGGCCAAGCCGGCCAAGCCAGATGGAGAAATACTCGTTGATCTGCAAAATCAGGTCTTCTCGATTTTGCCATTCACGCCAGTCAGCGCCGCTACCAATAACAGCGAAGGAGATTCGCAGCCCTCATCAATCGAATCTACCCAATCAATATGGATGATCGCTTCGACGTGGAACGGACTGTTCATCACGGAGGACGAAAAGAAGGGCTGGAGAGAGATCAAGTTTCCCAAACCGGGCGACAGGGCTGGCGGTGGCGGAGACGACACGGCGCGGATCAAGATCAACACGATTGTGACAAACCCGAACCTCCCCGGCGCGATCTTCATCGGAACGGACGAAGGGCTGTTCGTTTCGCAAGACAACGGCGGGAGTTTTAAACGGATGACGCCGGACGAAGAGACCAACCGCATTCGCAGCATTGTCTTCGATCCGCGCGACCCCGAAACGATTTATGTGGGCGCGGCGAACGGGTTTTTCCGCTCGATGGACGGCGGGCATACCTGGGAGAATCGAGGCGGAGGAATGCCGTTGGTTACCGATGTTGGCGCAATCGTCGTCAGCGGCGCCAATCCGAATGAACTCTATGTTAGCGATGAGTCGCGCGGCGCGTTGTTCCACTCGAAAGATTGCGGGACGAATTGGGTGAAAGTGGACATCAGCCAGTTGCCGAGTCTGAAGTTGTGGTCGCTGGTGAGCGATCCGTTCGACGCGAACAGAATATATGCCGGATCGTTTTCAGGCGGGGTGTATGTGATGAGCCGAAAGTGAGGAAGTCAAATCGTCACTTCTTCATTCCTTACGGATAAACGCGCGATTTGACAGGCCTTCCACACACCAATAGAATGCCGCTTCGTTTGCCGGATCGGCGCTGCGGGCAGTAATGGGCCTATCTTCATCGAGAGACCTGTTCAGGATGTATCGCCCGCTACCACATGCGGCGCCGATTCGAAATAATCTCACGAGGCAATATGCGATGAGCGTCAGTCCTGATCTTCTGGAAATACTGCGGTGTCCGGCCTGCAAATCGAAAGTCGAATTGAAACCCGACGGCAGCGGTTTGAAATGCGTAAGTTGCCATCGCGTCTATCCGATTCGTGACGAAATTCCGGTAATGCTTATTGACGAGGCGACGATCGAGGAGGAAGAGGTCAAGTCCGGTTGAGAATCGAATATAGCCGGCTTTTGATCCTCTTTTTCGCTGTCCCGATGTCAACCCCTCTCTTTCAACAACTCCCTGAAAATTCGCGCGCTCTCTTCATTCGCATTCGCAATCTGGGCGAAGCGGTGTTGGATACGGCGAACCTGCGCGCGCTGAAACATTTCAGACCCGATTTGCGAATCGCGACCTTGGTCGAAGCGGTCTACGCCGATCTTTACGCCGCCGACCCTGAGATCGAAGCCATCCCGTTGCCCCGGAGCGAGAAGGATCGTCGCAGTTCATTGGCGGCTCGTTTGAATGTGATTGCGGAGATTCGCCGCCGCAATTTCGCCGCGGTAATCAATCTGCACGGAGGGCCAACCAGCGCGCAATTGACCTTCCTGAGCAGGGCGAAACACCGCGTGGGCGCAACGCATTTCCGCAACGGCTACGCGTACAACCTGCGAATCCCGCCCGCCGAAGAGGTTCTCGGCCGGAAAGATCTGCACACGGTCGAGTATCAGTTCGGGCAGTTCAAATGGCTCGGACTGCCGGGCGGCGAACCCGAACCAACGCATTTATACGTTGCTCCGCAGTTCCGCCAATCGGCGGGCGCCGCGTTGCGCGAGGCGGGAATTGATCCCGAACGGCCTTACGTCTTGCTCGCGCCGACGAACGAGTTTTACACCAAGCGCTGGGCGCCGGAGCGCTATGCGGCGGTGGCCGAAAAGCTGGCCGCGCGAGGTTTTCAAATCGTGATGACCGGCGCGCCGACCGAAGAGCAGAGGGCGCAGTTGGCCGAAGCGCAGGCCGCAACGAAACACCGGCTTGTCAGTCTAAGCGCACTGAGCATCGGCGAGCTTGTCACGGTGATCGCCGGCGCAAAACTCTTCGTGGGCAATGACAGTGGCCCGGCGCACATCGCGGCGGCGGTGAAGACTCCGCTGGCTGTCCTGTTCGGCCCGGCAAGCTCGGTCAGGTGGAGCCCGTGGCGCGCGCCGTCCGTCCTGGTTCAAAACTATTTCCCGTGCAATCCGTGCGCAATGTACACTTGCGAAGCTTTCGACGAACCCGAATGCATCCGATCAATCACGGTTGATCAGGTAGTGAAGGCGATTGACCGGTTGTTGTGAAGTTTATGGAAACGCTCAAACCCGCGCCGATCAAAGATGAATTACGAACGCGCCCAACAAATCGTCAGCAAATTCTCCGACCTGCGGATCGTCACGCTTGGCGATCTGATGCTCGACGAATTCATCTGGGGTGAGGTGCGACGCATTTCTCCCGAAGCCCCCGTGCCTGTCGTCGAGGTCAAACGCGAAACCCGGCGCCTGGGCGGGGCGGGCAATGTCGTTTCAAACTTGCTGGAACTCGGCGCGGGCGCGACCGCCATTGGCGTTGTCGGAGCCGACGAAGCGGCGAAGATGTTGCGGGACCGCTTCGCCGAACTAAAAGCCGAGATTGATGGAATCATCACCGATTCGTCCCGCCCGACCACCCGCAAGACCCGCGTCATTGCGCACGGCCAACAGATGGTTCGCGCCGACCGCGAAGATCGCTCACCGATCACAACAGCCGTCGAAGACCGGGTCATCGCCGAGTTCAACCGGGCCTTGTCGCGCGCCGACGCCGTGATCATTTCCGATTACGACAAGGGCTTGCTGACACCGCGCGTGCTACGCGCGGTGATCGAATTGGCGCAAGCGCGAGCCAGGACGGTTTGTCTCGATCCGAAGACCAGGAACTTCGCTCACTACCGCGAGGTGGATGTGATCACGCCAAATCAGATCGAAGCCGAACGCGCGAGCGGCGTCGAGATCACCGATGAATCATCCCTGATTGCGGCCGCGCGCCGGATTCGTGAACTGATCGGCTGCAAAAATGTGTTGATCACTCGTGGCGAGCACGGGATGAGCATGCTCGACGCGGAAGGAGATATGACTCACATCCCGACGGTTGCGCGCGAGGTTTATGACGTGACCGGCGCCGGTGACACCGTGATCGCCACGCTCACTTTGGCGTTGGCGTCGGGCGCGAATCTGAACGAAGCCTCGACCATTGCCAATCACGCCGCAGGGATTGTCGTGGGCAAGGTGGGTACCGCTACGATTGCGCGTGATGAATTATTGGCGGCGCTGAAGCAATGATCAGGTCATAAACCCCAGCCAAAATTGATTTCTTCAACCGCAAATCCTGACTGGAATTGATTTCTTCAATTGCAAATGCCCGCTAATACTTACTGTTTTATCTGTCCCAAAAGTGTAAAAAAACCTGCAAAAAGACGATACAAGACAAAATCCATTTTTGTCTCTTTTTAGTTCACTGAGAAACATTTATATCTTGCTGTCAATACCCCTGTAGGATTTTTTCTCTCTCTAAGTTCGGTTTAAGAAGTGTGTTAAGGCGCTACTCGAAATGGGGCGCCGATATTCAAAATTTCGGATATATAATCCGCGCCATTGCAATAAGGGCTTCAGCTAACGTTTTGAACTTAAAATCGCGTTTGTGGCTGCGCTGGTGGGTTTCTAATAGGCCACAAAACATTCTGTAACGAATGAGCAGGTTACAAATCGGTAAGGTGTCTGATCCACACCTGGGGGTGTTATCGCTGAGGTCGAATCCCAGCAATTAACAAAGGAGAAGAACGGATCTTATGAGCTCCTCTTTTAGTAAAACAGTGGGAATAGCCTGTATATCAATGTTCTTTCAATTCGGTGTTCAGGCTCAAAATCCGGCGGCCTCGCAGACTCTGGCGCCAAAATCATCTGCATCTTCCAGCAATACTTCCCCTATACCTACATCATCTAACACCGGCAATACCGGTAACGCTGAACTGAAAAACCAGTTAGCTTTGGTCTCCGACAAAGCTTCGGGTAAAGCTTTGGACAAGGCTTCGAGTGAAGCCGTAAGCGAAGTCAAAACTGAAACAAAGGTCGGCGCCACAGTTGTGGAGCCGAAATTATGGCTAAAAAATCCTTCCATCCAGTTCAACGTCAATCTGAGTGAGTCGAAATTGAGTGGACGACCGTTCGCCAACCCCAGCCTGGAAATCCTGGGCGCTCCAGCGAGCTTTCATGCGACGGCTTATGCCTTGCGCGGACGCACGCGCAGCGGGGTATATGTCCGCCGTGGCGTGATCGCAGCCGATCCGCGAGTGATCCCGCTTGGTTCCGTCGTTCAGATCAAAACACCGGGGTACTCTGGCGTTTACACCGTTCACGACACCGGTGGAAAAATCAAAGGCAAAGTCATTGACGTGTGGGTTGAGTCATCGCGTGAAGCGCGAATTTTCGGACGCCGCCAGATAAAGCTGCACGTTCTGCGCTTAGGCCCGAAGCCCAGTAGCGACAAATAAGCTCCTCCATTACCAATCTCATCATTCCACCCATCCGCCGCCCGCTTCCCGCAAAGCCGGCGGCAATTTTCTTTTGCTCAACACTCAATTATCATCGCGTTATGAATCAACCGGGCAATCAAACGCTGGCCGATGCGCCGGTATTGGTCGAAATCACGCGCGGCTCGATGGTCGAATCGCGCCATCGCGGAGTCATCGCCGTGATTGGCGCCGCGGGCGGAACCGTTGCAAGTCTTGGCGACATCAGGATCACGACCTGGTTTCGTTCCGCCGCAAAACCCTTTCAGACTATCCCGATCATCGCCAGCGGCGCGGCGGCGCATTACGGTCTCACCCCGCGCGAGTTGGCGGTGATTACCGGCTCGCACAGCGGCGAAAGCATCCATCTCGAAGCTGTTCTTTCAATCCTGAACAAAATCGCGCTGGACGAATCGGCGTTGAAATGCGGCGCGCACATGCCGTTTGACGATATGTCCGCGAAACAGCTTCGCGCCGAAAACAGGCAGCCGCGGCCGCTGCACAACAACTGTTCGGGCAAACACGCCGGGATGCTCGCGTTTGCGAAACGCATTGGCGCAACGGTGGAAAATTACATTGACCCGGATCATCCGATCCAGCGGCGGATTCGCTCGACGCTCGCGCGTTTTGCCGATGTATCTGTTGACGAAATCGAAATAGCGGTTGATGGATGCAGCGCGCCGGTCTTTGGGTTGAGCGTCGAAGCGATGGCGCAAAGTTACGCGCGGCTTGTCGCCGCCGAACACACGGAGATCGAGCCGGAACTGGCCGCCGCCGCCGAAGCCGTAGTCGACACGATGATCGAATATCCCGAAATGGTGGGCGGGACGCGCGACCGTCTGGACACTGACCTGATGCTTGTCTCAAAGGGACAGATCATTTCAAAGGTCGGCGCCGAAGGCATGCAGTTGCTGGGTGTGAAACCAAACAAGCGTTATCCGAAAGGTCTGGGCATCGCCGTTAAGATCGAGGACGGAGACGTCCGCCGCGCGCGCGACCCGGTGGTGATCGAAACGTTGCGGCAGCTTGGATTGTTGAATGATGATCAACTCGACAGGCTGTCGCTTTACGCGCGGTCAACTGTTTTCAATCATCGCAAGATTGAAGTCGGCGAGGTAAGAACCTGTTTCAAACTCTAACGTTTCGCGATCTACTGACTGTACTCTGGCTCCACTTTGTCCATTTTTGATTTGGCTGTTGATTTCATTGGGTTTGGCCGGCCCGCGGCGGGCCGGCCAAACCCAATGAAATCAACAGCCAAATCAAAAATGGACAAAGTGGAGTCTGGGAATCTATGTACGCAATTGTAAATGCGGCTGTAACGCCGCCCGCGCCGCGCACGGCTTTACGTAGCAACGCGCTCGTCAAAAAGTATGGTGATGTGACCGCGGTCAGCGGCCTTGATCTGGAAGTCCGCGCGGGCGAATGTTTCGGTCTGCTCGGTCCGAACGGCGCGGGCAAGACGACGACGGTTGAAATCTTCGAGGGGCTGACAGACGCCGATAGCGGTGATGTCGAATTGCTTGGAATGCGCTGGGGCGGGGGCGTTGACCAGACTCTGCGTGAGCGCATCGGCGTGGCGTTGCAGCAGACTGAGTTGGCCGACAAACTCAGCGTCGAAGAGACCGTGAGGCTCTTTCGCAGCTTTTATGCCCGCGGGGGCGACGTTGATCACATCATCCGTCTGGTCTCGCTGGAAGAGAAGCGCAAGGCGCGGGTCGGCAAACTGTCGGGCGGGCAAAAACAGCGGCTGGCCGTCGCATGCGCGCTGGTGGGCGCGCCTGACCTGCTTTTCCTGGACGAGCCGACGACGGGACTGGATCCGCAGGCGCGCCTGCAACTGTGGGGCGTGGTCGAAAAGTTCCGCGCGGGCGGAGGCACGATCCTGCTGACAACGCACTATATGGAAGAAGCTGCGCGCCTGTGCGACCGTGTGGCAATTATGGATCACGGGCGTGTGATCGCCCTCGGCGCGCCAGGGGATCTGGTCGCATCACTCGGCGCGGATCAGATCATAGAGTTCAGCGTCACAAGCGAAGCGGGAGAGCTTCAGGAAGCGCCGCTTCGGCGTCTGCCAGGCGTGACCGGGATGCGGGCGAAGGAGACCAAAGAAGCTAACGGTGTAAGCTGCCTGTTGACCGTTTCCGAGATCGGCGTGGCGTTGCCCGCATTGCTGGCCGAGTTGCAAGGACAGAACGTCAAACTCGATAAGCTCACGACTCACCAGGCGACGCTCGAAGACGTATTCGTTAATTTGACTGGGAGGATGTTGCGCGATGGCTGAAGCAGACCAGAACCTGGTAACCGATGCCGTAACCGGCTCGCTGCCGGAATCGAAAAGCCCGAGCGAGCGGACGCATCCGCTCGTCGAACTGACGCTGGCGCGGGTGCGCGAATTCGTGCGCCAGCCCGAAGCCGTCTTCTGGGTGTTCGGCTTCCCGTTGCTGCTGGCGTTCGCGCTCGGCATAGCGTTTCGCAACACCGCGCCTGAAAAGCTGCCGGTCGCGGTCGAAAGCGGCGCGGCGAACGCCGCCGAAACCGCCGCGGCCATCTCGCGCTCCGCTGATCTGCGGGCGGTCGTGATGTCGCCCGCCGAAGCCGCGCAATCGTTGCGCACCGGCAAAGTCGCGCTGGTCGTGCGCTCCGCGGCCGCCACGAGCGCCACGAGCAATGGCTCTTCGCCGGGATTCGATTACCGCTTCGATCCGGCCAGACCTGAAAGCCGTATCGCGCGTCTGGCGGTTGACGACACATTGCAGCGCGCGGCGGGACGCAAGGATGCGGCTGCGGTCCGCGAACAGACTTTTACCGAGCCGGGCGCGCGATACATTGATTTTCTGATTCCGGGGTTGATCGGGTTGAACCTGATGGGCAGCGGGATGTGGGGGCTTGGCTTCGTCATCGTGCAAGCGCGCACACAGAAGCTGCTTAAGCGATTGGCTGCGACGCCGATGAAGCGGTGGCATTTTCTGTTGTCGTTTATGCTCTCGCGACTGGTCTTTCTGATTCTGGAAGTCGCGGCCGTACTTGCCTTCGCCTATTTTGTTTTCAATGTGAAGATCCACGGCTCGCTGCTGAGCTTTATGCTGATCTCGCTGATCGGGTCGCTCGCCTTCGCCGGGATAGGATTGCTTGTCGCGGCGCGGCCGCGGACGATTGAAGGCGTGTCAGGGTTGATGAATCTGGTGATGCTGCCGATGTGGCTGTTGTCGGGAAGTTTCTTTTCGGCTTCGCGGTTCCCGGATTTTCTTCAACCGCTCATCAAAATCTTGCCGCTGACCGCGCTCAACGACACATTACGCGCGGTGATGAACGACGGCTCGTCGCTCGAAGCGAACGCCGCCGGCGTCGCGATTCTTTCAGCCTGGGGGCTAATCAGTTTCTTGATCGCGCTGAAGATTTTCCGTTGGCAATGATCGGCTATATCGTGAACAGGAATAAATTGAGCTCTTCAACACAAAGGATCAAAGGGTCAAAGGGTCAATTTGCACCCGTGCTCAGTTATGAATTCTGAGATCCGCAAACTCTTTCCCGTCACTCAAAACTATGTCTACCTCAATCATGCGGCGGTCTGCCCGATTTCGATCCCTGTCTACGAACGGATTGAGCGGCACGCGCGTGATGTGATGGAGAACGGCGCGGTCCATTTCCGCGAATGGTTGGCCGCGGTCAAATGCGCGCGCGAGCTGGCGGCGCAGTTGATCAACGCCGGCCCGGACGAGATAGCGTTCGCGCCCAACACGTCGGCGGGATTGGCGATGATCGCAAACGGTATTGATTGGCGCGCGGGCGACAACATCGTCACCGCCGATTGCGAATTTCCTGCCAACGTCATCCCGTGGATGCGGATCAAGCGCGAATTCGGCGTCGAAGTAAAAATGGCGCGCGAACGCGACTGCCGTTTAGAGACCGAGGAGATTCTGAATCTGATTGACGATCGCACGCGCGTCGTCGCTTTGAGCTTCGTCGAATTCGCCAGCGGATTTCGCAACGACCTTGCCACGATTGGCCGTTATTGCCGCGAGCGCGACGTCCTGTTCGTTGTTGACGCGATTCAGGGCCTGGGCGCGCTCAAACTCGATGTCGAGGCGTGCGCGATAGACGCGCTCTCAGCCGACGCCCACAAATTCCTGCTCGGTCCCGAAGGCGTGTCGCTGTTTTACGTTTCGCGACGGGCGATGGAGCGCGTGAAACCGACTATGGTCGGGTGGCTCTCGGTAAATAACCCCGAAGATTATTTGAACTACGATCAACCTTATGCGCCCAACGCGAAGCGATTCGAATCGGGCGCGTTGAACACCGCTGGCGTGGCCGGTTTGGGAGCGGCGATCGAATTGTTCTTGCAAGTCGGTATTGAAAAAATTGAAAACTATCTGCTCGATCTCGGTGATTACCTTTGCGAGCGATTGTTGGATCGCGGCTATCACGTGGCCAGTTCGCGCAGGGCGCGGGAAAAATCGGCGGTCATCTGCTGTCGTCACGAAAAATATTCAGCCAATGAACTCTATCATCTTCTGAACGACCGTCGTATCATCACTACGCCCCGGTTGGGCCGGCTGCGAGTCTCGCCCCATTTCTATAACACGCGGGAAGAGATTGACCGATTGATCGAAGTTTTGCCGGCCTGAACCGATACCTCAGCAGGGGCCGAATCGCCATTACTGGCGCAGCCGTTTGCGCCCAAACCGGAGACCCGCAACACAACAAGGAGAACACTCGAATGGACAAAGAGACCACCATTCTTATCATCGCTCAAAATGGGCTTAAGACAGCCGCTACCCTGTTCAACTCCAAATCAGTCAGACTGGAAAAACAGGCGGAAAAGGCTACTGACCCGGCGACGAAAAGCAAATTGACTAAGAAAGCCGCCAAAGCCAAAAAACTGGCTTCAATCTTGATGGCGTCGGACGAGGGCATTACCGCCTACATGCGCGAAACAGAGTCCGAAGAATAACCGGGGTTGAAATCACGCCCGCGAGGCGCAGGTGAAGTTCGTAATGTCTGACTGCGCGCGCTTCGTCTGTGTCTTGCGGTTTTGCAGTGCTTGAATCCGCGGCATTATCCGGCGGAATACTCAACACATCGCATGGAGAGAGGAAAGAGGAAAGATGAATAGCGCCCATCCGCCGGTCAATCAGCAAAACGCCGGCAAACGTTCGCGCGCGAAATGGATCATTCTTATCGTCATTGCGCTCGCGCTCGCCTGGCTCGGTTACGACTTTTACGGCCCGCGCTCGTCGAAGCTGCGCGATTTCGATCCGAATGAAGTCGCGCGTCTCGAAACGGATATGTGGCGTTCGTATTACGCCAAAGAGCGTCTCAAGCTTTTCACTCAACTGGCCGAACTGATGCGTTCGCAATATCACATGCCTTTGGCCACATCGAACGCCGTGGCGTACCAGGCCGCCAGAGCCGCGTTCGTCTTCAAAGAAGGCAGGAAGCGCGAGGATTACGAGAAAGCCCTGCCGCACCTAGTCAAGTTTTTTCAGTCCATTCGTGATGGCAGCGACACGCCGTTCGATGTCGAAAAGGCGGCGAAGCTGGAGCTTGAATGGTGGATCGTGCATCGCCAGCGCGCGCGCCACGAACCGGGAGATCTGGACCGCGCCCTGGCCGAATTGCCGGCGGAGATTTATCAAATGCCGGTCGAGAAGATGATGGAACACGCGAGGCTGCGCGCCGAAGCGATGACGATCCGCGATAAAAAAGCCGAAGCGAGCGGCGTGACCGAAGAGGATTGGAAGAAGATCGGAGAGTTGTTGCGCGCTTCGTGGCAGTCATTGTGGAAAGCGGTCAACTCGTGATTGTTCGTAGTCCTTCGCCGAGGCGGAACGGGCTTGATTATCAAGCCCGTTCCGCCTCGGCGAAGGACTACGAACTTACTTCACCCGCGCACGTCGTCCCCGCACGTTGCGGCGTGCGCCGTTCCGCCTCGGCGAAGGACTACGAACTTACTTCATCTGCGGCGCGATGTATTTCACCACGGCAAGTTCAGCCAGCGCCGCCAGCTTTTCGACCGGCAATCGCCCGATGATCAATTTCGATGATTGCGGATCGAGGATCACTTCAAAGCCGAGCTTCTTCAACTGCTCAATCGTCGCGGCCGATTTGTCCGTCAGCCAGACTTGAATCTCGGCCTTGCCGTCACGCGTGAATTTCAATTCTTCCGCGCCAGGTTTTGCGTCTTTGTTCTTCAATCGTTCGATCACGACGGCGACCGCCGGATGCAGTTTGGCGAGCAGTTGCTGGTTGGTCTGCTCTTCGGTCAGCGGCGTCAGCGGCACGGTTCCGCTCGGCGACGCGTTCTTGCCCGGCGCGAAGTTGAAGCTGAGGACGCCTTGAGTCTTCACCGGCTTGCCGGACAGTTCCGTGGGCTTGAATCGCCATTGCTTTGCCGCCTGGAGAGCGGAGTCGCGCAGTGACGGATGTCCATTGATGACCTGCGCGTTGATTACTTCACCACTCTCGTTAACTGTGATCCGGACTTGAACCGCGCCGCTTGCGCGCGCGGCTTTGGCTATTGCTGGGTAGGCAGGCTGAACCTTCTTGGTTGCGCTGCCTTGCAAGACACCGCCGGAGACTTTGACGCTTGAGTCAAGCGTCATTTGTGGTGGAGCGCCTTTGGATGGTGGCGGAGGTGGCGGAGCGGGAGTAGTGTTTCCGCCTCCCAATCCTGCCGGGCCACCACCTGCATTGCCTGCGCCGCCTGGTCCGTAGCCGGGGCCACTGCCGTAACCGACGCCCCTGCCTACACGCGGCTGTGCATTGCCACTTGCGGCGGATTTGCGGTGAACTTGAGACGGCCTCTGTAAGCGGGCTAGCGAATCAGATGGATTGCTGCGGATCCTTTGCCCAAACAACTCGCTGTTTTCTTCTCCGAATACTCCCTCACGGCTCACACCCTCCGGCATTTCGACCGGCACATCAATTCGGCGCGGCTGGCCTCCATCCGTTACCGTCATCTCTTCGACCGCGACGAACGAGGTGAATTGCGTCATCAAACGATACTCCAATCCGAGCTGAGTGATTGCTTCCCGCGCTTCGGGCTTTGCGCTGCCATTCTGCATTCCGGCGTAATCCTGGCTCATCAGATCGTCAATCCGCGCGCGCGCCCACAGCGTCGCTAGAACGTCATGCTCGGTTTGTGATTCGGGCAGTTCGACCGGGATTTCTCGAACGAAATTTTGCCCGGCCAATTTGCCGCGCAACCGGATCACGCCGCGCGACGCGGCGGTGTATCGCCCGGTCAGGATCAACGGCTTCACGCTGAAGAGATCGGGAATGCGGTTTGGATAAACATCGGCGACGGGCAATCCCGCCCAGTCAATTTCGATGTCGGTTAGCAGCGGGTTGCGCACGCGTTCGTGAAAGCGCCGCGCGGCTGCCGAACCGTCATCCTGCAACGTCACATACTCGACCTCGCCTCGACCGTGTTCGGCCATCTTGTCCAGCAGGAAGCGATTCACCGACGAACCGATGCCGAACGAGAAGACGCGCGCGTTTGGATGCTTCCGCACTTCGGAGATGATCTCCATATCGTTGCCGACGTATCCGTCGGTCATAAAGCAAACGATACGGACGTGATCTTGTTTATCGGACGGATCGAGCGCGGCGCGGATGGCCTTCATCATTTCGGTTCCGCCCGATCCTTGACGGGACGCGAGGAAAACCTGCGCCCGTTGCAGGTTTTCTCGCGTCGCTGGGACTGGCTGAGGAAACAAAATGTGTGTATCGCCGGAGAAGGTGATCAGGTTGAAGGTGTCGTCAGGATAGAGGTTGTCGAGCGCGAGCTTCATCGTCTCCTTCGCTTTTTCAATCGGGAACCCGGACATCGAACCTGAAGTGTCGAGCACGAAGACCAGTTCTTTCGGAACGACATCGGCTGCGGTCACGCGCTCTGGCGGCTGCAACATCAACGTGAAGAAACCGCCTTGCGCGCCGCGATGCGCCATAACCGCGTCGGAAACTTTCCGGCCCGCGACATCGAATTTGAGGATGAAGTCTTTGTTCGGAATCGTCTCTTGATCTTTCAACCGCACGACGGCGCGGTGGTTGTCGGTGCGGGCGATATCAACTTCATGCAGCGTGGATTTCAGGTCGTCAATCGGCACGCCGGTGTCGAGGTTGACCTCGATTGAAACGTCGTGGCCCGCGCGCGTGGCTTTTGGCGCGACCCGAGGCGTGATGCGCGAGGCGTCCGGAACCTGGCTTGTGTCGGGCGCCCATCCGGCGCCGGTTCCGGCCACTTGTTCGCCGATTGGCTGGCCCGGAACGTAGCGCGGGCCGACAACCATCGGAAAAACGAATTCATATGTTCCGTCCCCGTACTTCAGAAATTCGACGTAACTGATCGTGATCTTCACAGCCGCGCCAGGAGCGATGTTGGCCACGGACTGCGTGAAGATGTTTGGGCGTTCCTGGTCGAGCAAGCTCGCGGTGTGGCCGGCTTCACGCGCGGCTTCGTAAATCGCCCGCGCTTCTTCGCGACGTTTGATCTTGCCTTTGACCGTACGGTCGCCGACGAACATCGTCATATCGTCAACCGCCGCTGATTGGGGCAGCGGGAAGACATAAACGGCTTCGATCTTTTCCTGAAAAGGGTTATGAAATTCCTGCGTGACGGTGACGCGGGCGAGCGAGCCGCTCACCGCAGCTTTGACATCAGTGCGTTTGAGCGGGCATTCAGCGCGCGGCAGGCCGTCCCGGCCTATTGCCTGTAACGCGCCTTGCGTGATTTTGTGTGTCGCGGCTTCAACCACGCCGGAATTGTTCGCGGGGCTGAGATTGTTGAAGGCGGTTGCCACGGCCAGAAACATTGTCGCCGCGCAGATCAACGAGAGCAAAAATCTTCGTTTCATCTCTTCTTCTCCTCAATCGCTTATCGGTTGGCTCGGGCACACTAATCCCTGCATCACGCTGTGACGCAAACATCGGAACTTCACGAATCAAACTGGCAAATCGCGATTCGGCTGTTTGGACGCCTGATGAGAGCGGTTGGTTCCGCGCTCTTCAATTCTCTTCGCCGTCAGAACGCGGCGCGTTGAGAAAGCTTGCAAACTATCGTTGTTTGACGGCGAGAAAATCCAGTTGCTATGATGCGGGACTACTCCCCACCTTATTCATCAATTGATTTATTCAAGGAGAACCATGTCAGACACACCCAGGATGACTTTCGGAATTATCAAACCCGACGCGGTGCGCGCGGGGAATTTCGGCGCCATCATCCAACGTCTCACGGACAACGGCTTCAAAATCCGCGCGATGAAAATGCTGCGTATGTCCAGACCCGTCGCCGAAGGCTTTTATGCCGTGCATCGCGAACGCCCCTTCTTCGGCGAACTTGTAGAATTCATGACCAGCGGTCCCAGCGTCGTGATGGCGCTCGAAAAAGATGACGCGGTGCAGGCCTGGCGCGACCTGATGGGCCCGACCGATTCGACCAAGGCGCCGAAAGGTACGATTCGCGGCGATTTCGGCGCGAGTGTGAGCGAAAACGCCGCGCACGGTTCGGATTCACCTGATAACGCCAAAATCGAATTGAGTTATTTCTTCAACGCGACTGAATTTTGTTGAAATGAGTGTCGGATGAAAGATGGATCCCGGCCTCATCTTTCATCTCTTATTGCCGTTGAGTTTTGTTATGGCCCCGTTTGGAAAACTGCTGATCATCTTCGGCGTAGCTCTGGCTGTTATCGGCGCGCTGTTTCTGCTCGGAGACAGGTTGCCGTGGCTGCGTTTGGGGCGATTGCCCGGCGACATCAGTTGGTCGAACCGGAGCGGTTCGGCGCGGGTTTATTTCCCGCTGACGACGATGTTGCTGCTGAGCCTATTGCTGACGCTGATCTTCTGGTTGTTGCGCAAGTAATCAGTACCGCGAGCGATAGCGAGCGTGACTCCGTCAATAAAGGACTGATGGAGTCACGCTCGCCACCGCTCGCGGTACTGATTTTTTTTCATCGCCGCTCGCGGTACTGATTTTTTCATCTGGTGAATAGAAATGGTGATTCTGGAAGCCCGCAATGTGACGCGCGAATATCGAATGAAGGCCGAGAACGTGCGCGCGCTCGCCGAAATCTCAGTAGCCATCGAACGGGGTGAATTCGTGGCGATACTCGGCACGAGCGGTTCGGGCAAATCAACGCTGCTGAACCTGTTCGGCGGGCTTGATCGCCCGACTTCGGGTGAGATCCTGTTCGACGGCGAGAGCCTTGCGCCGCTCTCGTCGTGGGAGATGTCGCGTTACCGCCTTCGCCGCGTCGGAATGATTTTTCAGAGCTTCAATCTGATTCCGACGATGACCGCGCGCGAGAATGTTTCGCTCGCGCTGGCGTTCGCCGGGCTGAGCAAAAGCGAGCGGCGCAGACGTTCGCTCGAATTGCTCGACCGGGTCGGATTGTCGCAACGCGCCGGCCACCTGCCTTCCGAGCTTTCGGGCGGCGAACAACAACGCGTCAGCATCGCGCGCGCCATCGCCAACGAACCTCAAGTCCTGTTGGCGGACGAACCCACGGGAAATCTGGACAGCAACCGCGCCGCCGAAGTGATAGGCGTGCTGGACGAAATGCGGCGGCGCGACGGCAAAACCATTGTGTTGGTGACGCACGATCATGAACTGGCGAACAGATTCGCGACGCGCGTCATCAAGCTTAAAGACGGCAGAGTGATCGCCCTTTGATCGAAACGGCTGATCGAAAGATTGAGATATGAAATTCACTGACATCATCGCGCTCGCGTGGCGAAATCTCAGACAGGCCAAATTGAGAACTTCGCTGACGATCATCGGCGTCATCGTCGGCGTCGCGGCGATTGTCACGATGGTCAGCTTCGGGCTGGGCTTGCAAAACAATCTGTTGAAGGACGCGCTGGCCAGGATTGATCTCTTCACCTCGATCACGGTGATGGGGCCGGGCGCGGACGCCATGTTGGCGATGCAGGATCAAGGCCCGGATATGGCCTCTAATGCGGCCTCTAGTGCGGCCTCTAGTGCGGCCTCTAGTGCGGCCTCTAGTGCGGCCTCTAGTGCGGCCTCTAGTGCGGGAGGAGACGAAAACGGCGCGGGCGCATCGAGCGAGGAAAAGTCTGATGGCGACGCGTCCACCACACCGACGCCGGCGCCGACCCCGCCGCGCATGCTCGATGACGCAGCCATAGCCGAGCTGCAGAGCATCAAGGGCATCAGGTACGTTCTGCCGAATTTCAGTTTTTCGAACTACGTGCGGTTTGAAGGCCGCACGCGCCGCGCCTTCATCGGCGGCGCGCCGCAATCAATCGAATACAACCCGCGATTCAAAAAGTTTCTCGCAGGGCGCCATTTCACCAGCGAGGCGGCGCTCGAACTGGTCGTCACCGAAAAGTTTATCTCGTGGGTCAGGTCCAAACCCAGACTTGACCGAGATCGCCGTCGCAGACCCGGAGGGCCGTTCCAGATCGCGCCGACCAGATCGGAAGAGGAAAGGATGCGAGAGGCGAACGGAATTCTCGGCAAAGAGCTCGTTCTCCTGACTCTGCGCGAGCAGAATTCCGCGCCGTCCAGCGTCTTCGGCATCCCGATCATTGATATTTCGTCAAATGAGATAAACGGCGATCCACTGTCGGAATTCGGCGAGCAGTACGAAGAGCGCGTCTATCGCATTGTCGGCGTGTTAAAAGCCGAAGACGGTTTCGACATCAATAACTTCATGGAAACCGACATGTTCGTTCCGCTCGAACAGGCGAAACAGTTCCGCGAGACCAATCGCGATCCGATGTCGCGCATGGGGGAACTGCTTGCCGGAGACATCGGCTATCAAAACGCCGAAGTCCGCGTCGCCGATGTGTCTCAAGTGGATAGCATAAAAGAAGAGATCAAGAAGCGCGGTTTCCGCGCCTGGAGCTTTACCAATCAAGTGGAAGAGATCAGGCGAATCTTCCTGATCGTCAACAGCGCGCTGGCGCTATTGGGCGGCATCTCGCTGCTGGTCGCGTCATTCGGCATCTCGAACACGATGATCATGTCCATCCGCGAACGGACACGCGAGATCGGCGTGATGAAAGCCATCGGCGGTTCGGACGGCGAGATCATGCGAATCTTTTTCGTCGAAGCGAGTTTGATCGGATTGGCCGGCGGAGCGCTGGGCGTGCTCGGCGGCTGGGGAATCGACCGCGTGGCGAACACACTTGCGAACGGGTGGATATTGAAACAGGTGGGCCAGACGGTCCGGCACATCGAGTTCTTCTCGATCCCGTGGTATCTCTCTTCCGGCGCGATTCTCTTCGCGATCATGATCAGCCTGATCGCGGCCATCTATCCGGCGATGCGCGCGGCCAAGGTGGATCCGATCAAGGCCCTCCGGTATGAATAAGTTGTGGCCCATGAGATTGGAAGAAGAGATTTTCCATTTTCCATATCAGATTTGTCATTTGTCATTGGGAAAGATCGACTCAGGCAATGACAAATGACAAATCTGATATGGAAAATGGAAAATCTCTTCCCCGGCGCTCCGCATTCACTCTCCCGACATCTGCACAACGACCTCGCGCCTGCGCGGCCGGTTGTCGAAATCAATCAGCACAATCTGTTGCCAGGTTCCGAGCAGCAACCGGCCGTCTTTGAACGGCACGGTCAGTGAACAGCCCAGCAGCGCCGCACGGACGTGCGAATGGCCGTTGCCGTCGTGCCAGGTATCTTCGTGATGGTAACGCGCGTTCTGCGGGGCAATCTTTTCAAACGCCGCCGGAATGTCTTTGAGCAGGCCGGGTTCGTATTCGATGGTCGTGATTCCGGCGGTCGAGCCTGAAACGAAGACCAGCGCCTGTCCGTGCGTGAATCCGTGTTTGCCGAGCAGCGCGGAGACCTGCGGCGTGATGTCAATGATGTCCGTGTCGCCTCGAGTCGAAAGAGAGATTGAATCGGTAACGAGTTTCATAGCGATTGAGATTATGCCGCCCTTTCCCAGCAAGAGAAAGTGAGGGCGATAAACAATAGCCTGATCACGAACTATTTCTGGCCGTCAGCGCGGCGGTGTATGATGAATACCTTCGAGATTATCTTTGTGGTAGAAATGAAACATTGCGTGACGCTTATGGTATCTATCAGCTATGAACAAATCAGAGAGCAGGTTCTGAATCTACCCTCCGAAGCGCTGAAGACCGTGAAATCGGCTCTGTCGCTTTCATCAGAGGAGCAGCGGAAGCTGCTGGCAGAGTTGAAAGAACGCCCTCCCATCCGGGTGCGGCGAATTGAGGCGCGTGATTTCTCTGCCGAACAAAAGTGGCTGCGCGAAAATCGTCATTTGTATCGCGGGCAATATCTGGCGGTGAGCGGCAATCAACTAATCGCTCACGGAACAGACCCGAAAGAGGTTGTGGAAAAGGCCAGAGCATCCGGTAAAGATTTCCTACTGTCACGATCGCCATTGGAGGGAGAGATTTATGGAGGAGGTCTCTGGTGATGACATACCAACTCTCCTTCTCTACTCGTCTGAGCATTATTCAAGACGAAACGGGGTTTCTTGTGCCGATAATCATGTCTGTCGGAGATCAAGAGGTGAAGATCGAATCCTATCTCGACAGCGGCGCCAAATACTGCGTTCTGCCGCGATGGGTTGGCGAAGATCTCGGGCTGGATGTAGAGGCTGGAGAAACGGTTCAACTCAAAACCGGCGCCGGACCCATGCCTGCGCATCTGCACTACGTCACCCTCTGTGTCGGCGACCTGGTTTTTGATGACGCTCCGGTCTGCGTCGCCAAATACCCGGAATTCGACCGTTGCCTTCTCGGTCGCGGAGGATGGTTGCAAAGCGTGCGTTTCGGACTTGTCGCTTATGATGACCATCTCTTTCTCAGTCTTTATGACGAGTGATGTCAGGAGCGATTCGTTCGATAGCCGTCGCCCTATGCTATGATCCCGCCGTTTTCAGCAAAGCTTCAGGATCATCCTGGCTGGAGGGATTATGGCCTCGGTTCACATCTTCATTTCCCACGCGAGCAAGGACGACGATTTCGCCAAAGAACTGCGCACGGCGCTCGAAAGCCTTCAACTGCCGGTCTGGGTTGATTCGCGCAACCTGCGAGGAGGCGAAAAGCTCGCGCCCGAAATCGAACAGGCCATCGAAACGGCGCGGCAAACAATCGTCGTGCTCAGCCCGGATGCGATCAACTCGCCCTGGGCTCGCAAAGAAATTCAACAGGCGCTCGCCGTCGAAAAGCGGCGCGGCAAGGACGGTTATCGCGTCATCCCGCTGCTGCTGCCCGGCGTCGAGCCTTCGGCATTGGCATTGTGGTTCGATGAAGAGCCGGTCGGCGTCAAGATCGAACTCAAAGCCGGCGGCGTCAGCGAAGCCTTGCCGCAAATTCTGGCCGCGCTCGGAGAACGCTTGCCCACCGACAATCCACTGCAAAAAACACCGGCGCAAAAAACAACGCCGCAAAAGCCGGTCGAAGAGCTAATTTTGAGGTTGAGCAACCCGCAGATTGACCTGTCTGATGGCAAGCGGCGCGCGACGGCGGAGGCGCAACTGGTCTACGAACCAGCCGATCAAACAAAGCGCAACGTCGAAAGCGACCCCTTCCATTTCACCGCCCCGCTCGGTCCTATCGAAGCTGACGACCTGCGCTGGTATCTGGAGGAGTTCTACCGCTGGCCCGACAAATTCTCCCGGGCGCGCGCTGAACGGACCGAAGAGCAGTTGCCTGAGTGGGGGCGGTTGCTGTTCAACGCCGCCGTCAAAAGTGATTCGGCCAAAGAGGCGCTGGAGGCTTGGCGCAGAGCCGCCGGGGACGCGGAGCGGCGCTTTTCAGTGATGGTGGACGAACGGCTGATTGAAGGCAGCGGCGAAGAGCAGCAGGCCGTCGCGCGCGAAGCCGCTAGTTTGCTGCTCTCGCTGCCGTGGGAGTTGCTGGACGATGGACGCGGCTTTCTGTTTCAAGGCGCCCATTCGGCGCGTGTGCGTCGCCGGTTGCCAAATCGCCGCCGTCAGGAAGCCGGAACTTCATCGCTGCCCATTCGCATTCTGCTGGTCAGCCCGCGCCCGGAAGACGCGCGCGCCGGTTACATTGACCACCGCATCAGCGCCCGCCCGCTGGTTGAAGCCGTCGAGAGCTTGGGCGCGCTGGCGACGGTGACGCTGCTTGCGCCGCCGACATTCCCCGCGCTGCAGCAGGAATTGACGCGCGCCGCGCGATCCGGTCAATCCTACGACGTAGTCCATTTCGACGGGCATGGCATTTACAACAAGCGCGTCGGATTGGGTCAGCTCTGTTTTGAAGACCCGAAAGACGGGCGCCTGCTCGACAAACGAGAGATGCAGCCGATTGACGCCGCGAAGCTGGCCGCGTTGATGCGCGACCATCGCATCCCGCTGGTCTTTCTGGAAGCCTGCCAGAGCGCCAAGAGCGACGAAGACCCGACCGCTTCGGTCGCGGCCAAACTGCTGGAAGAGGGCGTGATTTCTGTCGTGGCGATGACGCACAGCGTGCTGGTCGAAACGGCGCGCCGGTTTGTCGAAGCTTTTTACACTGAACTGGCGCGCGGCGCTCGCGTAGGCACGGCGATGCTGGCGGGGCAACACGCGCTGTTCGGCGACCCCTATCGCGGCAAGGTGGCCGGCGCTGGCGATCTGAATTTGCAGGACTGGTTTGTACCCGTGCTTTTTCAAGAAGCGCAAGACCCGCGCTTACTGACTCAACTGCCGTCCGAGCAGGCGCGGCGCCTGCAATCGGAGCGCCGCCGGTTGAGTTTGGGTAGATTGCCTGCCGAGCCGCCGCACACGTTCATCGGGCGCAGCCGCGAACTGCTCGCGCTCGAACGGCTGCTTCTGCCAGATGCGCCTCCCGAACTCGCTTATGCCGTCGTGCGCGGCGTCGGCGGCGAGGGCAAGACGACGCTGGCGGCGGAACTGGCGCGCTGGCTGGTGCAGACGAATCGTTTCCGGCGCGCGGCGTTCGTCAGCTTCGATCCGAATGACGAGCGCGGATGCGGTGATGCGCGCAGCATGCTTGACAGCCTGGGGAAGCAGTTGCTGCCCGGAGGCGAACGCTGGTCGGTGGCCGAGCGCGAGTGGAAAGTGGCGGTGCAGCAAGTCGAACGCGCGCTCGGCGATCATCCGACGATCCTGGTGCTGGACAATCTGGAAAGCGCGCTGCCATGGATCAGTACCGCGAGCGGTAGCGAGCGGGTGGACTCGATTGCGCCAACCACGATGACCCGATCGCTATCAATCCCGGTACTGACTCGCTGGATGAAATCTTCTCCCTTTGCCGGACGCTGCTCCGCGCCCATCCCGCGACGCGCATCGTCTTCACCAGTCGCGAACGTTTGCCCGCGCCGTTCGATCATCGGCGGCGCGAAATCCCGCTCGGCCAGCTCACCCGCGAAGACGCTTAAGACCGAAGAAGGGCTGAAGCCATTGCTGATCGAAGCGGGCATTCGCGCTGAAGACTTCTTGTCGAGCAAAGATTACGACCAGTCTAAAGCCGCGCAAATCGCCGCCTAATAGGGGTTCAGTAAACCCAGGAGGTGATATTGCAATGGGTACAACGATGAGTTACGCGGACATTTTGACCAAAGTCATGCGGGACGAGGAACAGTTTCAACCCAGCTTTGTGCCGGTCAAAATCGCGCCCGTTTGCGACCCAGCCAGCGGGCAGTTCTTCCTGGTAGCGGTGGGTTGGGAAGGACGGCGGCGCGTGGACAGCATTCTCTTCCACGCGCAACTGATCGATAGGCAGGTCATCATCGAAAGAGATATGGCCGAAGAAGGGTTGAAGCAGGCATTGATAGAAGCGGGCATCCGCGAGGAAGACATCCTTTCCACTCCGTTGCGCGCTCCACAGGAATCCGATCAGGTTGCCGCCTGAGCCGGATCAAGAGGGTTTTCTGACGATCAAAGCGTCTTCCACGTGCGGGTCACTATGCAACGTGACGTGGACGGGACAGCGGCCGGCGATGTACAACAGCCGCTCTTTCTGCTCTTCGGTCACGTCGCCCGTGACGTAAATCAGCCGGCTGATTTGCTGAACCTCCTGGTTACCCAATCCCTCATCTTTCAGATACGATTCACAGTCGTCGATATGAATGCGGTCGAAAGTGAGTAGCACTTCGACATCAGTTACGGGAAGTTTTTTCCGCTCGATGTACATCTTCAGCGTCATCGCCGTGCAGGCGCCGAGCGCGGAGAGCAGCAATTCATAAGGCGACATACCACTGTCTTTGCCGCCCGCGCCTTCCGGCTCGTCGGCGATGATCGTGTGTTTGCCGGCGATGATCTGCGTGCGGAAACCATCTTTCAGCGGGAGTTTGACGCGGACTTCGTTCATCTGGTTTTGATTTTGGTTTGGAGTGCGCTTCCGAACTGATACTGCTGGCGAATCAGTACCGCGAGCGGTAGCGAGCGTGGCTCCCGCTGTCAATTGACTCCGGGAGCCACGCTCGCTACCGCTCGCGGTACTGATTCGCTGCCCGGACTGAATTCGCCAGCAGTATCCCGAACTGTTCGAGCTGTTTGATTGTCACTCGAATATCCTCTTCGGTCGTGCGGGGGTTGATCGTGCAGAGGCGCATCACGGTTTGGCCTCTCAGCGCGGTTGAGTTGGCGAACGCGAAACCGTCTTCGGTCATCATCTCGACCATTCGCCGGTGGATTTCGTTGATCTCACTCTCCGAACAGCCTTCCGCGACGTAGCGAAACGTGACGATGCCCATCGTCGCTTGGGTGACTATCCGCCAGCAATCTGATCGGCGCAGCAGGCCCTCGGAGAATTCGGCCAGCTCGAAGCCGTGATTGATCGCCTCGCGGAACGCAGCCGCGCCGAATGTTTTAAGCGAAAGCCATAACTTCAAGGCTCGGAAGCCGCGCGTCAGTTGCACGCCGTAATCGTAATAGTTGATCTCTTCCTCTTCCGCGCGCTTGGTGTCTTCCAGGTACTCGGCCATCGTGTGAAAGGTCTTTTTGAGCAGCCGCGCGTCGCGCACGAGAATGCAGCCGATCTCGTAAGGTTGGAAGAGCCATTTGTGCGGATCGAGCGAGAGTGAGTCGGCGCGCTCGATTCCCGCCAAAAGTATTCTTCCTCTCTCGCACAACGCCGTCGCCGCTCCATAAGCCCCGTCAACGTGCAGCCACAGATCCTCCCGCGCGCAAAGATCGGCCAGTTGATCGAGCGGATCAACCGCTCCGGTGTTGGTCGTTCCGGCGTTGGCGATGACGCAGAAAGGCTGTTTGCCACCGGCGCGGTCTTCGGCGACGGCTTGGCGCAGCGATTCGACCTGTAATTGAAAAATTTCGTCCGAGGGCAGCATACGAATCTGTTCGCGCGCGAAGCCAAGCACACGCAGCGCCTTCTCGACCGAGTTGTGGGTTTGATCGGAGAAATAGATGACGGCGTTTTCGCTTTGATTGTCCAGCCTAGCCCTACGAGCAGTGGCCAGCGCCGTCATATTCGCCATCGAGCCGCCCGAAACGAAAAGCCCCCCGGCTGTTTCCGGCAATCCGCACATCTCGCGCAGCCAATCAATCGTGACCAATTCGATCTGCGACGTTCCTGAACCTTCCAGCCAGTTTCCGGCGAACGGATTGAAGCCGGCGGCGAGCGCGTCGGCCATCACGCTGACGAAATTGCTGGGGCTGGGGATGAAAGCGAAAAATCGCGGGTGTTGGACGTTGCCGATGTTCGACCACACGTCGCGCCGCAATTGTTCGAGCAGGGCGTCAACCGGCGCCGGCTCTTCGGGCAGCGGCTCTCGCAATCTGGCTTCGAGTTCCACGCGCGGCGAGACCCACATCACTGGCTTTTCGGCCAGGGTTTCAAAATGTTCGACGATTTGGTCAACG
>Ga0187894_10001807_pt1 | contig 26748 bp, 23 predicted proteins | sample GBC1701081metaG_FD_136650 | JGI IMG/M metagenome (GOLD analysis project Ga0187894, IMG submission 136650) | White microbial mat communities from a lava cave in the Kipuka Kanohina Cave System on the Island of Hawaii, USA - GBC170108-1 metaG ... | reverse complement strand
TGGTCGGCCGGATCCAGCACCCAGGCATCGCCGCTGGCGGTGGAAAACAGCACCACCGGGCCGATGCTGACCACACGACCGTCGTGCTCGGCGGCCCGGTGCTGGATAGACCGCACTTCGGCGGCGAGGCGGAAGCTCCGTCCATTGAGCCACCGCCTTGCGGCGCGGGGCTTGAGCTTTCGTCGACCCACGGCCTATGGTGCTCCTACCGCAGAGAGAGTGCTCGGATGGGAGCGTGCCCGATGGAACAGTTCACCCAGCTCTTTGGCCGCCTGCTGGCCTTGGTATACCACTGTTTCGACCGCATCGTGATCCCGGGTCACCTGCCGCTCCTGACGCGCCCGGAGAATATCGTGCATTTCTTCCGCGACGTGCATGGCGTTCACCCCATCACCAAGGAAGTGCTGCGGGCGCGCACCGACGCCTACCACGGCTGGGTCGAGACCTTTGCCCGGCACCACCAGATCCCCATCGAGTGGGCCGAGAAGGGCGTGCGGAAAGAGGACTATGTCCGTCCCCTCTTGCAGCGGATGGAGCGGCGGCACCGCTTTGGCGTCTACTTCATCTTCAAGAGCATGGAGCAGGGAGCGGCCTTCCGCGCGGCCGTCCCGAAGTACCCCACCGCCGATCCCAACTACCGGATCCTGAGCCGGCAGCGATGCCGCTACACGCACTACTACTTCTCCATTCGCGACGAGGTGCTGGGGCCGTTGGCGCTGTGCGTGGGATCCTTTCTGCCCTTTGCCATCACCTACTACCTGAATGGCCATCCCCTCTCTGTCAGCTATTCACTTTCCTGACGGGGCCCTCACCGCCCGCTGACACTGCCTCGAGACACACGGTCTTCAATTCCCACGGAAACGATGGATTTCGCACACTTGTCTCAGTGAGGGCTCCTGGCACGTCCATTGCGTCTCCACGGCGCCGCGAGCACGCTGCCGGGAACCCGTGGTCTCCGCAAGGAGGAAGGGTGAGCGCCGAGGAACTGAACCGGGAAATCGCCTTCGCGGGGCAGCGCGTCAAGCAGAAGGCCATCCTGGCCCTGCTGCTGGCCTCGCTGATCCCCCTGCTGCTCCTCACGTATGCGCTGCAAGCGCCGTTTCGGGCCTGGCTCGGGCCAATCGGCGTTGTCTCCGAGCAGATCACGGTGCCCGCCCTGCTCCTGTTCACCGCCCTGCTGATGGCGGGCGGCGGCTTCGTCATCTGGGACATGGCCACGGCCATCTCGCGCGCCGCCCATCTCGCCACGATGGCCAAGGCGTCGGACCTGCCATCCGGGCTCGCCCGCCAGGACGAGATCGGCTCCCTCGTCGCGAGTCTCGGCAAGATGCTCTCCACGATCGAGCAGCAGACCGACGAGATCAACCAGTTCCCGAGGCGCCTCGATCAGCTCGCCCGGCAGGCGTTCCGGGACTCGCTCACCGGCCTTCCCAACCGCGCGCTGTTCGTCGATCGCCTCGCGCACGCCCTGACGCGCACCGAGCGGCGCGGCGAGATGGTCGCGGTGCTGTTCCTCGACCTGGACCGCTTCAAGGTGATCAACGACAGCCTCGGTCACGGCGTCGGCGATCGCGTCCTGACCGGCCTCGGCCAGCGCATCGCCGGCTGTCTCAGGCCGGACGACACCGTCGCCCGGCTCGGCGGCGATGAATTCGCGGTGCTCCTCGAGGACGTGAACGACACGAGCGGCGCGGTCGCCGTCGCCGAGCGGATCTGCGCCGAGATGGGGCGCCCCTTCGTGATCGACGACCGGGAGCTGTTCGTCACGGCCAGCGTCGGCATCGCGCTCAGCATCTCGCGCCGCACGACGCCCGAGGACATCCTGCGCGACGCCGATCTCGCGATGTATCACGCCAAGGCCAAGGGCAAGGCGCGCTACGAGGTGTTCGACAAGAGCATGAACACGCCGGCGCAGGACCGGCTCGGCCTCGAGCTGGACCTGCGGCAGGCCGTCGCCAACGGCGACTTCGCCCTGCACTACCAGCCCGTGGTCGATCTCGGCAGCGGCCGCATCGTCGAGGTCGAGGCGCTGGTCCGCTGGAAGCATCCGCAGCGCGGGCTCTTGTACCCCGCTGACTTCGTCACGCTCTCCGAGGAGACCGGCCTCATCGTGCCGCTCGGCCGATGGATCCTGGCCGAGGCCTGCCGCCAGCTCCGACAGTGGCAGGGGGCGGCGGCCGGTGAGGTGCTCGGCATGAGCGTCAATCTGTCCGCGCGACAGCTGCAACAGCCGAGCCTCGTCGACGACATCGCCCAGGCGCTGCGCGAAGCCCGGATCGATCCCGCGGCGCTGCGCCTCGAGATCACGGAGACGGTGGTGATGCACGAGGCGCCCGCGGCGCTGGCGAAGCTCGAGGCCCTGAAACGGCTCGGCGTGCGCCTCGCCATCGACGATTTCGGCACCGGGTACTCCTCGCTCGGCTACCTCAAACGCTTCCCGGTCGACACGCTGAAGATCGACCGGTCCTTCGTGAAGGGCATCGGCCGTGACGTGGAGGACACCGCCATCGTCCGCGCCGTCGTCACCGTGGCGAAGAGCCTCGGGCTCTCGGTGACCGCCGAGGGCATCGAGACCGAGTACCAGCTCGGCGAGCTCCGGGCGCTCGGCTGCGATCGGGCGCAGGGCTACTTCTTCGCGAAGCCGGTCCCGGCCGACCAGGTCCCCGGCCTCCTCGCAGGGGAAGGATGGAGCCGGCGGCCGAGCCGACATCCCGCCCTCGCCATCAACGGGAGCCCCGCCGTCCTCTGACGGGCCGCCCGGGGTCGGGACACCCGGGGCGGCCCGCGACGTCCGTCAGGCCTTGTCGAGCCAGACGGCGTGCATGTTGATCAGGCCGGCCGGGATCATCTGGAAGCCCTTCACGTACTTGTAGTGGATCTTCTGCTCGTTCACGTGGAGCAGGATGACCACCGGCGCGTCCTCGACGATGGCCTTCACCGAGTCCTCGTAGTACTTCTTCCGCTTCTTGAAGTCGTTCTCCTCGCGCGCCAACTCCACCGCCTTGTCGAAGTCCTTGTTCACCCACTTGCCTGCGTTCCACGTCTCCGTCGAGTGGAGCTCCGGGTAGAGGGTCTCGTCGGGATCGAGGTCGGCGTCCCACTGGACCTGCACCATGTCCCACTGGCGCTCCTGCAGCCAGCGGCGCCGGAACGTCGGAAAGTCGGCCAGCTCGATGCGCATCTTGATGCCGATCTTCGCGAGGTGCGCCTGGATCACCTCGGCCTGGCGCGGGGCGGTCCCCGCGTTGCCGCTCAGGTAGAGGATCTCCCGGCCGTCGTACTTGGCCTGCTTCATCCACGTCTTCGCCTGCTCGGGGTCGTAGTACTGCCCGTTCTTCCCCGTTTCGAAGGCCGCGTCGTAGAACGCGCCCATCGGCGGCGAGATCGGCCCGTGCGCCACGATGCCCTCGCCGAACTCGACCCTGTCGAGGATCTCCTTGCGGTCGATGGCGAACGTGACCGCCTTGCGGAGCGCCTTGTCGTTGAACGGCTCCTTCGCGACGTTGAAGTGACAGCACCGCCAGTTGCCGCCGACGGCCGTGAGCGCCGTGAGCTTCGGATCCTTCTTGAGGTCGGCGATGAACTGCGGCTGCACGTTGTTGATGAGATCGACCTCGCCGGTCTTGAGCGCGGCCACCAGCGTCGAGGGCTCGATGATGATCTTGATCATCACCTTGTCCAGATACGGGAGCTTGCCGCCGCTCGCGTCGGTCTCCCAGTAGTTGGGGTTCTTCTCGAGCAGGATGTAGTCGCCTTCCTTCCACTCCGCGAGCTTGAAGGGGCCCGTGCCCACCGGGCTCCGCCCGTAGGCCTTGCCCTTCTCCTTGACCGCACGCGGATTGAGGATCGTGGCGGCCCGGCCCGTGGAGCCGGTGAAGGCCACGCGCAGGAACGGATACGGCTTGGTGAAGTGGAGCTTCACGGTGTGCGGGTCGGGCGTCTCGATGGCCTCGAGCAGCTCGAGCTTCCAGGCGTGGATCGGCGACTGGTTCTTGTCCTTGACGCGCTCCAGATTCCACTTCACGTCGGCCGCCGTGAACGGGTCGCCGTTGTGGAACGTCACGCCCTTGTGCAGGCGGAAGATGTGGACGCGGTCGCCCTGGATCTCCCACTCCCGGGCCAGCTCGGGCTTGAAGTCCACGCTCTTGCCGTCGGACGACACGATCTTGAGCAGGCCGTTGTAGATGTTGTTGTGGATCGAGCACGCGACGATCGACGTCGTGTTGTGGGCGTCGAGCGTGTCGATGTTCGTGAAGCTGCCGATCTTGATGGTCCCGCCGGTCTTCGGCTTCGGCCCTTGCGCGAACGCGGCGCGCGCGAACGACCCGGCCCCGGCGAGTCCCACCGCCGACCACCCGAGCGCCTTCAACACGCTCCGGCGATTCACCTCGTCCTTCATGAGCTGGTTCACCACTTCGAATCCGTCTCGAGATGTCATGAGGCTCCTCCTTCGTGGTTGAGTGTTGCCCGGGTCTGGCCAGCAAGCCTCTCGCCGCTGCCGCGGTCGTAGAGAAAACACGCGACGGCGTGCCCCGGCTCTGCCGCCTCCAACCGGGGCTCGGTTTCCGTGCAGCGATCGAAGCGATGGGGACACCGGCTCGCGAACCGGCATCCTCGCGGTAGGTCGATCGGACTTGGCAGCTCCCCCTGCAGGAGCCGCGCAGGCTCGTCGAAGATCGATGCGCGCCCGTCCCCGACGGTGGGGATCGAGGCAATCAGCGCCTGCGTGTACGGATGCAGAGGCCGTTCGAACACGCGGGCCGCGGGCGCGACCTCGACGAGCGCGCCCAGGTACATCACCGCGACCCGGTGGCTGACGAACCGGATCACGCCGAGATCGTGGGAGACGAAGAGATACGCGAGTCCGAGGCGGTCGCGCAGGTCGACGAAGAGGTTCAGGATCTGCGCGCGCACCGACACGTCGAGGGCGGACACCGCCTCGTCCGCGACGATGAGCCGCGGCCCCACGGCGAGCGCCCGCGCGATGCCGACACGCTGGCGCTGGCCGCCGGACAGCTCGTGCGGATAGCGCTGGGCGTGCTCGGGGCGGAGCCCCACCGTGTCGAGCAGCGCGCGGACCCGCGCCGGCACCTCGGCATCGGCTGCGATCTGGTGCACGCGCATCGGCTCGCCCACGATCTTGCCCACCGTCATGCGAGGATTCAGCGACGTGTACGGATCCTGAAACACGATCTGCGCCTTGCGCCGGAAGGGCAGGAGGTGCGACGCGGACAACGCCGTCACGTCCTCGCCGTCGAAGACAATGCGGCCCCGCGAGGGCTCGATCGCCCGGAGCACCAGGCGGCCCGTGGTCGTCTTGCCGCACCCGCTCTCGCCGACGAGGCCGAGCGTCTCGCCCGGCTCGATCGCGAAGCTCACGCCGTCGACGGCGCGGACCACGCGTTCCGGACCGCCCAGCGCTCGCGTGAACAGCCCGCGCCGCACCGGAAAGTGCTTGGCGAGGTCCTCGACTTCCAGGAGTGGCACGTCTAGCCGTCGCTTTTTGCCAGGTGGCAGGCGGCTATTTGGTCGGCGCCGACTTGGCGAAGCTTCGGCTCTTCTGTTGCACATCTTGGTTCTGCTTTGTCGCAGCGAGGGTGGAAGCGGCAGCCTGTTGGCATCGCTTTGAGGCCAGGCATCATGCCCGGGATGGCGCCGAGGCGGCCCTCGCCGTCTCGGCCCGGGAGGCAGGCGATGAGCGCTCGCGTGTACGGGTGCGCTGGGGCGTGGAAGAGCGTCGCGACCGGCGCTTGCTCGACGATGCGGCCGGCATACATGACGATCACGCGGTGGCACATCTGCGAGACGATGCCGAGGTCGTGCGAGACGAGCAACACCGCCATGCCCATCTCCCGGGCCAGCTGCCGGATCAGCGCGAGCACCTGCGCCTGGATGGTCACGTCGAGCGCCGTCGTCGGCTCGTCGGCGATCAGGAGCGACGGCACGCAGGAGATGCCCATGCCGATCATCACCCGCTGGGCCATGCCGCCCGAGAACTGATGCGGATAGTCGCGGACGCGCGCGGCCGCCGAGGGAATGCCGACCTTCGTCAGGACGTCGACCGCGCGCCGGCGAAGGCGGTGCCGCGCCTCCGCGAGATGAATGGCCATCGCCTCAGTCAGCTGGCGGCCGATGCGCATCACGGGGTTCAGCGAGGCGCCGGGGTTCTGGAAGATCATGGCGATGTCCTTGCCGCGGATCAGGGCCAGCGCGCGCTCGTCCGCGCCGAGCAGATTCTGCCCGCGGAAGCGCACCTCACCGCTCACGCGACCCGGTGGACAGCGGATGAGGCCGAGGATCGCTTCGGACGTGAGCGTCTTGCCGGCTCCGGACTCGCCCACCAGCCCCACGATCTCTCCGCGGCCGACGGTGAAGCTCACCTCGTCGACCGCGCGCGCGACCCCGTCGTCGGAGACGAACTCCACGACCAGATCGCGCACCGCGAGGACGGGGTCGGCCATCGGGCTCTGGTCGAGCGCCTCTACCGGCCGCGCCCGGCGGCGTCCCTGGACCGGGGAGGGCTCATCGTCGGAGCCGGGGGTCCAGGGTGTCGCGCAGGCCGTCCCCGAGCAGGTTCAGGCCCACGATCGTCACCATGAGCGCCACTCCGGGGATCGTCGAGATGTGCGGGGCCATCACGATGAAGTTCCGGCCCTCGGCGATCATCGAGCCCCAGACCGGCGTCGGCGGCGGCGGGCCGAGACCGAGGAACGAGAGCCCCGACTCGGTGATGATGGCGCCGGAGACGCGCAGCGCCGCTTGCACGATGATGGGCGCGGTGACGTTCGGCAGCACGTGGCGCGCGATGATGGCGAGGCTCGACACGCCGCCGAGGCGCGCGGCTTCGATGTACGGCTCCTCCTTCACGGCGAGGACGTCGGCCCGCGTCACCCGCGCGAAGGGGGCGATGAATCCGACCGCAACCGCGATGATGACGTTCTTCACGCCGAAGCCCATGACGGCCATCATCGCGATCGCGAGGATGATGATGGGGAACGCGAAGAGGCCGTCCATCACGCGCATGATCACCGCATCGATCCAGCCGCCGTAGTAGCCGGCGACGAGGCCGAGGACCACGCCGATCACCATCGAGAGCAGCACCGACACGATGCCCACGACCAGCGCGATGCGAGCGCCGTAGATGATCCGGCTCAGCATGTCGCGCCCGAAGCTGTCGGTGCCCGCCCAGTGCGCCCACGTCGGGCCCTGACTGGGCGGTCCCACGCCCTGGGCGATCGGGTCGTACGGCGAGAGCACCGGCGCGAAGGCGGCCATCGCCACCACAGCCAGGAACACCGCGAGCCCGAAGACGGCGCCGCGGTTCCTGGCGAAGCGCCGCCACCACCGGCGGGCCGCCGTGAGCCCGCGGTCCTCGGCCGCGAGGTCGGCGGCCGGGGCCGCCGTCGGAAGCGCGAGGCCGTCGGCGTCGAGCGGCTGCGCCATCACGCCACCCGGATCCGCGGGTTGAGAAACGCGTACGTCAGATCCACGAGCAGGTTGACGATCACCACGGCGAACACGCCGAGGAGGATGGCGCCCTGCACCACGGCGTAGTCGCGGTTCAGGATCGCCGCGACGGTGAGGCGGCCCATGCCCGGGATGCCGAAGACCGTCTCCGTGAGCACCGCGCCGCCGAGCAGCGCGCCGAACTGAAGCCCGATGACCGTGACGACGGGGATGAGCGCGTTCGCGAGCGCGTGCCGGTACACCAGCGCCTGCTGGCGCACGCCCCGGGCTCGCGCCGCCTTGATGTAGTCCTGATCGAGGACCTCGAGCAGGCTCGAGCGCACGATGCGGGCGACGAGTCCCGAGAAGAACGTGCCGAGGGTGATCGCGGGCAGCACGAGCCGCCAGAGGCCCCCCCAGAAGTCCTGCCAGGGCGCGACGTAGCCGACCGCGGGGAACCAGCCGAGGTACACGCTCCCGATCCAGATGAGGATGATCCCCTTCCAGAAGCCGGGCATGGAATAGACGAAGATCGCGAACCCCATCGAGCCCCAGTCCCAGACGCTGTTCTTCTTCATCGCCGCGACGATCCCGGAGGGGAGCGCGATGACGACGCCGACGATCAGGCTCGCCACGACGAGCACCGACGTCGGCACGAACGCGTCCCACACCAGCCGGCGCACCGGCTCCTGGTTCAGATAAGAGTCGCCGAGGTCGCCGCGGAGGATGTCGCCGAGCCAGATCAGGTACTGGACGACGATCGAGCGGTCGAAGCCGAGCTTCACCTGCAGCCGACGGTAAGCGTCCTGGCTGAAGTCATCGCCCAGCATCATCAGGATGGGATCGCCGGGGATCATGCGCATGAGCGCGAAGATGATCACCGACACCGTGAAGAGCACGGCGACGGTCTGAGCGATGCGCGACAGGAAGAAGCGGAACACGCCCGATGTCACCTCCGGCGCCGAACCTGTCGATTTGGAGGATGAACCGTGTCCGGCGCCGCCGAGGCGCCCGATTCCACGTCTTCGGGGAGTGACGCCATGCATACCACGGCCCCCGAGGGTTGTCTACACGCCATGGCCTCGGTCGCCGCCGCGACCCCTGGGAACTTTCTCGCGGCCCCCCGGTCTAAGCGGGCATGAAGGTCCTCGAGCAGGCAGGTCCAGTGGGGGTACCAGTAGTCGCATCGTCGCCCTCTCTCGCCCCGGCCGCCGGGGTCGGGCCTGGAGCGCTCGCCCGGAGGGCGCTCCGCCTCGATCCCCGCTGGTATCAGATCGGCGTCCTCGGCACGCTTGTCGCCTACGGCATGACCTGGCTCGGATTCGACATCGAGCCGAGGCGAGCCGTCCTCATCCTGGCCACGGCGCTGCTCACGCAACTCGTGGGTACGGCGCTCCAGCGCGCGCCGAGAGTCGATCTCCGGTTCGATCCGAAGAGCGCCCTCATCTCGGGCCTCTCGCTCTGCCTCCTGCTCCGCACGAACGAGCCCTGGCTCGCGGTGCTCGGGGCCGTGGTCGCGGTCGGCAGCAAGTTCGTCATCCGCGTGCGCGGCAAGCACGTCTTCAACCCGACCAACTTCGCCCTGGTCGCGCTGATCCTCGCGACGGGCCAGGTGTGGGCCTCGCCCGGCCAGTGGGGGAGCGGCATGGTCTTCGCCTTCCTGCTGGCCTCCGCGGGCGGCCTCGTCGTGAACCGCGCGGCGCGGGCCGACGTGACGTGGACGTTCCTGGGCTGCTACGTGGGGCTGCTCGCGGCTCGATCGCTCTGGCTCGGCGATCCGCTCGCCATCCCCCTGCACCGCGTGGAAAATGGCGCGCTCGTCCTCTTCTCCTTCTTCATGATCTCGGATCCGCGGACGACGCCGGACTCGCGGGCGGGCCGCATCCTGTTCGCCGCACTCGTGGCCGTCGGCGCCTACTACGTGCAGTTCAAGCTGTTCCGCCCCAACGGCTTGCTCTGGTCGCTCGCCGTCTGCTCGCTCCTCGTCCCCTTGATCGACCGGATCCTGCCCGGGTCCCGCTACGAGTGGGGCGCCGCGGCTGGGCCGGACACCATGCGAAAGAGGTCACGCGCCATGAAGCTCACGACCGCCTCCATCGCCCTCGTGCTCACCGTCGCGGCCTCGGCCCCGGCCGCGCTCGCCTTTTGCGGCTTCTACGTCGCGAAGGCCGACGCCAAGCTCTTCAACCGCGCCTCCCAGGTCGTGATCGCTCGCCACGAGGACAAGACCGTCCTCACGATGGCCAACGACTACAAGGGCGAGTTGAAGGAGTTCGCCATCGTCGTGCCCGTGCCCACCGTGCTCGAGCGCGGGCAGATCCGCGTGGCCGACCGCTCGCTCATCGAGCACCTCGACGCCTACTCGGCGCCGCGGCTCGTCGAGTACTTCGACGAGAACCCGTGTGCGCCGCGGCCGGTGCCCCTCGCGGCCTCTGGGCGGCACTCGAGCATGGAGATGTCCTCGGCCATGCCGGACGCCCTGCGGGCCAAGAGCCTCGGCGTGACGATCGAGGCCCAGTACACGGTGGGTGAGTACGACATCCTCATCCTGTCGGCCAAGGAGAGCGCGGGCCTCGAGACCTGGCTCCGGGACAGCGGCTATCGCCTCCCGGCCGGCGCGGGCCCCGTGCTCGGCAGCTACCTGAAGCAGGGCATGCGCTTCTTCGTCGCCCGCGTCAACCTGGCCGAGCAGGGCAAGCTCGGTTTCAGCTATCTCCGGCCGCTCCAGATGGCGTTCGAGACGCCGAAGTTCATGCTGCCGATTCGCCTGGGCACGCTGAACGCCGACGGCGCGCAGGAGCTGTTCGTCTACACGCTGACCCGGAACGGCCGGGTCGAGTCGACGAACTACCGCACGGTGCGCCTCCCCAGCGACGTCGAGCTGCCCGTGCACGTCAAGGAGGAGTTCCCGCTCTTCTACCGCGCGATGTTCGCCGAGCAGGTGAAGAAGGAGCGCATGCGGGCGGTCTTCCTCGAGTACGCATGGGACATGGGCTGGTGCGATCCGTGCGCCGCGAATCCGCTCTCCGCCGACGAGCTTCGCCAGCTCGGCGTCCACTGGCTGCCCGACGTGGGGACCGGGGGCCCGCTGTTGCCCCGGCCCCGGCGCGGCATGGCGCCGGGCGCCCAGGACGTGTTCGTGACGCGGATGCACGTGCGCTACGACGAGGCGAGCTTCCCCGACGATCTCGTCTTCCAGGAAACCTCGGACCGCTCGAACTTCCAGGGCCGCTACGTCCTGCGCCACCCGTGGAAGGGCACCGAGACGTGCGAGGCCGCCGTCCGCTACCGCGCCCAGTTGCGCGCCCGCGCCGAGCGCGAAGCGTCGGCCCTGGCCTCCCTCACCGGCTGGCCCATCGAGGACATCCGCCGGAAGATGAGCGCGCTCTACGGCGAGGTCAGTCCTGACCCCCGCCCCTGGTGGCAACGCATGTGGGGGGCAGGCGACCGATAAGGGACCCATCTGCTTCGTTGGGGCGCTCGGCTGCTCGCTCGACGTACAGAGAGTACGCCTCGCGTGCAGCCGTCGCGCCCCGCCTCGCATCTGGGCCCTTCTCGGTCGCCTGCCTGCGTCGCGATTGATTCTGCGTGCTGCCTTTGGGCGGCGCCTTGCCGCTGATCCGCTTCTTGGTCGCCTACCCGTCCTCGGGCCCTCGGCTCTGCTGCTGGCGCTGCGGTTCACCGCTGGCGGCGGCGCGAGTCGACGCGGATACCGCAGCGGCGGGACTCGCGCTACGGCTTGAAGGTTGGCGTGCCGACCCAGCCGGTCTCCGAGACGTCGAGCATCACGCCGTCCGGACCGCCGTACTTCACTTCCACGTTGCCGTGCCGCGTGCTGTCCATGCCAATCCCGAGCGCGTTGTTGACGTCGTCGCGCGGCTTGGAGCCGGCCGCGGTCAGCCGCTCGGTGATCGCCTCGAGGCTGTCCACCTGGAAGCCGATGTGGTGGATGCCGGAGAACCCCTTGCCCCGCTCCGCGCCGGCGGCCGCGTCGCTCTTGAAGTTCAAGATCGCGAGGTTGATGTCTCCATCGCTCAGGTAGTATCCGCGCGCGGCCGGGCTGTCGACGCGGCCGATCTGCTTCATGCCGAACGTGTCGACGTAGAAGCGTGCGGTCGCATCGGGGTCCTGGGTGGAGATGGCGATGTGCCTGATCTTGGCCATGAGGTCCTCCCTGGTCGGGAATGGGTACGGCCGTTGCCGGCCCAAGGCGAGAGTACGCCGGATCGGCCCGATCCACAACGCAACAGCTCGGAGATGAGATCGACGCCGTGTGGATCGAACCGGTCGTTTCCGGATCAAAGAACAGCTCGAGCGGGCCAAGCCCGTCCTGGAAGGGCTGGGTAGATGACACGGCGCCGCCGGCTCGCGCCGCAGCCTGATCCGTCGAGAAGCCGGAGCCGGCTGGTTGGCCTGGCGGCCCCTTCCCGCCGGATATCACAGCCCGAGACCGGTGGCGGTAACGGGGTGGGTAGCAACTGGTAAGGTACCAGTTCCACCCCACCGGAAGCGCCTTCCCTCACCCGCGTTTACCGGGATTTTCCCCAGCATCGCGGCGCTCGGTTGGCCGCCGCGGCTGGCACGTGTTCTGCGTACTCGGGGGTACCGGGCGCTCGATGTCGGGCGAGCGCGACCGAGGCGCTACTCCTTGGTGGACGTCGAAGGAGGGTCCCATGGGGATGCAGACGGTGCGACAAGCCACAAGTGAGGTCACGAGTCTCGAGATGCTGTTCCTGGACCCCCGGCTGGCGGTACAGGAAGACTGCATCGTGTGCCTCATCTGCGGCGCGCGCTTCCGACAGCTCACGAACACGCATCTGCGCGCGCACGGCACGGAGGTCGCCGAGTATCGGGTCCGCTTCGGATACAATCGCCGGCGCGCGCTGATGTGCCGCGCGCTTCGCCGCTTCTACGCGGAGCGGGCCATCCGGGCTGGCCTCGCGGGTCGAATCCGCCACCGCCCGATCGTCGAGACGCCGGCGTTGCGCCGCCTGGGCGGCGTGCGCGCCATCGCCCTCGAGGAGCAGCTCACTCGCCGCGAGGCGCAGCGGCAGGCGTCAGCCGCGCGGCTGGCCCGGAGAAGTCGCGGTGCAGCGCCAGCATCACCGGCGCGTGCCGTCGACGGTGAGCCGCTTCGGCGGCGCGATCGCAGCGCGCGCCTTGCCGGGTGATGAACGGCGCCGCCGTGACCACCTCGGCAGACGCCATGTGTTTCGGCGTGACCGGAGACCACACGCAGCTCGCCCCCGAGGCGCTCATCCATGACGGGACGGTCGAGCTCGTCGGCGGCAAGCTGATGGCGGCCGAGCGCCAGAGCGCGACGCACTACACCGCGATCCAGAAAACGGCGCGTGTCCTCGCGCTCGCCTTCGGTCCGGGGTGGGAGGTGCGCACGCAGGGCCCGATCGGGCTCGGTCACGGCTCCGAGCCCGTGCCCGACGTCGCCGTCGTGCCGGGTAGTCCGGACGACTATCGGACTCACCATCCCTCGCGACCGACGCTGACCGTCGAAGTGGCGGAGTCGAGCCTCGAGGTCGACCGAGTCACGAAGGGTAGCCTCTACGCGCGCGCCGGGCTCGCCGAATACTGGGTGCTGAATCTCGCGGATCGTGTCCTCGAGGTCTACCAGAAACCCGCTGCCGACCCTGCGGCGCCATTCGGCTGGCGCTACCTCCACTGCGAGGTGCTCGACAGGGCGGCGCGCGTCACGCCCGTGACGCTCGCCAGCACGAGCATTGCCGTCGCCGCGCTGCTGCCCTGACCGAGCGTCCTCGACGCCGCGGTGTCATCGCGGCGCGCGCTCGCCGAGTGATCCGGTGAAGTGCCGTCAAGGTGTTATGCCCGAGCGTCGGGAACGATGCCTGCACGCGCTGCCGAGCGTCGCGCGCCAAGCCGCAGACATTTCAGCGTTCTGTTTCCGGCACGGGTCCTGCGTGGTTGTCGCTCGGGTGGAGGGTCCCTTCGTGAGGCACGTGCTTCGGCACTCCAGATCGAGACCCGACAGAAAGGAGGTCGTCATGGACACGGCAGCACAGAGAGCCGCGATGACGCGAGCAACATGGCCGAGACTCACCGCGCGCGCGGGCTGGCTTTCCCTGATCGTGACCGTGCTCGCGGTCGCGGCGCTGATCGTGTATGCGCTTCCGCACGGGAACCGCGCCGCGGAGCCGGAGACCTCCACGAGCGGCGACGAGGCCCTCAACGCAGACTCGACCGCCGCGCGCATCTCAGCGGTCGCGGAAGCTGCGCAGCGAGGCGACCTCAGTGCAGCGCACGAAGAGTGGTATGCGGCGTATCGCTTGCTGCGGCCGACACGCGACTGGCACGGCATGGCCGCGCTCGGCGACGCAGCCATGAACGTCGCGGGCGCCTCGGGCTCGCGTCAGCCGTGGGAGGGCGACGCGCGTCAAGCATACCTCGGCGCTCTGTTCCGCGCGCGGGCGGAACAGTCTCTGGACGGCATCCTGAGAGCGACAGAGGCGTTCGCGACGCTCGGCGACCGCGAGGTGGTGGCGGAGGGATTGCGCATCGCGGACTCGGTCGCCGCCCGCACCGCCACTCCCGGCGCGCGCGAGCTCGTCGGGAGCTATCGCGCCCGGCTGGGCGGCGGGACGTTGCCGTCCGACGCCGGCGGACCGATGCGGTCCATCGGCTGGGACGCGGGTCCCTAGCGACTAACGCGCGCGGCCGCGGGCCGTCCCGGGCCTGACTCGGGGCGGCCGTCGGTCGTTGGCGGCACGGGCGATGCGATCTTGACAGACTCGCGCACCTCTGGCAGCATCCCCGACATGTCGCTCCGGTCGCGCGCATCCTGGATGTGGTGGTGGCCGCTCCCCTGAGGGGCGGCTTCTCGCGTCGCGCACCGAATAGAACGTAAAGCCGACGAAGCCGTCCCCGGGGTCCCGGGGGCGGCGTTGTTGTCTCTGCCTCCGGTCGCGGGGCAGCCCGTCCAGGGAGGAAGCCCATGGCCGCGCCGATCATTACCGACCGCTACGTGACCCGCGGTGGCATCGCCGTCCACAGGAGCGTCGAGGACATCCCCGTCCGCAACGCGATCGAGCCGCTCCTGTCCGCGCTCGACGACCATCGCGGCGCGCTGCTCGCCTCGAGCTACGAGTACCCTGGTCGCTACACGCGCTGGGATCTCGGATTCGTCGACCCGCCCGTCGCGCTCACGGCGAGCGGACGCCGGTTCCGGGCCGAGGCGCTGAACGCCCGCGGGCGGGTGGTGCTCCCCGCGATCCACCGCGCGCTCGCCGGGCTCGACGCCGTGGCCGCGCTCGACGTGACCGACAGCCGAGTCGAGGGCGAGGTCAAGGCAGCCACCGGGCGATTTGCGGAAGAGGAACGAAGCCGGCAGCCCTCGGTGTTCTCCCTCCTGCGCGCGCTCGTCGATCTCTTCTTCCACGCAGACGAGCCGCACCTCGGACTCTACGGCGCCTTCGGGTACGATCTCGCGTTTCAGTTCGAGCCGATCCGGCTGCGCCTTGCGCGCCCGCCGCTCCAGCGCGACCTCGTGCTCTATCTACCCGACGAGCTGATCGTGGTCGACCACCGGCGCGAGGTGGCCGAGCGGCGCCGCTACGAGTTCGAGGTGGACGGGCGCCGAACCGACGGCATGGCGCGCGAGGGCGCCGCGGCGGCCTACGCGGGCGTGGCCGAGGCACCTCGCGCGGGCGACCACGCGCCCGGTGAGTACGCGGAGCTCGTGCGCGTGGCGCGCGAGTCGTTCAAGCGCGGCGACCTCTTCGAGGTCGTGCCCGGCCAGACCTTCTTCGCGGGCAGTCCCCGACCGCCCGCGGAGCTGTTCCGCCGACTGCGCGAATGGAACCCGTCGCCGTATGGCTTCCTCATCAACCTGGGCGAGGCCGAGTACCTGGTGGGCGCGTCGCCCGAGATGTACGTGCGCGTCGACGGCGACCGCGTGGAGACGTGCCCGATCTCGGGGACGATCGCGCGCGGGCGCGATCCGATCGGCGACGCCGCTCAGATCCTGACGCTCCTCACGTCGGCCAAGGATGAGTCCGAGCTCACGATGTGCACCGACGTGGACCGCAACGACAAGTCGCGCATCTGCGTGCCTGGCAGCGTGCGGGTGATCGGCCGCCGGCAGATCGAAATGTACTCGCGCCTCATCCACACCGTCGACCACGTGGAGGGCCGCCTTCGCCCCGGCTTCGACGCACTCGACGCCTTCCTCGCCCACACATGGGCCGTCACCGTGACGGGCGCGCCCAAGGCGTGGGCCATGCAGTTCATCGAGGACCACGAGCGCTCGGCGCGCGCCTGGTACGGCGGCGCGGTGGGGCTGATCGGCTTCGACGGCAACCTCAACACGGGCCTCACGCTGCGCACGGTGCGCGTGAAGCACGGCATCGCCGAGGTGCGCGTCGGCGCGACGCTGCTCTACGACTCCGATCCCGACGAGGAGGAGCGCGAGACACATCTGAAGGCTGCCGCCTTCCTCGACGCGCTCAGGCGGCCCACGCGGACGACGGCGGTCGAGGCCGTGGAGACCCGCGGCCCGGGCGACGGCAAGCGCATTCTCCTCATCGATCACCAGGATTCGTTCGTCCACACCCTGGCCAACTATCTCCGCCAGACCGGGGCGGAGGTCGTCACCCTGCGCGCTGGCTTTCCGCCCGAGACCCTGGACGCCTCGCGGCCGGACCTCGTCGTGCTCTCCCCGGGGCCAGGAACGCCGAGCGATTTCGACGTGTCGGGCACGCTTCGCGCGCTGCTGTCGCGCGGCATTCCGACCTTCGGGGTTTGTCTCGGCCTGCAGGGCATGGTCGAGCACTTCGGCGGCACGCTGGACGTCCTCGACTATCCGATGCACGGCAAGGCCTCGCGTATCCGCATCCTCGGAGGGCGCGCATTCGAGGGCCTGCCGAAGGAATTCTCGGCAGGCCGCTATCACTCGCTGTTCGCGATTCGCGACGCGCTCCCGGCGGACCTGGTCGTCACCGCTGAGAGCGAGGACGGCGTGATCATGGCGATCGAGCACCGCACGCTACCGCTGGCTGCCGTCCAGTTCCACCCGGAGTCGATCCTGAGCCTGGACGAGGACGTGGGACTGCGCCTGCTGGCGAATGTGGTGGCGACGCTGACCGCGCCGATGCAGGCGTGATCCGCTAGCCGTCTACACGATCCCCTTGCGCGCGAGCGCCGCGAGATCCTCTCGGCTGAGTCCGAGGCGCCCACAGTAGATCTCCTCGTTGTGGGCACCGACGGCCACGGGACCGGCGCTCGTGACCTGCCCGGGCGTGCGCGACAACTTCGGGACGACGCCCGGCATCCATACCGGCCCATCCGGACCCGGCACGGGGATGAGGTTCGCGCGCTCGCGGATCTGCTCGTCCGCGAAGATGTCCTTCACGCTGTTCACGCGCGCGCACGGCACCGACGCGGCGTCGAGCCGCCGGAGCGCCTCGCCCGCCCCGAGCGCGCCCACCCACGCCTGCACGCGCGCGTCCAGTTCCTCGCGGCCGCGAAGGCGCTCCGCCATCGAGGCCCATGTGGTCAACAGATCGGGCTGCTGCATCGCGTCCACGGCCAGCCGCTCGAACATGCGGTCGTTGGTGCACGCGATCGCGATCCAGGCGCCGTCGCGTGTCTGGTAGTGGTTGTGCGGAACCACGTACTCCGTGCCCGAGCCGATGCGCTCGCGAATCTTGCCGAGCGCGCCGTACACCGGGATCATCTCGTCGAGCATCCGCAGCATTGGCTCGTACAGGCCCACGTCGACGACCTGTCCCAGGCCGGTGCGATGCCGACTTTCGATGGCCGCGAGCACTCCGAGCGCCGCCATGACGCCGGCGAGATAGTCGGGAATCGTGGGCGTGCCCGGCGACACGGGCGGGCGATCGGGATGCCCTGAGATATAGCTGGCGCCGCTCACCGCACCGGCGATGCGGCCGAACCCCGGGCGCTCGCGACTGGGCCCGGTCTGCCCGAAGGCCGAGATGCGCACCATCACCAGTCGCGGATTGTCCTGCGCCAGGGTCTCGTAGCCGAGATTCCAGCGCTCCATGGTGCCCGGCCGGAAATTCTCTGCCACGATATCCGCCTGCGCCGCGAGCCGTCGGATCAGCGTCTGGCCTTCCGGCTCGCGCAGATTGCACGTGATCGCCTTCTTGTTTCGCGCCTCGACCAGCCACATGTACGACGCACCGTCCGCGGCCTTGTGGCCGAGACGCCGGAGGTCGTCCCCCACCCCAGGCTGCTCGACCTTGATGACCTCGGCGCCGAATTCACCGAGCAGCGTGCAGCAGAACGGCGCGGCGACGAACGTCGCCAGATCCAGCACCACGAGGCCATCGAGCGCTCCGCTCATCGAGATCTCCGTTCGCGATCACCGGTCGCATCGGCGCCGCTCGCGGCGCGGGGTCGTCCGCCGCCCGCCCACGATAGCCCAGATGGCCGTGGCCGGCCAGGGCGTGATAGGCTCCCGGTCATGACGATGACGGCGGACGCGGTGATCATCGGCGGTGGAGTCACCGGCACCAGCATCGCGTTCCATCTCGCCGTCCGCGGCATGCGCGACGTGGTGGTCGTCGACAAGAGCTTCGTCGCGTCGGGCGCCACCGGCAAGAGCTCGGCGTGTGTCAGGCAGCACTACTCGACGGTCGAGACGTGCCGGATGATCCGCTACGCGCTCGACATGTTCGAGCACTTCGAGGAGGTGACCGGCGGAGGAACCTGTGGTTTCAGACGCACGGGCTATCTCCTCGGCGTCGACGAGCGCATGCGCCCGCCGATGGAGACCTCGGTGGCGCTCCAGCGCGACACCGGCATCGTGACGCGGCTCGTGTCACCCGTCGAGATGCGGGAGATCGAGCCTCGGCTTCGCATCGACGACCTGGTGGAGGGCTGCTACGAGCCCGACTCCGGCTACTGCAATCCCGCGGAGACGGCACAGGGCTTTGCGCGCGCTGCGCGCGCTCGCGGAGCGCGCGTCATGGAGGACACCGAAGCGCTCGCCGTCCTCACCGAGGGCGACCGGGTCGCCGGAGTCGAGACGAGTCGCGGCATCATCCGTACCTCGCGCGTGGTCAACGCCGCCGGTCTGTGGGGCGCACGAGTCGGCGCCATGATCGGCGTCGACATTCCGATCAGCGTGTGCCGCCACAAGATCAACATCGTGAGCTGGCCCGAGGCGACGCGGGGCCCGCACCCGATGGTCTACGACTTCGTCACGAACATCTACACGCGCCCGGAGCTGGGCGAGCACATCCTCGTCGGCGGCCTCGACGCCGAGGAGTCGCACGACCTGGCCGATCCCGACCGCTACAAGGAAGGCGTGAGCCTCGACGAATCGACCGACGCGCTCGCGCGCGTGAGCCACCGGTTCCCGACCCTGGCCGAGGGACACATCGCGCGCGGGTACGCCGGCTGCTTCGACGTCACGCCCGACTGGCATCCGGTGCTCGACGCGGTCGGACCCGAGGGCAGCTACGTCGCCGTCGGCTTCTCCGGCCACGGCTTCAAGCTCTCGCCGGCCGTGGGCCACATGGTGGCGGCGCTCATCAGCGACGGGCCGGGCGCGCATCCCGATCTCCCCACCTTCCGCCTCTCGCGCTTCGCCGAGAACAAACCGATCCGAGGGACATACGGCGACTGGCTGATGTGCTGAGCCGCGCGCCGGCGGCTCGACTGACCCCCCGAACTCGCGGGCCGGCGATCTGCCGTGTACTCGGGGGTTCTCCAGTCCGCTCAGCCGCCCGGCCGGTGGGCAGCCCAGACAACCGCGCGCAGCGAACAGCGCACCGGCTCGTCGCCGAGCCGCGTCGCGATGTTGCGGGTGAGCGCGGCCTTGATGTCCGACAGCGCGTCCGGGCGGCGGCTCATGATCTCGCCCATGACGGGATTGCCCTCGATGAGCCCCGTCGCCGCATCGGCCGCCGATGGGCTCGTGCCGACCTTCTCGACCGTCTCGTGCTGAATGCGCTCGAAGCCGGCCCCGGCCAGCATCGACTGGATGACGTCTCGGTCGTGAAAGCCGAACGGCACCGTGTAGAAGCGCGGCGAATCGTCAGGGAAGAAGCTCGCGATCGTCTCGTGTGCGATCCGCGTCACGTCGTTGTGCTCGATGGCATCCCACACGTTGAAGAGATGTACCCCACCGGGCTCGAGGACGCGGAGCGCCTCACGCAGGCCCGCCGACTTGTCTGGAAAGAACATGATGCCGAACTGGCACACAACGGCGTCGAAGGATCGATCGGGAAACGGCAACCGCGTGGCGTCCGTCGCCTGCCATTCGACCGGCGCGGGGCTCGTCACCTGACCGCGCGCGTGATCGATCATGGCCTGGTTCAAATCGGTCGCAACCAGCCGGCCGTCGGCGCCGAGTCGATCGGCCAGCCGCCGCGTGACGATGCCGGTCCCGCACGCCGTCTCCAGCACCCGCAGCCCGCGCCGGGCGGGCAGCCGCGCCACGAGATCATCCGCGTAGTGGTGGAAGAGGATCGGCCCAAGGTGGCGATCGTAGTTGACCGGGATCGCCCCGACGAACGCGGCGATGGTTTCGGGCATGACCGAATCTTCCTCCGCTCGGACTGGCGGACGCGTACCGGTACCGGCTGGACCGTCGCTGGCGCGCCCGCTACGACCAGACGTCGCGCGGCAGAGGCAGCCCGTCTAGATCGGTCTCGGTGAGCGGCGCGTCGGGACGCACACCCATCTGCTCCAGGAACCAGTAGATCTGGCGCACGTGCTGGGCGGCATGCCATGTCGTCCGTTCCATGAACGCGTGCGCCGATTGCGGTCCGTAGTACGTGCTCACCTCGCCGTCGCACCATCCGGGTTTCGCCTGGTACGCTCTGAGCCGATCCCGGACCGTGTCGCCGTAGCGCGCCACCGCGGCGCCGTCCGCCATCTCGGCGGCGGGCTGCTCGTCGAACCACGCCTCGCGCAGATGGCCCTGCTCGCGCGTGTCGACGTACGCCGCTCCGACGCGGAACACGTGGAAGCCGAGCTCGCGCACCGTGCGGTCGCGGCCGGGCGCCTTCATGCCGAGGTGCTCGCGCGGGACCTGGCGCAGCGCGCGCTGATTGGCCGCGAGCACCATGTCGAGCCGCCGGGCCAGCTCGGCCGGCGCGAGCGGTTCGCGCTCCCGGTATTCCACGCCGACCAGCTCGGCGAGCGCCGTGGGATTCCAGCCGTGCACCACGCGATCGCCGACGATGGTCGCCGGCACGCGCACGCCGCCGAACGGCGCGAGATCAGCGCGCCGTTCCGGCTGGTTCTCGACGTCGAACCCCTCGAACGCCACTCCCCATGACGAAAGCAACTCTTTCGTCTTGGCGCAGGAGCTTCAGCCCTGACGGTAATAGACTCGCGGAGTTCGCATGCAACGTCTCCTGGTCGATCGGAGTCGAAAACGACAAGTGACGAAAGGTTCCGACGAAAGAATCCGGGTGTCAAGAGGCTGAGCACCACGTGGATGAGCCGCTGATCGCGGCGCCGAATCGGCTCCGCCTCGTCCCACCAGGGCCCGCTGTCGACATCCGGACCGTACACACATCACCGCCTGCTCAACACCCAGACCTTCAAGCCAGGCCCTTCCGGGCGCGGGTGTGCCCATGCCTCTTCGGTCGCGAATGATGTCGCCAGCGTCGTGTTGACCTCCAGGGCCAATTGGCTGTGAAATTGGCCGTCGAACACGAACATCGTGACGAGGCCGCCGTCGAGGAGATGGTCAATCTCCGGCACCAGCCGGTTTACACCTTCCGAGGTGCGAATCGTGTGCTTGTGAAGGCGGGACCCATTGGCCACATAGACATCGAGCCCAAACAGGGCGAGGTCCCACATGTCGCTACGAACGACGTTGATCCCACCCGGGTGCTTCGTGGCTGCCTCCTTAACGACAGCCCAAATATCTTGAGCGCCAGGTACTTTCCGACGCCGACAAGTTCAGACGCTGTTTTGGTTCTCGCAAACTCGATGTTGATTGCCTCATCGATGAATATTGGCAGTCGGGCCATCGATACGAGCCTGCTTCCCACATAGCACGTCACGAGAAACGCGACTGCAGTGGACCAACGCCACCGCGCGTTCATGCCGGCATCGTATCCGACGCCGGAAAGGAGGGGAAGGCCACAACCGCAACCCTGGTCTACGGCGGTGGGGCCTTCGGGAGCGATTCAGCGTCTCGGCCCACGAGTCGAGCACGCGCTGTCGCCGCTGCGAGCGGTGGCTATGGCTGGCGTCGTTTCGCTGCCTCGAGCTCGCGGTCGGCGGCGCGTTTCGCGTGCTCCGCGAGCCGCAGGGTCTCGGTGGCACGATGCGCCTCGTCGCGAGCTTGCTGGAGCGCTCGCGTGGCCTCGCTCGCCGCCCGTTCCAGTTCCGCGATGTGTCTGGCCGCCTCGGCCCGTTGCGCCGCGCGTTCGGCCTCGGCGCGCGCGAGTGCGTCTCGCCGTTCGATCGCCTGCGCCTCGCGCCGTTCCGCGGCGGCGGGTTTCGCCGGCTCCAAACCCGCGGCGGCTTGCTCGGTCTCGCTCGGCGCGGGGGGTCGCTCGTGTGGTTCCGCGCGCGCGGCGGACGCTCCGAGAGACGTTGAACGCGTGGGGGGCAGCTGCGCTCCCTCGAACACGTCGAAGCCCTGCGCGGCGAGCTCGTGCTCCAGGGTGCCCTCGCGAAGGGCATCTCGCTGCTCCGGATCCGCCGCCGCCGTCAGCGTCGTCTGCACCCGCTGCCGCGTCGTGTGCGTCGGTCGAATGCCGGCGTCAGCGAGCAGGTGATCCGCTCGCGCGAGCAATGCCCGCAGGGCCTCGGCATGCTCGGCGGACGCACCCCCAAGCCCTCCGGCTCCTGGGCGTCCGAGCTGGGCGGCCCGCACCCGTTCCGTGGCGCTGAGCAGCTGCGTGACGAGGTTCCCGTGTTCGCGCGCGAGCCGATTGACGACCCAGACCGAGACGGGTGGCGCTCTGAGCTTGCGCACCCTGGCGGCGCCCGCCTTGTCGCCGGCCTGAGCCAGCTTCGCCGCGAGCGCACCGCGGGCGCGCGTGAAGGCGCGAGGCGCGACCTTGGCCAGCTCATCGACTGCGGTGTCTGGATTCGGTGTGTCGTGCACGCGCGTGAGCGTGCCGTTGGCACGGCAGCCCCGGCCGGCTCGATGGCCGAGGCCGCCGTGCTCGCTATCGAGGGATGCTGAACGTCACCGTTGTCTCCGGGACGACGTTGACGAGGCTCACGTCATTGAGCGTCATCCTACGGGGTGTCGTCGCTCGCGACAAGACGAGCAAGGCTTCAGGCCTTTCGCGACACCTCGACGGCGGCCAGGCGCTCGATGATGGTCATCGCCACGCTCGTGTCCTGATCGGCGAGCCCCGCCGCCATCGCGGCCTGCTGATAGCGCTGCGCCACGTTGGAGAAGCTCACCGGGACGTGGAGCTCCTTGGCGATGGTGTTGAACGTCTCGAGGTCCTTGTTCATGAGGCGGACCTTGAATCCGGGCTCGAAGTTGCGCGGGACGAGCGCCGAGGGAATGCGCTCGAGGGCCTTGCTGGCGCCGCTCGACGCCTTCACGACCTCGTAAATCGTCATCGGATCGAGCCCCGCCTTCACCCCGAGCGCGACGCCCTCCATCATCGCGAGCGAGTTCACGCAGGCCATCATGTTGTTGATCGCCTTCACGGTGTTCCCCGCGCCCGCGGGCCCGACGTGGAAGATGTTCGGTCCGATCGCGCGAAGGACCGGGCGGGCCCGGTCGAGGACCGCGGCGTCGCCGCCGACCATGATCGCGAGCGTCGCCGCGCGAGCCCCGGCCACGCCGCCGCTCACCGGACACTCGAGAAAATGCACGCCGCGCGTCTTGGCGCGCGGCTCGAGCTTCCGGGGCGTCGACGGCAGCACGCTGCTCAGGTCGATCAGGATCGTGCCCGGCCTGGCGCGCTCGATGAGGCCGCCGGGCTCGAGGTAGGCCTCCTCGACGTCCGGGGACGCGGGCAGGCAGGTGAGCACGATCTCGCTCTTGTCGACGACCTCGGCCGTCGAGGTTCCAGGCTTGGCGCCGCCGTCGACCAGGTTCTTCATGGCCGGCGCGTGCTTGTCGAACACCGTCATCGGGAACCCCGCCTTCAGCACGTTGCCCGCCATGGGGTTGCCCATGTTGCCGACACCGATGAAACCCACGGACACGGTCATGTCAGTCCTCCAGTCGAATCAGGATGGTGATGCCGCTCCCCGCCGCGGCCGATTGGCGACCCGATGATAAGTCAAGGCTCCGACGGGCGCGACTCGAACCGGCGAGCGGTGGCGCAACTGCGCCGACGACTAGAACCAGCGTTCCTCCTCGAGCTTCCCGGGCGCGAGCCGGACGGTGACGTCGTAGGCGCGGTCGATCACCACGAGATCGCGTCCCTGCCGGCGGAACGAGAGCTGCTTCGCTTTCCCGAGGCCGTCGATGTTCACGAGCAGCGTGCCCGCCTTCGTGACGCTGTACGTCCCGGTCCGCGACTTCTGCTGTCCGTCGATGAAGCGGATCGCCGCGGTGAACCGGCCCCCACGCTCGAACCGGATGCCGATATCGCGAACGAAGAAGAACAAGGCGTCGCCGTCGATCCGCACCGTGTGCCAGGTCGTCCCCGCGAACCCGTCGGGCGGAGAGGCCGGGCTCGCCTGCCGGACCTCGCCCACGGCGAGCACGGTCATCGCCAGCGCCGCCACGATCAACCTCGTCACCATCGATGCCTTCCGCCGGGTCACCATCGAGACCTCCCCTATCGATCACCGCCAGTCCACGCTCGGCCGCCGGAACCCGCGGGAAGCGTCGCAACGGGCCGGGCCGCCGGTCGGACGACACACGAGGCCGCCGGAACGAGCCGAACCGCGGTTCGCTCCGACGGCCTGTGCGCGTCGCTGTCGAGCCGGACTCGGAGTCGCCCAGGCCCGAACGTCTCGATTCTGTCGGGCGCGTCAGTCGTTATTGTTGCACTCGAGCTGGCCGCGCACTACTCCGGCCCCGTGTTCCACCGAGTGAACGTTCGCGTAGACCATCCCGGCCTTGGCCGCCTCCAGGATCGCCGCAAGGGTCGCGCCGCAGGCTGTGTTGACGACGTTGCTGTCGGTTACCGTGGCGTTGCTGATCCACTTGCCGTCGACGTCCCACCCAGGGGCGTGGGGGCCGGCGAGGAAGACGATGACCGGCCCGTTGACGCCGATGGGACCGCAGTGCAGATGCGCCTGCGTGATCCGCTCGCCACGCTGCACGCGAAGCGTGTACTCGCCGGCGGTCCGATTCTTGTTGAACTGGATCTCGAACTTGCCCGTCGTGTCCTCGACGACAGGAGGCGCGGGCGGGGTGACGACCTCCTGGTCGCTCGACAGCCTGGCCTTGCAGCTGTCGTCCGCCATCGCGGCGGAGACGGTGACGAACAGCAGCGCGAGCGTGGCGATGGTGGCGGATCGCGTGATCATGGCTCCCTCCTGCATTTGGGTGACGTGATCGTTCGCGGTCGGCGTGGGCAGACCGTCAGGGACCGTCATCGGTCGCTACCGACGGATCGTCGCCGCGCCATCAATCATAGGGACACGCACGCGGGCCGGCAACCGTGAATCGCCGATCGCTGGCGAGCACACTCGAATCGGTCGAGCGCTCTGCTCGATCCGCGCTCGGGACGTCGAGCGTCAGGCAGCAGCGACCACGCTGGGCTACCCGGACGGCGTGTTGGGGCCCCGACCGATCCTGGCCCGTGCAGGACGCTGCGGCGCTTCGCCTGGATCGCCGCTACGCGCCGGGCCCGAGCTCGATCACGCCCGCCGCGGCGAGGCGGTCGATCTCCTCACGAAGAAGCCCCAGCTCTCCGAGCACCTCGGCCGTGTGCTGGCCGAGCAGCGGCGCGGGACGATCGATCCGCGGCGGCGTGCCCGACGCGCGGGCGGGAAAGCCGAGGAAACGCACCTGCCCGGCGCCGGGCTGCTCGATCTGCGCGACGAGCCCGAGGTGCCGGACCTGGGGATCGTCGAACACCTCGTCGAATTCGTAGACGGGGCCGGCGGCAATGGTGGCGGCCTCGAGGCGCGCGACCCACTCCGCGGTCGTGGCGGTGGCGAGCATTGCCTCCACGCGCGCCTTGAACTCCGCGTGATGCGCGAGGCGCACCTCGTTGGTGGCAAACCGCGGATCGGTCTCCATCGCCGGGTCGCCGAGCGCGGCGCAGAATCGCTTCCACTGATCGGGGTTCAACAGGACGACGTTCAGGAGTCCGTCCTTCGCCTGGAAGGCCTCGGCCGGCGTCACGTGCAGGTTGCGATTGCCCGCCCGCGCCGGCCGTTCTCTCGTGTCGAAATAGATCGCCGTCGGATCGGGCAAGAGCCCGAGGGACGAGGCGAGCAGGCTCACGTCGAGATGCTGACCTTCGCCCGCGCGGAAGCGGTGGACCAGCGCTGCGTTGATCACGCCGAACGCCATGTACGAGGCCGCGACGTCGGACACTGACCCCGCCACGCGCGTCGGCGGGTGGCCGGGCATACCGGTGAGCGCCATCAGCCCGCTCATGCCCTGCGCGATGGTGTTGTACCCGGCCTTGCGCGCGAGGGGGCCGGTCTGACCGAAGCCCGTGATCGAGCAGTAGACGACGCGCGGGTTCACGGCGCGAACTGCCTCGTATCCGAGCCCGAGTCGGTCGGCCACGCCGGGCAGGAAGTTCTCGATCACCACGTCGGCGCGTCGCGCCAACTCGAAGGCGAGACGCGCGCCCTCCGGCTTCTGCAGGTCGACCGCGATGCCGCGCTTGCTCCGATTCACGGCGGCGAACGACGCGCTCATCTTGCCGGAACCGCGCAGCGCGCGGAGGTCGTCGCCGCGACCGGGCCGCTCGAGCTTGATCACATCCGCCCCGAGATCCCCGAGCATCGCGGCGCAATACGGCCCTGCGATGACGCGAGAGAGGTCGAGGACGCGAATGCCCCGCAGCATGGCAACCCGGCCATGGTGCCGCGGGGCCCACGGGAGAGTCAAGGCGCGTGTGCGCCGCGCTGCTCTCCTCGCCCGAGTTTCGCCGCGCGCCTCGAGGACTGCCGCTGACCTTGACGGCGCCATCATCGCGTCGGTAGAGTGCGCCCATGGTTGGACGAGCCCGCGCACCGCGCCTCGGCCGGAGCTGAGCGCGTGCGCATAGGGCTCTTCGCCCTCGGGCTCGGTGCTGGGGCGCATCCCGCCGTCCTCAAGGAGGTCGCCGTCACCGCCGAGCGCACCGGCGTCGCCACGCTCTGGGCCGCGGAGCACGTCGTCCTGTTCGACCGCTACCGCTCGGCCTATCCGTACTCGGCGACCGGCGCCTTCCCGCTCGGCGCCGAGGC
>Ga0187894_10001806_pt1 | contig 26774 bp, 26 predicted proteins | sample GBC1701081metaG_FD_136650 | JGI IMG/M metagenome (GOLD analysis project Ga0187894, IMG submission 136650) | White microbial mat communities from a lava cave in the Kipuka Kanohina Cave System on the Island of Hawaii, USA - GBC170108-1 metaG ... | reverse complement strand
CTCAGCGTCGACTGGGAGGATCGCGAGGACTACGACAGCTGGTCGGGCTTCGGCGAAGTGCGCTTCGCGTTCTAGACCAGCCATCACATGGGTGTAGACGAAATGCTGAGACCGCCGCAGACATAGAGAGCCTGGCCGGTGATGAAGGAGGCTTCATCAGAAAGCAAGAAAGCCACCGCCGCGGCGACATCTGTCGGCGCGCCCATGCGGCCCACGGGTATCGAAGCAACCAGGGTATTACGGCGCGGGCTGTCAGGTGGAAAATTCCTGTCGAACATTTCCGTCGCGATTGGTCCTGGCGCTACCATATTCACGGTTATCCCGTCGCGCCCCAGCTCGAGGGCCCAGCTTCGCGTCGCGGAAACAAGCGCTCCCTTGATCGCGCCATATACCGACAGGCCCGTCAAGCCCAACGCAGCCCGGCTGCCGATGTTTACGATCCTGCCCCGGCCCTTTGCTCGCATGCCGGGAACGATGGCTTGAGTGAGCAAAATTGCGGCGCGCAGATTGGTATCGACCATCCGGTCGAACTCAGCCATCGTGATTTTCTCCAGGACGGCACGTTCTCCCGGCGCAGCGTTGTTCACGAGGTTGTCGATCGAATGCTCGCTGCAGAGCTTTTCCAATACGTTCCCGAGCGCCTTGGCATCACTGAGGTCCACGGAATAGCTCACCCCGGGAAATTCTCTCCCCGGTTGAGAGCGAGACAGGTTGATCAACTCATGTCCGTCTCGGGAAAGCCGTTCGGCGATGGCGCGTCCAATCCCGCGCGAGGCTCCAGTCACAAGCGTTACCGGGCTCAAGATGCTCTCCCTGTCGCAATCGACTTACGGTCGCATTTGCTCCGAAGCCTTGTCAAATCGAGCATTCCCGGACGAGGAAAAAGAGAAACGCCCTTTTTTGTTTCCCTGGAACGAACTCGTTCAGTGAAAGGTGACGAGCGTCAGCTCATCCCTTGACGGTCGAGAATCAGCCTCTGGCACAAGACATGTCCCCATTGTAACGTCGCGTAATGGAGCATGCTGCCCTACAGCGCCGTCTCGCGGCGATCCTGGCCGCCGATGTCGTTGGCTATAGCAGCATGGTCAGCCGAGACGAGGAAGGCACGCTTCGCACACTGGCCCGATACCGGTCAACGATTGGAGAACTTATCGACGAGCATGGCGGACGGATCTTCGGCTCGGCCGGAGACAGCGTCATTGCCGAATTTCCCAGCGCCGTGCAGGCCGTGAGATCGGCCGTCGCCATCCAGCGCGCCGTCAATCGGCGCAACGAGGATCTGCCGCCGGCTGGACAGATGCTATTCCGCATCGGAGTCAATCTTGGCGATGTCGTCGCCGAGGGTGGCGACCTGTTGGGCGATGGCGTCAACGTTGCCGCTCGCGTGGAAGAAATCGCGGAACCAGGCTCGATCTACATCACCGGTTTCGTGAAGGACCAGGTCGATGGAAAGCTGAGTTTTCCGCTGCTCTCCCTGGGCGAGCGCAACCTGAAAGGCATATCGAAAGCGGTATCCGTGTTTCAGATCGACTGGGACCGCGAGCCCAAGGCCGGTGGTGACATTTCGGCCCCACCGCTCCATCTCGAGAAGCCTTCCATTGCCGTCCTGCCCTTCGTGAACTTGAGTGGCGACCGCGAGCAGGAATATTTCGCGGACGGCATCGCGGAAGACATCATTACCGCGCTGTCGCGCTATCGCTGGTTCTTCGTCATCGCGCGAAATTCCACTTTCGCCTACAAGGGCCGCGCATTGGATGTGAAGCAGATTGCCCGCGAGCTTGGTGTCAAATATGTGCTCGAAGGAAGCGTGCGTCGGGCCGATAATCGTGTGCGGGCCACGGCGCAGCTCATCGATGCCGAGACCGGCAATCATCTGCTGGCAGAGCGGTTTGATCGCGACGTCTCCGACATCTTTGCGCTCCAGGATGAGATAACACAGTCGGTTGTCGCCGCGATCGAGCCCGAAATGCTTCTGACCGAGGGACGACGCGCCTTGCGCCGGAATTCCGCCAATCTCGGAGCACTCGACCACTGCATGCGGGGCATTTGGCATTTCCAGCAGTTTGCCCGCGATGAGAACCGTGAGGCCGAAAAGTGCCTGAGGCGCGCCATCGAGATCGACTCGCGCCTGGCGCTTGCCCATATGTGCCTGGCGCGCACCCTGAACAATCGCATCTGGTGGGGCTGGAGCGACGACATCGACCAGGACATTGCCGATGAATGGACCGCCGCGCGCAACGCCATCAGCCTCGATGATCGCGATCCAGATTGTCACTATGCCTATTTTCTGGCCTGCATGATAACCGGCCGCCAGGAAGAGGCGCTGGCGGCAGCCCAGCGTGCCTTGGACCTCACGCCGAACTTTGCCCTCGGATATTTCGCGCTCGGCTGGATTCGCATCTATCTCGGTCGTTCCAGCGAAGCACTGGACCCGATGCAGCGCAGCCTCAGGCTCAACCCCAACGATCGGCAGTCCGAAACCTTCCTCGGTCAGCTGGCGATCGCCTATTATCACATGGGCGAAATCGACAAATGCATCGATTGCTGCCACCGCGCATTGCGCGTGCGCCGGCATCGCTTCATTCAGCGCACGTTGTTGGCCGCTCTGGGGCAGGCTGGAAAAATCGAAGAGGCTGCCGCCGTGATCTCCGAACTGGCCGAGACGCAGCCGAAGCAACCGCAGCGCCATTGGGAGGTCACGATGCCCTATGCGGATGCAGCCAGTCGCGCTCAGTTTGAAGAAGGACTGGCGAAGGCCGGGCTGCCCAAAGAGACGAACTTCGCGATGAAGTCCGGATGAACCAGGTCACACCCTTTGGGGGAAGATTAAGGGCCGTACCGGAGCTGCCGGGACGGCCCTTTTTTGAATCCGGCTATGGGATAGGTCAATGCACGGTGACGGGCGTCAGCTCGTGCTCACGCGCGGCGGCGAAGGCCGCTTCGACGCTGGCCGAGATCGACATCGGCGTGCCGTCGGCGCCATAGAGACAATAAAGCCTGATGTCTCCGGGCACGTTGATCTGGGGTCCGAGAAGCTTGGCGGCGTGGTCGGGCTCGATTTCACGGATATAGCCCAAGGCACCATTGCCCAGCACGGCCAGTTCTTCGGTGGCGACTTCGAGTTTCTTTTCGGTTTCGGGTCCGGTCATGGCTCAGACTCCTTTTATGTCGATCTTACGCACGATCCTTTGTGGTTCGGGCCGCTCGAGATCGATGGCGAGCAAGCCGTTTTCGAGTTGCGCGCTCTTCACCTCGACGCCATCCGCCAGGACGAAAGCACGCTGGAATTGGCGGGCGGCAATGCCGCGGTGGAGATAGGCGCGGGACCCGTCGTCAACCTGACGGCCCCTGATCATGAGTTGGTTTTCCTCGAGCGTTATTTCAAGCTCGTCGCGCGAAAATCCGGCGACCGCGAGGGTGATGCGGAATTTTTCCGGCACATTTTCGCCGCGCGCCACCCTTTCTATATTGTAAGGCGGATAGCCGTCATTGGCCGACTTGGCGGCCCTGTCGATAATACGCTCGAAATCGTCGAATCCGAGCAAATAGGGGCTGGAAAACAGCGAAACGCGCGTCATGACGGGCCCTTTTGAAAGCAGCTCATCCGTCCGGCCCCAAAGGCACCGGAGGCTCTCCTAATATGTTGCGCGCAAGCCCTTATTTCAAGCCGGGCCGCCTTAAGCCTCATCCTTTCGACGCCTTGCAAATGACAGCCGTCTGGCGTCAACTGGAACCGTCGCTGGCCGGGGCTTTTGGCTCAGAGATGAATTTTGGCACGTGACCGGAGGGGATAATTCCCCTTTGTCCGGTTTCGCGCTAGGTTCAAGACAACGAAAAAACCGACAGGGAGGTTTTCATGATCAGGAAGCTGTTTGCGGCCGTTGCCATGACGGCATTGATGGCGGGCGCAAGCTTAGCGGCGGATGTCAAGCCGGCGGTCGTCTACGATCTCGGCGGACGCAACGACAAGTCCTTCAACGAAAGCGCCTTCATGGGTGCTGAGAAGTTCAAGGCCGACACCGGCGTCGCCTATCAGGATTTCGAGATCCAGAATGACAGCCAGCGCGAGCAGGCCTTGCGCAAATTCGCCGAACGCGGCTTCTCGCCCGTCGTCGCCATCGGCTTCAGCCATGCCGAGGCGGTGAAGAAGGTCGCGGCGGAGTTCCCCAACACGCATTTCGCCATCGTCGACATGGTCGTCGAGGCGCCGAATGTCGCCTCGATCGTGTTCAAGGAGCAGGAGGGCAGCTATCTCGTCGGCGTGCTCGCGGCGCTTGCCTCCAAGACGGCCAAGGTCGGCTTTGTCGGCGGCATGGATATCCCGCTGATCCGTCGCTTCGCCTGCGGCTATGTCGGCGGCGTCAAGGCGGCCAAGAAGGATGCCGAGGTGTTCCAGAACATGACCGGCACGACAGGTGCCGCCTGGTCCGATCCGGTGAAGGGCGGCGAACTCGCCAAGTCGCAATTCGACCGCGGCGCCGATGTCGTCTATCACGCCGCCGGCGGCACCGGCATCGGCGTGCTGCAGGCGGCGGCGGATGCCGGCAAGCTCGGTATCGGTGTCGATTCCAACCAGAACATGCTGCATCCGGGACATGTGCTGACCTCGATGCTGAAGCGGGTCGACGTTGCGACCTACAATGTCTTCAAGGCCGGCCAGGACGGCAGCTTCAAGCCGGGCGTCACCGTTCTGGGTCTTGCCGAAGGCGGCGTCGGCTGGGCGCTCGACGACAACAACAAGTCACTGATCACGCCGGAGATGAAGACGGCGGTGGACAAGGCGGAAGCCGATATCAAGGCCGGCACCGTTCAGGTCCACGACTATATGGCGGATTCCGCTTGCCCCTATTGACCGGGCTTTGATCATGACTGGCGGACAAGCGATGGCGGCACCTCCCGCCATCGCCCTTGCCCATATCGACAAGCGCTTCGGCGCGGTCCACGCCAACAAGGACATATCGCTCGAGATCGAGAAGGGCACCATCCACGGCATCGTGGGCGAGAACGGCGCCGGCAAATCGACCCTGATGTCGATCCTCTTCGGCTTCTATCAGGCCGACTCGGGCGAGATCAGCGTCGACGGCAAGCCGACGCCGATCGTGCGCCCGACCGATGCGATCAAGGCCGGCATCGGCATGGTGCATCAGCATTTCATGCTGGTCGGCAAATTCACCGTGCTCGAGAATGTCGTGCTCGGCGCCGAGGGCGGCTTCATCCTCAATCAGGGGCTTGGAAAGGCGCGCCGCGAGCTCGAGCGCCTGGAGAAGGATTACGGGCTCCAGGTCGACCCCAGTGCGCAAATCGACGATCTGCCGGTGGGCCTGCAGCAGCGCGTCGAGATCCTGAAGGCTCTCTATCGCGGCGCCGAGGTGCTCATTCTCGATGAGCCGACAGGCGTGCTCACCCCCAGCGAAGCCGAGCATCTGTTCCGCATCCTCAAGCAGCTGAAAGCCCAGGGCAAGACCATCGTCCTCATCACCCACAAGCTCAAGGAGATCATGGCGGTCACCGACCGCGTCTCGGTCATGCGCCGCGGCGAGATGGTGGCGACGCTGGAGACGCAGGCGACGTCGCCCGAGGAGCTCGCCGAGCTCATGGTCGGCCGGCGCGTGCTGCTGCGCGTCGTCAAATCCGAACGCATCCCTGAGCGCACCGTGCTCGAGGTGAGGAATCTCGTGGTGACGGATTCGGCCGGCACGGTGAAGGTCGACGACGTGTCCTTCATCGTGCGTGCCGGCGAGATCGTCGGCATTGCCGGTGTCGCCGGCAACGGCCAGAGCGAGCTTCTCGAAGCGATCACCGGCATCAGGCCGAGGGCCTCCGGCGAGATCCTGCTCAACGGCAAGCTCCTGCCCTGCGATGCGGCGGAAGCCCGGGCCCAGAAGCTCGCCCATGTGCCGGAGGACCGCCATCGTCTCGGCATCGTCACCTCCTTCGATGCCTGCGAGAATGTCATCCTGGGCTATCACGGCGATGAGGTCTATCAGAAGGGCCTGTTCCAGGATCGCCGCGCCATCCTTGCCGACACCGCCAAGAAGATGGAGGATTTCGACGTCAGGCCGCAGGATCCCCATTTGCGGCTCGGCCTGTTTTCCGGCGGCAACCAGCAGAAGATCGTGCTGGCGCGCGAGATCGAGCAGGATCCCGATCTCCTGATCGTCGGCCAGCCGACGCGCGGCGTCGATATCGGCGCCATCGAATTCATCCACAAGCGGCTGATCGCCATGCGCGACCGCGGCAAGGCGGTGCTGCTCGTCTCGGTCGAGCTCGACGAGATCAGGGGGCTTGCCGACCGCGTGCTGGTCATGTGCGGCGGCCGCATCACCGGCGAATGCGCGCCGGAGACGCCCGAGAAGCAGATCGGCCTCATGATGGCGGGGGCGGCGGCGTGAGCGGGCCTCAGCGAGAGCTGCCGCGCTGGGTCGATATCGGCCTCATCCCGCTCATCAATCTCCTGGCCGCCCTCGTCATCACCGGCCTCGTCTTTCTGGCGATCGGCGAATCGCCTCTGGAAAGCTTAGGCATCATGCTGAACGGCGCCTTCGGCTACGGCACGGGGCTCGGCTACACGCTGTTCTACACGACCAACTTCATCTTCACGGGGCTTGCCTTCGCCGTCGCCCTCCATGCCGGCCTGTTCAATATCGGGGCTGAGGGCCAGGCCTATCTGGGGGGCCTCGGCGTCGCTCTCGTCTGCCTGGGGCTCGGCGCGCTTCCCATGGTGATCATCATCCCGCTCGCCATAGCGGGTGCTGCGCTCTTCGGCGCCGGCTGGGCCTTCATCCCCGCCTATCTCCAGGCCAGGCGCGGCAGCCATGTCGTCATCACCACGATCATGTTCAATTTCATCGCCTCGGCGCTGATGATCTACCTGCTCGTCAATGTCCTCTCCCCGCCGGGCTCGATGAATCCCGAGACGCGCACCTTCGATCCCAACGCCCATCTGCCGCTCATCCATGATGTGATGGCTGGCCTCGGCATCACCATTGCGCGCTCGCCGCTCAATCTCGCTTTCCTCTGGGCGCTCATTTGCGCCGTCGCCGTGTGGCTGCTCATGTGGCACACGACGCTCGGCTATCAATTGCGGGTTCTCGGCGCCAATCCGGCCGCCGCCGCCTATGCCGGCATGAAGCCGCAGCGGCTGATCATCATCGCCATGCTGATCTCCGGCGCTTTGTCAGGCTTCCTCGCTCTCAACGAGATCATGGGCGCGCAGAACCGCCTGCTGCTCGAATTCACCTCGGGCTACGGCTTCGTCGGCATCGCGGTGGCGCTGATGGGGCGCTCGCATCCCTTCGGCATCGTGCTCGCCGCGATCCTGTTCGGCGCGCTCTATCAGGGCGGCGCCGATCTCTCCTTCGAGAAACCGACCATCACCCGCGACATGATCGTGGTCATCCAGGGCCTCGTCATCCTGTTCGCGGGCGCGCTCGAGCACATGTTCCGCCCGCACATCGCGAGATTTTTCCAAGGCTCGCGGCTCAAGGCGAAGGAGGCTCGAGCATGATCCGGAAAAGTGCGAAGCGGTTTTCCGGCAAGATCATGCGCAAGAAAATCGGCGCGCGGCAGGCGCTGCCGAGTGAGACGCATTTCGACTTCGGGACATCAGAATGATGGCATGGCTCGATCTCATCGCGCAGGTTTCGGGCTCGGCGATCCGCTTCTCGGTGCCGCTGCTCTTCGCCTGCCTCGCCGGCCTCTATTCCGAGCGCGCCGGCGTCTTCGATATCGGCCTCGAAGGCAAGATGCTGATCGGCGCCTTCACCGCAGGCGCCGTCGCCGCGCTCACCGGCTCCGCCTGGCTCGGTCTCCTTGCCGCGGTGCTGGCCTCGGTGCTCTTCGCCCTGATCCACGGTTTCGCCTCGATCACCCATCGCGGCAACCAGATCGTTTCCGGAGTGGCGATCAATTTCATCGCCGCCGGCCTCACCGCGCAATTGGGCGAGACCTGGTTCAAGATCGGCGGCCAGACGCCGCAGCTCACCGCCGACGAGCGTTTCTTAGGCTCAGCCTGGCCCTTTGCCGAGGCGTTGCGCGGCGTGCCGATCATCGGCCAGGTCTACTCGCAGATTCTCTCCGGCCAGAATATCCTGGTCTATGCCGCCTTCCTCGCCGTGCCCTTGACCTGGTGGCTCCTCTATCGCACCCGCTTCGGCTTGCGCCTCCGCGCGGTCGGCGAGAATCCCGCCGCCGTCGACGCGGCCGGCATTTCGGTCGAGGCGATGCGTTACGCCGCGGTGATCTGCTGCGGGATCTTGTGCGGCTTCGCCGGCGCCTATCTGTCGATCGCGCAGAGCGCCGGCTTCATCGAATATATGACGGCGGGCAAAGGCTTCATCGCTCTCGCAGCACTCATCTTCGCCAAATGGCGGCCGATCCCCGCCATGTGGGCCTGCCTCCTGTTCGGCGTCCTCGATGCCATCTCCATCCGCCTGCAGGGCGTTCCCATCGCCGGCATCGGCGTCGTGCCGGTGCAGCTCATGCAGGCCGTGCCCTATATATTGACCGTCATCCTGCTCGCGGGCTTCATCGGCCATGCCGTGGCGCCGAAAGCGGGCGGCGTGCCTTATGTGAAGGAAAAATAGTGGCGGACACATCGCTCATCGCTGCGGCCGTCGCGGCGCGCTCGCATGCCTACGCGCCCTATTCGCGCTTTCTGGTGGGGGCCGCGGTCAAGGACGAGCTGGGTAAAATCCATGCCGGCTGCAATGTCGAGAACGCCGCTTATCCCGAAGGTACCTGTGCCGAAGCCGGCGCTATTGCCGCGATGATCATGGGCGGCGGCAAGAGGATCACCGAGGCGGCGGTGGTGGGTGCGGGCGATGCGCTGGTGACGCCGTGCGGCGGCTGCCGGCAGAAATTGCGCGAATTCGGCGGAAGCGATCTCGTCATCCATGTCTGCGACGAGCGGGGCTTGATCAAGCGCAGCTTCACGCTGGGCGAGCTGCTGCCGTCCTCCTTCGGTCCGGACAATCTCGCATGATCCGGGCGGTCGACATATTGCGCGAGCGATTGGGCACGCTACGTCCCGAGACCGCGATCATCCTGGGCTCGAGCTTGGGCCCGGTGGCGGAAGCCGTCGCAGCACCGGTGCGCATCCCCTATCGGGATCTGTCGGGCTTTCCGGTGCCCAAGATCTCCGGCCATTCGGGCGAGGTCTTTGCCGGCCATCTGAGCGGGAAGCCGGTCCTGGTGCTGCGCGGGCGCGGTCATCCGTATGAAAAGGGCGATGCCGCGGTGATGCGGCCGGTGATCGAGGCGCTCAAGGTTTTCGGCGTCACGAGACTCATCCTCACCAATGCCGCCGGTTCGCTCAAACCCGATATGCGCCCCGGCAGCATCATGTTCATCACCGACCACATCAATTTTTCCGGCATGAATCCGCTGATCGGCGAAGAGGGTGACAAGGGTTTCGTGCCCATGACCAAGGCCTATGATGCAGCACTGGCCGAGGCCTTTCGGCAGGCCGCCAAGGCCGAGAAGATCAAGCTTCATGAAGGCGTCTATGTCTGGTTCTCGGGGCCGAGCTTCGAGACGCCGGCGGAGATCCGCATGGCGCAGTCCTGGGGCGCCCATGCCGTCGGCATGTCGACGGTGCCCGAGGTCATATTGGCGCGCCGCTTCGGCCTCGCCGTGGCGGGCCTTTCGGTCATCACCAATCTCGGCGCCGGGATCGAGGGAGCCTCCCCCAGCCATGACGAGACGAAGAGCGAGGGCCAGAAGGCAGTGGGCGACATGGTGGCGCTCCTGTTGCGTTTCTGCACGCTAACACCCTCGCCCCGCGAAGCGGGGAGAGGGAAGGGGCCCGCCGCGGAGCGGCGGGAAGGGTGAGGGGCATGGATTTCGACATGAGCACGCTGCAGCAGCCCCTCACCTTCCCATTGCTTCGCAATGGGCCCCTCCCTCTCCCCTCTTCGAGGGGCGAGGGTAAAGGGCCGTTTCGCTGGAGCGGCGCGTGATGCTGGCCCAGGAATTCATCCGCCAGAAGCGCGACGGCAAGGAGCTGGCGCATGGCGACATCGGCGATTTCATCGCCGGCCTCACCCAGGGCAGCGTGTCGGAAGGCCAGGCGGCGGCTTTCGCCATGGCGGTGTTCCTGCGCGGCATGTCGCGCGCCGAGGCCGTGGCCTTGACCCGCGCGATGCGCGATTCGGGCACCGTGCTTTCCTGGAAGGATGTCGACCGCCCGGTCGTCGACAAGCACTCGACCGGCGGTGTCGGCGACAATGTCTCGCTGATGCTGGCGCCGATGCTCGCCGCCGCGGGTGCCGCGGTGCCGATGATCTCAGGGCGCGGCCTCGGCCATACCGGCGGCACGCTCGACAAGCTCGATTCCATTCCAGGCTATGTGTCGCAGCCCGATATCGATCGCTTCCGCAGGGTGGTGCGGGAGGAGGGCTGCGCCATCATCGGCCAGACCGACGACCTGGCGCCCGCCGACAAGCGGCTCTATGCCATTCGCGACGTGACCGGCACGGTCGAATCGGTGCCGCTCATCACCGCGTCCATCCTGGCGAAGAAGCTCGCGGCGGGTCTCGGCGGGCTCGTGCTCGATGTGAAGGCCGGCACCGGCGCCTTCATGGCGACGCCGGAAGAGGCGCTTGAATTGACCGAAAGCCTGGTCGCGGTCGCCAATGGCTCAGGCCTCAGGACGTCGGCGCTGATCACCGACATGAACGAGCCCCTGGCGAGTGCTGCCGGTAATGCCGTCGAGATCGCCAATGCGCTCGATTATCTGACGGGCGAGAAGCGCGATCAGAGGCTCCACCAGGTCACGCTGGCGCTGGGTGCCGAGCTTCTGGTGCTGGCGGGCCTCGCCGGGACCGTGGCCGAAGGCACGGGCAAGCTCGAGCGAACGCTGAGCTCAGGAACGGCCGCCGAGCGGTTCCAGGCCATGGCCTCGGCTCTTGGCGGGCCCAAGGACCTCCTGGAGAATTATGCGAGCCTTTTGCCCAAGGCGCCGATCATCCGACCGGTGATGGCCGCGCATGACGGCCATGTCGCTCACATCGACACACGCGCCCTCGGCATTGCCGTGATCGAGCTGGGCGGTGGACGGCGCGTGGCGGACGACAAGATCGATCCGGCCGTCGGCCTGACCGCCCTGGCCGGCCGGTCGGCGCATGTCGGGCGCGACCGTCCGCTCGCCGTCGTCCATGCCCGCGACGAAACCCAATTCGAGCGCGCCGCCTTCGCGCTGCGCAAGGCCTATCGTCTGGGCGACGCACCGGCGCCCGCATCACCGGTGCTCGACCGTATTGGACCTGAAACACGATGAGCCGCGCTTTCCTGTTCATTCTCGATTCGGTCGGCATTGGCGGTGCACCCGATGCCGACCGCTTCGGCGACAAGGGCGCCAATACCTTGGGACATGTGGCGGCGCAGGCGCATCCGTCCTTGCCCAATCTCGCTGCTCTTGGGCTGGGACACGCCGCCAGGGCGGCAAGCGGACATTTGCCGAAAGGCTTTGACTCCGATCCTCCGCTCCGCGGCCAATGGGGCTATGGCGTCGAAGTGTCGAACGGCAAGGACACGCCGTCGGGCCATTGGGAGATCGCGGGCGTCCCGGTCACTTTCGACTGGGGCTATTTCCCGAAGACCGTTCCGTGCTTCCCGCGGGCACTCACCGATGCGATCATCGCGCAGGCCGAATTGCCGGGTCTTCTCGGCAACAAGCACGCCTCGGGTACCGATATCATCGCCGAATTCGGCGAGGAGCATATGGAGACGGGAAAGCCGATCATCTACACCTCGGCCGATTCGGTGATCCAGATTGCCGCCCATGAGGAGACCTTCGGCCTCGACCGGCTCTACGAGATCTGCAAGGCCGCGCGCGAGCTTTCCTATGATCTCAATATCGGCCGCGTCATCGCCAGGCCCTTCGTCGGCGCCGATGCGCGCGATTTCACCCGTACCGGCAACCGCAAGGACTATTCGATCCCGCCGCCGTCCCCGACCTTGCTCGACCGGCTCACCCAGGCCGGACGCGAGGTCGTCTCGATCGGCAAGATCGGCGACATCTATGCGCATTCGGGCACCGGGGCCGAGATCAAGGCGGTCGGCAATGACGCGCTCTTCGAAGCGACGCTCGCCGCCATGCCGGATCTCGCGGAGGGCGGCCTGCTTCTCACCAATTTCGTCGATTTCGACATGCTCTACGGCCATCGCCGCGATCCCAAGGGCTATGGCGCGGCGCTCGAGGCATTCGACGAGCAATTGCCGCAGGCGCTCGAGCGCCTGAGGCCGAACGATCTCCTGATCATCACCGCCGATCACGGCTGCGATCCGACCTGGCGCGGCAGCGACCACACGCGCGAATGCGTGCCGATCCTCAGCTTTTCACCGGGCGCCGCACCCGGAAGCTTCGGCCGGCGCTCGAGCTTCGCCGATATCGGCCAGATGATCGCGAAACATCTGGGGATTGCCCCGCTCGCGCATGGCAAGGCGTGGGCCTAGGTGAAAATTCATATTTTAGTATGCTGGTTTTAGGCATCAAATGATGCTATATATCGTGCCTATTAAATGAGGATTGCACGATGCGTACGACTTTAGCCCTTGACGACGAACTCCTGGCCGAGGCGCAAGCCTTCACCGGCCTCAAGGAAAAATCGGCTCTTGTTCGCGAAGCGCTGAAGGCGCTGATCGAACGCGAGAGTGCGCGCCGGCTGGCCCGCCTGGGCGGCACCGAGCCCAGGGCGACAATTCCCCCGCGCCGGCGGACCAAAGCTGAATGATTCTCGTCGATACGTCGGTATGGGTCGATCACCTGCGTGCAGGTGACGAGCGCCTCGCAACGCTGCTTGAGGCGGGCAGAGTGCTGGCTCATTCCTTCGTGATCGGAGAAATTGCGCTTGGGCATCTTCGGAAACGTGAGCCGATCCTCTCGGCATTGTCGAGGCTGCCGCAAGCGACCGTGGCCACCGATACGGAAGTGCTAATGTTCATTGAAAAGCATTCTCTGATGGGCATCGGAATTGGCTATGTTGATGCCCATTTGTTGGCATCAACTCGCCTGTCCGCGGGAGCTGCCTTATGGACGCGCGATAAGCGGTTGCTGGGTGCCGCGGAGCGAATGAACTTGAATTGGAACGAGGAGAGCTAATCTTCAGCGCAAGCACTACGACCTTCGGTGAGCAATTGCCGCAGGCTTCCAGCGCCTGAATCCGGACGATCGTCAAGATCTGGGGATCGCTCCGCTCGCGTATCGCGGCTGTATGCTCAAGCATCGACTCGCCGGCCGTTAAATCGGTTGAAAATCCGCATATTGACGTACGCCCGAGATGTCTGCGTCCACCATTTTGCACTATGATCGATGTGCCTTGTCGCGAGGAATGCAATGAAGAGAGAGCAACTTGCAATGTCTGTTTCGGACAGAGAACCCGCGGATACTCGCCCGATCGAAGAGCATCTGCGCGCCATCGCGAGCGATGAGGACTTGTCGGACCTCGCGATCGACATGTGCGTCGCCCGGATCGAAGAATCCGGTCCCGCGTTGCGTGCGGTCCTCGACAAGGCGGCCGAAAGCGAAGCCTTGACCGAAGACGAGGAGATGCTGGCCTTTCGCGGCCTCTACATATTGGGCGAAGCGCGCGACACCGAGGCTTGGCCCAGCTTGCTGCGCTTGCTTCGTCGGCCGGCCGATGAGCTCGACGATTTGCTGGGCGATGCCATCACCCAGTCGCTCGCGCAGATCGCCACAAGCATATTCGACGGCGATGCCGAGTCGCTTTTCGCAGTGATCGCCGAGCGTTCTGTCGAGTCTTTTGTGCGTTCGGCACTATTTGGGGCGGCGACCTATCTGACCTGGGAAGGCCGCATGGATCGGGACCGCATGCGGGGATTTCTGCAGCGGTTCTACGACGAGAGGCTGGCGGATGATGGCGACTTCGCCTGGGTAGGCTGGTACGAGGCCATCGCTTTGCTGGGCTTTCGCGACCTGGCGCCTCTCTATCATCGCGCTTGGGACGAAGGCCGGATAGACACGGATTTTCTCGAGCGGGAAGACTTCGACAAGGACCTCGCCGAGGCCGAGAAGAATCCGAACGACAGCGGGCGTTTCGAATATTTCAGTCTCGGCTATATCGACCATGCGGTCGATGCACTGGCTTGGACGAGAGCCGTCGGCAGGCTCGCCGAGGAGCCGAGCCGCCCGCCCTTGCGGGATGCGGACTGGCTCTCAAGTGAGCCGTTCATCAACCCGATGCGCGATGTCGGACGCAATGATCCATGTCCCTGCGGCAGCGGCAAGAAGGCGAAGAAATGCTGCCTGGCCAACCAGTATGGGGAGATTTGACCCGCTCCCTGCTTAGCGACGCTACGAATTCCCTGCTCAAAGGAGCAATAGTTTCTGGATAGACGGTTGATATTGAAAGCACTTCTCAAAAATTTATGGCCCTTGGAGGACCTCTTTTCGCGAAAATACCCTGTATTTTCCCTGTATCCATGAAGCGCGCCTCCACGCTCCGCATGGCTAATTCTTCAGCCTATACCCCGTCTTGAAGATCCAGGTGACGATGGCGAGGCAGGCCGCGAGGAACAGAAGCGTGATCGCGAGGCTGATCTCGATCCGGACATCGGCGGTGCCGAAGAAGCTCCAGCGGAAGCCGCTGACCAGATAGACGACCGGATTGGCGAGGGAGATGGTTCGCCACAGGGGCGGCAGCATGTCGATCGAATAGAAGCTGCCGCCGAGAAAGGCGAGCGGCGTCACGATGAGGAGCGGGATGAGCTGCAATTGCTCGAAATTCTTGGCCCAGATGCCGATGATGAAGCCGAACAGGCTGAAGGTCACGGCGGTCAGCACCAGGAAGGCCACCATCCACACCGGATGCTCGATATGGAGCGGCACGAACAGAGCCGCGGTCGCGAGCGTGATGAGGCCGAGCATGATCGACTTGGTCGCCGCCGCCCCGACATAGCCCGCGACGATCTCGAGCGAGGAGATTGGCGCCGACAGGATCTCATAGATCGTGCCGATGAATTTCGGGAAATAGATGCCGAAGGAGGCGTTCGAGATGCTTTGCGTGAGGAGCGAGAGCATGATGAGCCCCGGCACGATGAAGGCGCCATAGGTCACCCCGTCGATCTCGGCGATGCGCGAGCCGATCGCCCCGCCGAAGATCACGAAATAGAGCGAGGTCGAGACCACCGGCGAGACCACGCTCTGCAGGAGCGTGCGGAAGGTACGGGCCATCTCGAATTTGTAGATGGCGCGGATGGCATAGAGATTCATGACCGCTCCCTCACCAGATTGACGAATATTTCCTCGAGCGAGCTCTGCTGGGTATTGAGGTCCCGGAACCGGATGCCGGCTTCGCCGAGATCGTGCAGGAGGGCGGTGATGCCGGTTCGGCTGCCTTGCGTGTCGTAGCTGTAGGTGAGCTCATGACCGTCGGCCGAGCGTTCGAGCTGGTAATGGGCAAGCCCCGCCGGCACCTTGTCGAGCGGCGTCACGAGCTCGAGCGTGATCTGCTTCTTGCCGAGCTTGCGCATCAGCGCCTTCTTCTCCTCGACCAGGATGATCTCGCCCTTGTTGATGACGCCGACCCGGTCGGCCATCTCCTCGGCTTCCTCGATATAGTGAGTGGTGAGGATGATGGTGACCCCGCTGTCGCGTAGAGATCGCACGAGACCCCACATGTCGCGCCTGAGCTCGACATCGACCCCGGCGGAAGGCTCATCGAGGAACAGGATCGTCGGCTCGTGGCTCAGCGCCTTGGCGATCATCACCCGCCGTTTCATGCCGCCGGACAGCGTCATGATCTTCGAGTCCTTCTTCTCCCACAGCGACAGGTCCCTGATCACCTTTTCGACATAGGCGGGATTGTGGCCGCGCCCGAACAGGCCGCGGCTATGGGTGACTGTCGCCCAGACCGTTTCGAAAGCATCCGTCGTCAGTTCCTGCGGCACCAGCCCGATCTTGAAGCGCGCCTGGCGATAGTCGCTGATAATGTCGTGGCCGTCGGCGAGGACATGGCCCGTCGAGGCGCGCACGATGCCGCAGATGATGTTGATGAGCGTGGTCTTGCCGGCGCCATTGGGACCGAGCAGCGCGAAGATCTCGCCCTTATGGATATCGAGCGAGATGCTCTTCAGCGCCTGGAAGCCGGTCGCATAGGTCTTGGAGACGTCGGTGATGGAGACGATGGGCTGCATGGAAAAGCGCAAGTCGAAGGGTTTCTGGGTTTTGGGCCCGTCCTTTTAGACGGTTGTGTCCAATTTGGCGAATGTTCCTTTCGCCCGCTTACGCTGGGATCAGCACGGGCACCCTGTGCCAGCCATTGCCGCCATAGCCTTGAGGGTTCCAGAAGCCCGCAAGAGGCGGCTGGCTTTTGCCGCTGGCGTCGGTGGCCCTGACGCAGAGCTCGTAATAGCCGTGGGTCGGCACTTTGAGCGTTGCCGTCCAGCGTTGCCAGGCATAACGATTGACGGCCGGCATGACGTCGGCTTGGGTCCAGGTCTGGCCAAAGTCGGCGCTGACATGCACCGCCGCCACGGTATCCTCGCCGGCCCAGGCATGGCCGCGCAGGGCCAGTTCGCGCGTTCCGGCGGGAAATCTCTGGCCATCGCGCAGGTTCGTTATGATCGAACGCACCGGCATCGATTCGAGAATGCGCATGCCCTTGGTGTCGAAATTGGGGTCACCCGGTATCCCGGGAACAACCGGCACCCGGTAGCTGGTGCCTGTCATTCCCGGCCCATCATGCTCCCGGTCGCGCACCCAGATTCGCGTCAGCCATTTGTGGGAGGCGGACGCCGGCCAGCCGGGCACAATCAGCCGCAGCGGCCCGCCATGGATGTTGGGTATCGGCTTGCCGTTCATCTCATAGGCGAGCAGCGTGTGTCGTTCCATCGCCTTGGCCAGGCGCACGCCGCGCGACAGGACCGGCCCCGTCGCGCCGTCGGTGCGCAGATCCGCGCCATAATGCGCTGTGTATGAGGCCTGCGGCTTCAATCCTGCCTCGTTCAGCACATCGGCCAGCGGCACGCCGCCCCAACGGGCACAGCCGACGCCGCCAACGGTCCATTGATTGCCGCGCGCCTTGGGATTGAAGGCCGAGCGGCCGTTGCCGCCGCATTCGAGCTGCAGCACATGATCGGTCTTCCGGAAGCGCGCCTTGATGTCGCCGAGACGGATCGCCAGCGGCTTGTGTACTTCGCCGTCCACGGTCAGCATCCAGGCGTCGGGATCGGCGATCGGCCCGGGCGGTTCTCCGTTGTTGCGAATGAAAAACGCTTCAGTGGAGGTGACCTCGCCATCAAGCAGATGCGCCGGCGTCTCCGCCACCAGGGGATTTTCCCCGAGGACGACAAGCTCGGCCTTGCCGCTCATCTTGAGCAGGTTCGCTGCTTGAGCCGCCTCGGCAATCAGGCGCGTGGAAGAAATCGGCCCCGCCGCCAGCGCGGCCATGGTCGTGAGGCTGCAGCCGGAAACGAAGCCGCGGCGCGTGAGCTGCATGGCATGCCTCCTTCCGGCTTCCAGCATAAGATTGTCGAAAGCGGAAGCAAAGAGCGTGGCTATCGCACTCTGTTCGGCTTGACCGCCACTGCCGACAGGGGATCCTCCGGCCATTGATGCTTGGGATAGCGCCCGCGCATCTCGGACCTTACCTGCGGATAGGCATTGACCCAGAAACTCTTGAGATCCTGGGTCACCGCCAAGGGGCGCCTGGCCGGCGACAGGAGCTCGATGCGCAGGGCCGCCCGGCCATCGGCGATGCGCGGCGTCTCCTTGAGTCCGAACATTTCCTGCAAGCGCGCGCTGAGCACCGGATCGCCGTCATTCTCATAGTCGATGGTGATATCGGCGCCCGAGGGAATGGCGACATGCCGCGGCGCCAGCCTGTCGAGACGGCGTTTCAGCTCATGTGGGATCAGATTGGAGATGATCGCCAGCATGTCGAGCCGGTCGAGATGCGCCCGCCGCGTCATGCCGGCGAGATAGGGGGCGAGCCAGCCATCGAGCGTCGCGAGAAGCGCCCCGTCGGACAGATCCGGCCAGCCGTCCTCCGGAAAAATGCGCCGCAGGAAGCGCACGCGACCTTTGAGACTCTGTACTGCATCGCTCCAGGGCAGCGCGGCGAGGCCGATTTCGGCGACGCCCTTGGTCATGGCCTGAGCGATCGCTTCCGGATCGGGGAGGCTCTGCGCGCGGTCTTCGAGGATGAGAGCGCCGAGCCGGCGCTGCCGGTTGGCGACCACGAACTCGCTCCGGCTGTCCCATCTGACGATGTCGGTCTCACCGATATGAGCGGCGAAATGGGTTTCGATATCCGCGCGCGTCAGCGCCGCGGCGAGGAAAATCCGCTGGTCGCCGGAAGCGCCGTCGGTTGTCGCCACGGCGAGGAAAGTCTCGCGCGCCAGAGGATCGTGCTCGGGCAGAACCGCGCCGCCGCCGCCCGACAGGCGGAACCGGCCGCGTCCGCCGCGCGCCTGGGCGATCCGGTCCGGCCAGGCAAGCGCGATGAGCACGCCGGGAGGGACGTCGCCGCCGTCTTCCTTGGCGAGGCCGGCAAGGCCGCGGATCTGCTGCGCCGACGATTTGATCCGCTCACGGAGCGCTTTGCTGGTGTTTCCCTTGCGCAATGCGGCGAGCCGGTCGGCGATGTCGGCGCCGGCGTCGCGCCCGAGCGGGTCGCGCTCGGAGAGCAGTGCCGCGAGATCGGCGGCGAGCGCGCCCGTCTCGAGGTCCTTCGCTTTCACGATCATATGGGCGAGGCGCGGATGGAGCGGCAGCTTCGCCATGAGCTTGCCCATCGCCGTGATGGCGCCCTTGCCGTCAAGCGCGTCGAGCTCGACCAGCAGATCGCGGGCCTGGGCGTAGGCGGCCTCGGGCGGCGGGTCGAGGAAGCTGAGCGCGGTCCTGTCCGTGACGCCCCAATTGGCGAGCTCGAGGACGAGGGGGCTCACATCGGCGATCAGGATCTCGGGCTCGTCATGGGCCTTGAGCGCGCGCATCTCCTGCTCGGGCCACAGCCTGAGGCAGATGCCGGGCCTAAGCCTCCCGGCCCGGCCGCGCCGCTGATCGGCCGAGGCTTGCGAGACCCTGACCGTCGCCAGTTCCGTCATGCCGGTCGCAGGATCGAAACGCGGCGACCTTTTGAGGCCGGAATCGATCACCATGTCGATGCCGTCGATGGTGAGGCTGGTTTCGGCGATGGTGGTGGCGAGCACGATCTTGCGCCGGCCTTCACCCGCGGGCCTGATGACGGCATCCTGATCGGCAAGCGCCATCGCGCCATAGAGCGGCATGACCGCGACATCATCGGGGAGGGCCGATGAGCGCAAGGCCTCTTCCGTGCGGCGGATCTCGGCTTCGCCCGGCAGGAAGGCGAGGATGCCCCCCTTGGTTTCGGCGAGGCTGCTGCGGATGGCGCGCGCCATGTCGCGGGCGAGCATCGCGCGCTCCGGCCGATCGCCATAGCGTGTCTCAACCGGGAAGGTGCGTCCCGGCGCCGAAATTACGGGCGCATCTCCCAGATGCCGGGACAGCCGCGCCTCATCGAGCGTCGCCGACATCACGAGGATTTTCAGATCGTCCCGCAGCCCGGCCTGCGCATCGAGCGCCAGAGCGAGGCCCAGATCGCCGTCGAGGCTGCGCTCATGGAACTCGTCGAAGATCAGGAGACCGACATCGCTCAAGCTTGGGTCGGCCTGCAGCCTCCGCGTCAGGATCCCTTCCGTCACCACTTCGATCCGGGTGGCGGCGGAGACTTTACGGTCGAGCCTGACCGCATAGCCGACGGTTTGCCCGACCGGCTCACCGAGGCTCTGCGCCATGCGCGAGGCGGCGGCGCGCGCCGCGAGCCGGCGGGGCTCGAGCATCACGATCTTGGCGCGACCGAGCCAGGATTCGTCCAGAAGGGCCAAAGGCACGCGCGTTGTCTTGCCCGCCCCGGGTTCCGCCGCCAGGACGACATTTGCATGTCCTGCCAATGCCTTGGCGAGGCTCGGCAAAATGGGTGTGATGGGCAGGTCGGACATCGGGCCCCGGTCAAACAGGCTTAACTCCATTCCGTCAAGCATCAGATCATGATCACGTCAGACAGTGTCGATCTGAAACGATCAGCCTGATGGGAATCTTTCAAACGATGCGTGACCGGTAACCTTTCGCGAGCGTGCGCTGCTTTGGCAGTTGTCTGGGACGGCCACAGAGTCTAATACAAACGCTCCTTTTATTGCACTGCACAAAAAATGACCACGCGTATCATCCCTGTCGAGGTTTTCGACCTCGTCGTCTTCGGAGCGACCGGCGATCTCGCCCAGCGCAAGCTCTTGCCCGCCCTCTATCATCGCGACCAGGCCGGGCAGCTCCCGCAAGGCGCCCGCATCATCGCCGTCGCGCGCCGGGCCTTGAGCGATGCCGATTACCAGGCCGTCGCGAGGACGGCGCTCGAGAAATATATCCCCGAGAAGGAGCGCAAGGCCGCCGAGGTCGATGCCTTCCTGAAGCGTCTCTCTTATGTGACGCTCGATGCCACGCAGGACAAGGGCTGGGAGGGATTGGCCAAGGCGCTGAAAGCCGGCGAAGAGCGCATCCGCGTGTTCTATCTCGCGACCTCGCCCGATCTCTTCGGCCCGATCTGTGAAAGGATCGGCAAGAACGGCCTGGTCACGGCGAAGAGCCGGGTGGTGGTGGAGAAGCCGATCGGCCGCGATCTCGAATCGGCGCGCGCCGTCAATGACGCGGTCGGCAAGGTTTTTCCGGAGAACCGCATCTATCGCATCGACCATTATCTCGGCAAGGAGACGGTCCAGAACCTGATGGCGCTGCGTTTCGCCAATGCGCTGTTCGAGCCGCTATGGAACGCCAATCACATCGACCATGTGCAGATCACCGTGGCCGAGACCCTGGGCGTTGAAGGCCGCGCCGGGTATTACGATACGGCGGGCGCGCTGCGCGACATGGTGCAGAACCACATGCTGCAGCTTCTCTGCCTTGTGGCGATGGAGCCGCCGACCTCGATCGAGGCCGATGCGGTGCGCGACGAGAAGCTGAAGGTGCTGAAGTCGCTGCAGCCGATCGTGGCCCACAATGGTGCCAATATGACGGTGCGCGGCCAGTATCGCGCCGGCGCTTCGGCAGGGGGCGCTGTGCCCGGCTATCTCGACGAGCTCGGCTCGCCCTCGAGCAAGACGGAGACCTTCGTGGCGCTCAAGGTCGAAATCGGCAGCTGGCGCTGGAACAGCGTGCCGTTCTATTTGCGCACCGGCAAGCGCCTGCCGGAACGCGTCTCCGAGATCGTCGTTACCTTCAAGCCGATCCCGCATTCGGTCTTCGACGACACGGCCGGGCCGATCGACACCAACCGGCTGGTCATTCGCCTGCAGCCGGATGAGGGCGTAAAACTCTGGCTGATGATCAAGGACCCGGGCCCCGGCGGCATGCGGCTTCAGCATGTGCCGCTCGATATGAGCTTCGCCGAGGCCTTCGGGGTGCGTAATCCGGATGCCTATGAGCGCCTCATCCTCGATGTGGTGCGCGGCAACCAGACCTTGTTCATGCGCCGCGACGAGGTCGAAGCGGCCTGGAGCTGGATCGGTCCCATTCTTGACGCATGGGCGGTGACGGCCGATTTGCCCAAACCCTATACGGCAGGGACCTGGGGACCTGCCGCGGCAGTAGCGTTGATCGAGCGCGACGGCCGCACCTGGCATGAGGATGATGCGAGTTGATTGCTGAACGTAAGCTGTTCGCCACCAGGCAGGAAGTAGCGGCCGCATTGGCATCGGACGTGGCGGCGAGCCTGTCGACCGCCATCACCGATCGCGGCCAAGCCCAGCTCGCCGTTTCCGGCGGCACGACGCCCAAGCTCTTCTTCCATGAGCTTGCCCATATCAAGATCGACTGGTCTCGCGTCACCATCACGCTGGTGGACGAGCGTTGCGTGCCGGTGACGGACGAGCGCTCCAATGCCAAGCTGGTGCGCGACCATCTCTTGCGGCTGAAGGCGGCATCGGCGAAGTTCGTGCAGCTTTATGGCGGCCATGGTCATCCGGAGCAACTCGGCCCGTTTGATGTGGTGGTCCTCGGCATGGGAGCCGACGGCCACACCGCCTCGTTCTTTCCCGGCGGCGACAATCTCGCCGAGGCGCTCGATGTCATGACCACGAAACGCATCGTGACGATGACGGCGCCGGGAGCACCGGAGAAGCGTCTGACCTTCACCTTGCCGATCCTGCTCGACAGCAATTTCGTCGCGCTGCTTATCGAAGGCGAGGACAAGAAGAAGACGCTTGCCGAAGCGGAAAAGCCGGGGCCGGTGAAGGACATGCCGATCCGTGCCTTCCTGCGCGCGCGCGAGCCCATCGTCCTCTATTGGTCCCCCTGACAGGGAGGCGTCCGATGCCCGTCACCGAAAAGATCGCAGGCCTTACGGAAAAGATTATCGAACGCAGCCGTCCGTCGCGGCAGCTTTATCTCGATCGCATCGAGAAAGCTCGCGAGAACGCGCCCCGGCGCGCCCGGCTCGGCTGCGCCAATCTCGCCCATGGCTTTGCCGCCTGCGGCCCGGGCGACAAGTCAATGCTGCGCGACGCGGCTTGCGCCAATCTGGCGATCGTCACCGCCTATAATGACATGCTCTCCGCGCATCAGCCTTTCGAGCGCTTTCCCGACATCATTCGCGAGGCGGCGCGTGGAGTTGGGGCAACGGCGCAAGTCGCCGGCGGCGTGCCCGCCATGTGCGATGGCGTGACCCAGGGCGAAGCGGGCATGGAGCTGTCTTTATTTTCGCGCGACGTGATAGCGCTTTCAACCGCCGTGGCTTTGTCGCATCAGATGTTCGATGCCGCGGTCTATCTCGGCGTCTGCGACAAGATCGTGCCCGGCCTCATCATCGGCGCGCTGACCTTCGGCCATCTGCCGTCGGTCTTCATCCCGGCGGGACCAATGACATCGGGCCTCGCCAATGACGAGAAATCGCACATCCGCCAGCTTCATGCCGAAGGCAAGGTCGGCCGCGAGGCTCTGCTCGAAGCGGAAGCCCAGTCCTATCACGGGCCCGGCACCTGCACCTTCTACGGCACGGCCAATTCGAACCAGATGCTCCTGGAGATCATGGGCCTGCATCTGCCGGGAACGACCTTCGTCAATCCCAATACAGCCTTGCGCGATGCGATCACGCGCGCCTCCACCCGGCGCGCGCTGGCGATCACCGCCACGGGCAATGAATATACGCCGATCGGCCGCATCGTCGATGAGCGCACCGTGGTGAACGGTGTCGTGGGCCTTCTCGCCACCGGCGGCTCGACCAACCATACGATCCATCTGATCGCCATGGCGGCGGCGGCCGGCATCCATCTGACCTGGGAGGACATGGCGGAGCTTTCGGCCCTCGTGCCGTTGCTGACGCGCATCTATCCCAATGGCAAGGCGGATGTGAACCACTTCCATGCCGCGGGCGGCATGGGCTTCCTGATCCGCGAGCTTTTGGGCGCAGGCCTCCTGCATCAGGATGTGCGCACCGTCTGGGGGACCGGGCTCGAGGGCTATCTCGTCGAGCCGCGGCTCGAGGCCGATGGCCTCGCCTGGACGGAAGCGGTGAAAGAGAGCGGCGATGAAACGATCCTGCGCGGCTGTGCCGATCCCTTCGATCGGACGGGCGGCATTGCCGTGCTCGACGGCGATCTCGGCCGCGCCGTGATCAAATGCTCGGCCGTGCCGAAGGACCGGCATGTCATCGAAGCGCCGGCACGTGTCTTCCATTCGCAGGAAGAATTGCAGAAGGCGTTCAAGTCGGGCGAGCTTTCGGGCGATGTGGTGGCCGTGGTGCGTTTCCAGGGCCCCAAGGCCAATGGCATGCCGGAGCTCCACAAGCTGATGCCGCCGCTGGGCGTGCTGCAGGATCGCGGCCATCGCGTGGCGCTCGTCACCGACGGGCGCATGTCGGGCGCCTCGGGCAAGGTGCCCGCCGCCATCCATGTGACGCCGGAAGCCGCGGAGGGCGGCGCCATCGCCAAGATCTGCGATGGCGACATGATCAGGCTCGATGCGGTGTCGGGCCTGCTCGAAGTGCTGGTCGATGCGGCAGAATGGGCGTCGCGCGCGCCCGTCACCGCCGATCTGGGCTCCAATGATTTCGGCGTCGGGCGCGAGCTCTTCATGCCCTTCCGATCCCAGGTCAATCGCGCCGATGAAGGCGCCACGATATTCAGGGTGCAATGATGAGCGAGCGGCAACCGGGTCTCGAAGCCCTATTGAGGCAGGCGCCCGTCGTGCCGGTGCTGGTCATCGACGATGTGGCCGATGCGGTGCCGCTGGCCAAGGCCTTGGTCGAAGGCGGGCTTCCCGTTCTCGAGATCACCTTGCGCACCAAGGCGGCACCCTATTGCATTCGCGCCATCAAAGCGGAAGTGAGGGGTGCGATCGTGGGCTCCGGCACCGTGCTCGATCGGCATACGCTCAAGCTCAGCGAGGAGCTGGGCTGCGCCTTTGCCGTCTCGCCGGGGGCGACACCTCAGCTGATCGAGGCCGCACAAAGAGTGAAGACGCCGCTCCTGCCGGCCACGCGCTCGCCGAGCGAGGCGATGATCCTGCTCGAGCATGGTTATGGGCTGCAGAAATTCTTCCCCGCCGAGCAATCGGGCGGCGCCGCCTATCTTTCGGCGCTGATTTCGCCCTTGCCGCAGGTCAAGTTCTGCCCGACCGGCGGCATCACGGCCGAGATCGCGCCCAATTATCTGAAGCTCGCCAATGTCATCACCATTGGCGGCTCGTGGATGGCGCCCAAGGCCCTGATCGCCAAGAAGGATTGGGCCGGTATCGCGAAGCTTGCCGCCGCCGCGGCCCGGCTCAAAGGCTAGTTGCGCGAGGCGCCGCCGCCAACTAGCATTCGAATGGTTTTGGACACGATCCCCTCTCCCCAGCGGGGGAGAGGGCTAGGGTGAGGGGGAACAGACGGAGACATTTCTCGCGATGCAAAAAGACGTCACCGCCGGTTCCCCCTCACCCTCCCAATGCTCCGCATTGGGCCCCTCCCTCTCCCCCGTTGGGGGCGAGGGTGATTCCGCCATCTGTTGATGCGTTAGAGAGTGATGATGTCTGGTGTCGCGATCCTGCCCTTGAACAAGCCGGGACATAATGCCTTGCCCCGTAATGCGGGCATGAAGCTGACCCTCGATCTCATCGACGACATCCGCCTGAACTTCCCGGCCGCCGAGCGGCGCATCGCGGCCCTTCCCGGGCGCCGCACGGTCAAGAAGGACGCGCAGGCCGCCTGGCTGCTCAAGGCCATCACCTGCATCGATCTCACCACGCTCGCGGGCGATGACACGGCGGCCCGCGTGCGAAGGCTTTGCGCCAAGGCGATGAACCCGGTGCGTCCCGACCTGTTGGCGGCGCTCGGCATGGCCGACCGGCGCATCACCACGGGCGCCATCTGCGTCTATCACCGCTTTGTCGCGACCGCCGTCGAGGCGCTCGAAGGTTCAGCCATTCCCGTCGCCGCCGTCTCGACCGGTTTCCCCGCCGGTCTCGTGCCGCATGACGTCAAGCTCAAGGAGATCGAGGCCTCGGTCGCCGATGGCGCGCGCGAGATCGACATCGTCATCACCCGCGAATATGCGCTCACCCGGAACTGGCAGGCGCTTTACGACGAGATGCGCGATTTCCGTGCCGCCTGCGGCGATGCGCATGTGAAGGCGATCCTCGCCACCGGCGACCTCAAGACCTTGCGCAATGTCGCCAAGGCCGCGATGGTCTGCATGATGGCGGGGGCCGATTTCATCAAGACATCGACCGGCAAGGAGACCGTGAACGCGACGCTCCTGGTGACGCTCGCCATGCTGCGCATGATCCGTTTCTATCAGGAGGCGACCGGCTTCAAGATCGGCTTCAAGCCGGCCGGTGGGATCTCGACGGCGAAGGATGTGCTGAACTACCAGATCCTGATGAAGGAGGAGCTCGGCCGCGAATGGCTCGAGCCCGATCTCTTCCGCATCGGGGCCTCATCGCTGCTCGCCGATATCGAGCGTCAGCTCGAGCATCATGTCACCGGCCGGTATTCGGCCTTCAATCGCCATGCGGCCGGATAGGAAATGAGCGTCGCGCATTATTTCGATACGATGGATTATGGTCCGGCACCCGAGAGCGATGCCGAGGCGCGTGCCTGGCTCTCCCGGCATGACAAGGGCTTCCGCCATTTCATCGGCGGTGAGTGGATCAACGGCAAGGCCCATTTCGATACGCTCGAGCCTGCTACGGCCAAGGTCCTGGCGAAACTCTCGCAAGGATCGGCAGCGGATGTCGATCGGGCGGTAAAGGCCGCGCGCAAGGCGCAATCGGGCTGGGCGAAGCTCGGCGGTCATGGTCGGGCGCGCCATCTCTATGCCCTGGCGCGCATGATCCAGCGCCATGCCCGTCTCTTCGCGGTCATCGAAAGCCTCGACAACGGCAAGACGGTGCGCGAGACGCGCGATCTCGATGTGCCTTTGGCGGCGCGGCATTTCTATTATCATGCCGGCTGGGCCGAGCTTCAGGAGACGGAGTTCGCCGATTATCAGCCGGTTGGCGTCGTGGGCCAGGTCATTCCCTGGAATTTCCCCTTCCTGATGCTCGCCTGGAAAGTGGCGCCGGCTCTGGCGCTCGGCAACACGGTGGTGCTGAAGCCCGCCGAATTCACCTCGCTCTCGGCCCTGCTTTTCGCCGAACTGGCCGAGCAGGCGGGCCTGCCGCCGGGCGTCCTCAATATCGTGACCGGCGATGGCGAGACGGGAGCGGCACTCGTCAAGAACAAGGACGTCGACAAGATCGCCTTCACCGGCTCGACCGAGGT
>Ga0187894_10001805_pt1 | contig 26778 bp, 30 predicted proteins | sample GBC1701081metaG_FD_136650 | JGI IMG/M metagenome (GOLD analysis project Ga0187894, IMG submission 136650) | White microbial mat communities from a lava cave in the Kipuka Kanohina Cave System on the Island of Hawaii, USA - GBC170108-1 metaG ... | reverse complement strand
TGCGCATCGATGAGGCCGGGCATCAGCACGCGCCCGTCCGCCTTGATAATGCGGGCATCGGCACCCGCCTCGACCGTGATCGGGTCCGCCGATATGCGCGCGATGATGTTCCCTCTGATCAGCACATTGGAGGGAGGCGACAAGGCGGCGCTCTTGCCGTCGAAGATGCGGACGTTCTCAAAAAGCGTCGTCGCGCCGGCAGCCAAAGTGGGAGGCGCCTCGGTTTGGGCAAGGCTCGCCTGCCCAAACCCGGCCAATAGTAGCGCAAACACCAACGATCGACAGCGCATGCGTTTGAAGGGCTGTAGCATTGTCAGACCAGTCAATTTGTTCCGCCAAGTCGTTATATGACAGCTCATCTCAAACTCCGAATATTGTCGTTGAGTTCTACCCGGCAAATCCGGTCCCAAACCAATGGTCGCCACTTTGAGACCACTCTTCGAGTTCGTGAGCCGAATGGTCAGTTCCTTCGCAGCCAGCGAACATCTGCAATGCGTCCGTTGCGGGATTCGAGGGCGATTTCCCAACGACTCCCTCGACGCGTTCCCCGATACTCAAAATACCGGCCACGACAATTCCGTCGGCTGACATCTCGAAAGCCGCGGTCGCGCAACAGCCGTTCACCCTCACCACAGCTAATCCGGCGACCACGGCTGAGATTGGTACCGATGTTGATATCAATACTGATCTGGGCTTTGGCTTCGGTTGGTATATTTGGTGGACTGACCGCCAATCCAATCAAGAGACTCAAGCACGCCATCGAAGTTTTAAGCACTCGCGCCATTCAATCCTCCTATGGTTTTGCAATCGTAGTCACTCTAGGGCTGCCAGGGACGCTGACGGGGCCATGCAAGCCGAGACATGGTCGTTTCCCATCTCAAGGTTGATTGAACGGCAATTTGGGACACGAAATGGTCGCGCGATAGTTGGACCTAGGACCATCATGGTTTCGGGAAGCCATGGAGGCACGGACCGAGTTTGCGAACCGAACGTCCGCCAATTTGCAGCCGGTCGGCGGCGCGCAGGAAGGCCTGCAGGATGGGCGACGGTCGTCCTGCGGGCTCTCCGATGTTGTGGCGCTCATTTGCTCATCTTGGTGCTTGAGCAACAGCTGCGCGGTGGCGACCGAAAAGGAACCCGCCACGGGGACGGCACTACCGTGACGGGCTCCCCGCATCCGCACACCTTGCGACAGGAGCGGATTGCAACCTAATGATTGCCCAAAAGCGATCGGGCAACAATATCTAAAAAAACTGTCCCGAAATGATGCGCCGCTGGCGAAGTGGCTGCCGCGCATGTTGGATGACGCTTCCGAGCGTGATGGAACCGTCAATGGAATGGGGCATTGAGCGGCATGGCTGCCGGCATCAGCAAGCTACTGAAGAAGGTCGATGATCTGCGTGCCGCCGCGCTCGCAGCAAGGGCGTTGGCCGAGCACTTTGCCGGCGACGAAAGGCAAAGCATCCTCCAGCTTGCAAAAGACTGGGACGCTCAGGCAAAGGGCGAAGAAGACCGGATTATTCGGTTTTCGGCTGAAGCTGAGGCGCGATAAGAGCTGCACGTCGCGTGCTTGTTTTGGGGAACATTTCCTGTGCATTATGGCGAATGTGTTGGATCGCCAATCCAAGTGACCGCTACCAGGGAGAATGCCCATGTCCAAGCCCCCGCCAAGACCAGAACACACAGCAAATGAAGATACAGAGGTTGGCAAGGCTGAAAAGCTCGGTGACGAATACAAAAAGCCGTCGACCAAGCGCGAAAAGAAAGAGAAGGAATAGGCCCCGCTAGGACGCGTCGCCGGGTCTGATCGAGCATCCAAGGTCCTTCGAATGTCGGCCGGAAACCCGGGATTAGTCGGCCACGGTCCGAATTTCCGGAAAGATCCTTGTGACGGTCGGTTCGATTTATGGGGTGCAAAGCCAACAAAGAAGGGGCACGGAAGCGCCCCTTCTCGTCATCGCAGATGCCTCATCGGCAGCTCAGAAATGCCAGCTCAACCCGGCACGCATGGCGATATGAAAGCCACCAGTCTGCAAACGCCCCTTTTCGCCGTTCATCCATAAATTGGGCGTGCCCGCAAACGGTCCTTGGCGATGTTCTGAGACCGTAACAAAACCCACGCTGGTGGCGATCATGGAGCATCGGGGCGACCCGGCGACGCTCGGCGCCACCATCCAGCGTTTCATCGCGTGGCGCAAGGCCGCCGGCCTGCACCCCAAGAGCCGGCCTGCACCCCAAGACAAGTCCGACCTTCAATGTCTGGCGTTCCGAGCGGCGTCCTGCGTCGCCTGACGATTATAGCGTGGACCTTTGTGCCAGGACCGACCAACCGATCGAGGCGAATGGCGATGAGATCGAAGCGGGCGAGATCCCTGGCGGACGCTACGCGGTGCTGCTCGTCGTTGGCAACACCGACAATCTTGAGCCCGCCGCGCTCTACCTTTATCGCGACTGGCTTCCGGCCAGCGGCGAGGAAGCACGCGACTTCCCGATCTATTGCCAGCGGCTGAGCTTCTTCCCGGAGGTGCCGGAGCATGAGGCGGTCGCGGAACTGTTTTTGCCGCTGAAGTAGCACGCTCGAACTTCCTGAGAACCGCGTGCGCCGCATTAGTGTAAAAAATTGTTAGATTACTTAAGGGAACATGTGAACGAGATGCGCTTTCTCCTTTGCAAGAAAGGAGATTCTTCCATGAAAGACATTTTTACGACAACTGCGCTCGCATCGGCCCTCCTGTTTGGAACCCTTGCCACGGCGACGATCGGCAAGGCACAGGACGCCCCGCCGACAACCAAGGAATGCATGGGCGAGAACTGCCCAGGCGGCACCATGCAGGGCGGTAGCGATCAAGCCGTTCCCAACAAGAAGCGGATGCGCCCGCCGCAGCAGAGCGACCAGCAAAATGGTCAAGTCGAGGACCAGTCGGGCGACCAGGTCATGCCGCGCAAAAAGCGGATGCAGAGCCAGCAGGACACTGACGTCGATGTCGATGTCCGCACCCGGACAAAAGTTGGCGAAGGCAAATGGCGGTTCGATTCGGGCCGGCATCAGCGTCGCAACCGCAAGAGCGCGACCTTCCGCTTCTACTATGGCGGCTACTGGTATCCCGAGCCCTATTGGGAGGTCTATAGTGTCCGGCCGCGCTATCGCATCAGTTGCGGTGAAGGCCGCAGCATCGTGGCCGAGCGCTTCAACCGCGTTCGCGTGGTCGAGTGCAATGGCGGCACCTACACCTATATCGGCCGCGCCCAGGGCGATACCTGGCGGGTCCTCTTGAATGCGCGTAACGGGCGCATTGTTGGACGCGCTCCTATCTAGGTAGGTGATTGTGTCCTTCCCCCACAAGCGCGACACCCGGCTTGACCGGTCGTTCCTGATGTGGGTGCTCGTTGGCCTGGTCGCCGCCAGCGCTGCCGCAGCCGTTGTGGCGGGCGCGCTGGTGCTGGCGATGCAGGGCTGATGATGGAGATGGTCATCGGTCAACGGAAATGACCGATGACCCAAAGCATCGGACCGAAAAGCTCGTGGCCGGGTTAAAACCCGGCCATCCCGGTTTTCGGATAATCCGATGCGCAAAACAAAGAACGCCGAAGCGATCGCCTTGAGAACGCGCGGCGCCGCTATTTCGCCGGTGGTTTTGACGGCGGTTGCGGGCTGGGCAGCGGATCATGCGGCGGAACCGGACGCGGTTCTGGACCAGGCGGGGTGGGCGGTTCGGGTGTGGGAATGGTTGCCATGCGACATCAACACATGGCGTAGATCATTGTTCCCGCGCGAACGAACATCGGGAACACGGCGGCGAGCTAGGCGTTTTTCGCTCATGAACCGGCGTGACCAGATCAAGCTCGCCCTGGAGCGGATCAAGGTGACGAAAAATCTTGTCGCCAACCAGGTCGAATTCATGTCCCTCGCCAAGGCAATTGGCTACGAGCCTGTCCATGCACCGGCGACCGTGCAGAGATTGCGCGCGCAATTGTCGGACGCGCGACGGTCGCTCATCCGTCTGACGAAAAGTGGTCAGAAAGAATTCACTCGACTTGCACCTGCAAGAGCGTCCTGGCTTGTCGAAGACAGGGCGGCTGCCTAGGCCAAGTGCCATGGAACCCGAGTGGCCTGCTCGGCGTTGCCAAGGACCCGAAAGGCATGATGCATGAAGGACAAGCGGAATCTCTCGCCGAAGACTCTCAGATACGATTCGCGCATCGGGCGCGCCAGGAAGCTCGCGGATGCTTCCCTGCCGCTCGTCGCCGACCTTTATCTGGCCCATCTGCAGGCTTGCGCGACAAATCGGGATGACGAGACGAAGCGAAGGCGCCGCAAGAAGTCCGCTTCGCAATGATCGCCCCACAATGAACGCACAAATCTCGGGACCTTCATGAGCAAGACCGTTGCCGCTCAGAGCGATCTTGACCTGCCGGCGCATGGCGCAGCCACCCTGCCCGGCGTCACCGTCGACAGCTACAATATCGAAATCGAGGACGATGAGGGATTCGTCGGCGACCAGGCCAGCAAGAGCGCTTTCTGGGCGCTCATCGACAAATGGCGCAAGCCATGGCGGAAGACGGGCAAGGACCCGCTGGGCAAAGAACCGAGCGAGAAGATCGGCAAGGAGAAGCTCGCCGAGCTGCTCGCCGATGGGGATCCCGAGGCGGCGGCGGTGGTGGCGAGCGCCATCGACGACTACGCCCATGGGCTCGTCAGCGTCATTCGCCGCTACTCGCGCTTGAAGGAATGGCGCAAGACCGAATATCTCGTCATCGGCGGCGGCTTCAGCGCCAGTCGTCTCGGAAAGCTCGCCATCGCCAGGACGGAGCTCCTGCTGCGCCAAGACGGCTTCAATCTCGATCTCGATATCATCCGCAACGATCCCGACGAGGCAGGCCTCATCGGTGCGGTTCATCTGCTGCCGACCTGGATGCTCAAAGGGCATGATGCGATGCTGGCCATCGATATCGGCGGCACGAATATCCGCACCGGTGTGGTCAAGTTCGGGAAGCGCTCGGCCGATCTGGCGAAGGCGCGTGTGGTCAAGGTCGAGCGGTGGCGCCACGGCGATGAGGACGTGACGCGCGATCAGGCGATCAGGAAGCTGATCGGGATGCTTCGCAAGCTCTTGCGTTGGGCCCGAAGCGAAGGTCTCGAGCTTGCGCCGCTGATCGGCGTGGCCTGTCCCGGCCTCATCGCGGAAGACGGCGCGATCACACGCGGCGGACAGAACCTGCCCGGCAATTGGGAGAGCAGCCGCTTCAACCTGCCCGCCGTCATTCGCGCCGGCATTCCGCAGATCGGGAACGAGGAGAGCCTGGTGGTCATGCACAACGACGCCGTGGTGCAGGGCCTGAGCGAGCTGCCGCGCGCCCGTAACAGGAAAAGCTGGGGCGTTCTCACCATCGGCACCGGCCTCGGCAATGCGCGCTACACCAACCGCAAACCGAATGGAGGCAAATGATGCCGACGACACCGGACGCAGCCGGGCTTTTCGAGGAACAGGACGGAAGCTCCTGCATCGTCGTCAATGTCAAAGGCGCCGATGCCGAGATCCAGGGCACCGGCATGGTTGCCTTGCGCGCGACGATACTCGACCCCGAGAGCCTCGCGCCGAGCGGCATGGAGATCATCGTCCAGATGCTGCCGATCGACGCCGATAAATTCGCGGCGACCGTTCGCGAAGCCGCCAAGAGCGGCGCGTGGAAATTCCCCGGCGATGCCAAATTCGTCAAATGGGAGGAAGATCGCAGCAAGGAATAGCGGCGATTGGCATCGCGCCTGGGCCTAACTATAGTCCGCGCGAGCATGAGACCAACCTCCACCTCGGGACCGCCGTTCGCGTGATCACGCGGCTTGCCATATCGGGCTACCGGTCGCTGCGCGACGTCACGCTGGCGCTCGGCCGGCTGAATATCGTCACCGGCGCCAATGGCAGCGGCAAGTCGAGCCTCTACCGCGCCTTGCGTCTCTTGTCGGATGTGGCGCAAGGGCGCGTGGTGGCCTCGCTCGCGGCCGAAGGCGGCATATCATCGACGCTCTGGGCGGGGCCGGAGAAATTCAGCCGCGAGATGAAGAGAGGCCTGCAGCCGGTGCAGGGCACGCGCCGTTCAGGCCCGATCAGCCTCAGGCTCGGCTTCGCCTCCGCCGACTATGGCTATGCCATCGATCTCGGCCTGCCGCAGCCCTCTCCATCGCGCTTCTCGCTCGATCCGGTAATCAAGGTCGAGGCGGTGTGGACAGGCGAGCTTCTCGGCCGCGCCAATCTCATTGCCGAGCGCCGCGGCCCCCTTACCCGCCTGCGCCAGGCGAAGACCGGCACCTGGCATGAGAGCGTCGATCATATGTCGGCCTTCGACAGCATGATGACCCATCGCGCCGATCCGGTCGATGGCTGGGAGCTTCTCGTGCTGCGCGAGAAGATGCGCCAGTGGCGTTTCTACGACAATCTGCGCACCGATCGCGAGGCGCCGGCGCGCCGGCCGCAGGTCGGAACCTTCACGCCGATCCTCGCCGGCGACGGCAGCGACATCGGTGCCGCCCTTCAGACGATCATCGAGGTCGGCGACAGAGCCGCCCTCGATGATGCGGTCGCCGACGCCTTCGACGGCGCGAGCCTTGCCGTGAATGACCGTTTCGAGGTGGAGATGAAGCAGCACGGGCTATTGCGCGAGTTGAATGTCGCGGAGCTCTCGGAAGGCACGCTCAGATACATCCTGCTCACCGCCGCTCTCCTGTCGCCGCGCCCGCCCGAGCTCATGATCCTCAACGAGCCCGAAGCGAGCTTGCATCCGGACCTTCTGGCACCCCTCGCCCGCCTGGTGACGAAGGCCGCCGAGCGTTGCCAGATCATCATCGTCTCACATTCGCCACAGCTCGTGGCGGCGCTCGACCGGCATGCCGAAAGCTGGCTCATCCGCCTCGAAAAGGAGCTCGGCGAGACGATCGTGCGCGACCGGCCGGAGCCGCCCTGGAAATGGCCGTCGCGCTGAAGGTTCAAGATCGTCAGGTGACGGCGAGCACGGTCAGCCGGTGCTGCTGCCCGTCCCGCCCGGCCCACAGGATCGACTGCCCGACGGTAAGTCCGATGAGCGCGGTTCCGACCGGCGTCAGGATGGAAAGCCGCCCCTCGGCGATATCGGCCTCGCCGGGAAAGACCAGTGTCACGGTTCTGGCAATGCCCCTCTCATCCTCAAAGCGTATCTCGGATCCCATCCGGACGATGTCATCGGCGATTGCGTTATCGGCCACGACTTTGGCGCGCTCGAGCTCGCCGAACAGGTCATCGGCCACCGGCGCATGGCGGTGGCCGATCGAGTCGGCAAGCTTCATCAGGCGCGCGTGATCGCTCGCTGAAATGCTGATTCCCGGCTTCTGCCAGGCTTGGCCGACGACATTTGTATCCATGATGGTCCTCCTGACCGCACTGCCGGATCGGCAATGCGGTGCTGCAATGATCGGATTGGTGAAAGAGCGTCAACGCTTCGCAAAGGGAAGCAACGGCACCAAGCCCGCGACCCGGGCGCTAAGGCCGAGCCGCGGTCAGGATCCCGCGATGGGGCAAGTCCCGCAATACCAGAGGGCGATCTGCTGTTTGGTCGACATGGCCTCATAGTTGGGACCGACTCGGCCAAAGTCAACCCCGTGGGAACCGGAATCCCGATTAACACACCCGCCTGACGCAGATTGACAGTGACGTTGGAGCATAGGAAAACATATTGGCGAGTTGGGCAAATCAGCCCCTGAAAGGGAGATTAACCGGATGATTAAGATGATGATGGCGGCGGCCGGCCTGTCGATCGGGCTCCTGATGATGCCAGTTGCCACGACTCCCGCCAAGGCGGGAATCAATATCGACATCAATGTCGACGGCCAGGGTCGGATCAGCTGCAATCGCGGCCGGAAGATCGTCCAGAACAATGGTTTCTGGGACGTCCGTGCGCGCAAGTGCGGTGGCCGCTACTACCAGTATTTTGGCCGTCGCAATAAAGGCCGCACATTCATCATCACGGTGGATGCGAAACGCGCCTATATCACCGACGTTCGCCGGATATATTGATCGCGCGCGAGCGGTCTCGTGTGACCGTTCGCGGCCAAAGACCTTCATTCTGCAGCGGGCGGATTGCCCGCTGCATTCGTTTTACGCCCATGCCGGAATTCGATCTCACATCCCTCAAGCCCATCATCGTCGCTCATTTTCCTGGTCTTGCGCCGTCCCGCTTCTCGCTCCTGCCCAAGGGCTGGCACTCGACCGCCGTCGACGTCGACGACACATGGGTCTTCAAGTTCCCGCGCGGCGCTGATGCCGAGGCCGCCTTGCGGACCGAAGCCAGTCTGCTCGCCGCTCTCCGGCCCCAGGTCGCGATGCCGGTGCCCGAGCTCTCGCTCATCGAGGGACCGCCTCTCTTCTCAAGGCACAGGAAGCTCAAGGGCGAGCAGCTGACCGCCGCGCACTATGCGGATCTGCCGGAACCGGCGCGCCGGCGCCTGGCCGCCGCTCTGGCCCGCTTCTATGCCGATCTGCATGCGCTCGACGTTGCACGGATGACGGCGGCCGGTGCCGCTTCCCTCCGCCCCTGGCGCGACGCCGATGACATAGGCCGCAAGACTTGGCCGTTTTTGCCGGCGAGCTTGCGCGCCTACGCCGAGCGCATGCTCGTCGCCTGGCAGCGGCTGGGACCTGACCCTTACGGGATCATCTACGGCTTCTTCGACGGCCATGGCTGGAACATGGCCTTCGACCACGAAGCGCAGCGCCTCAACGGTGTCTATGACTTCGCCGATTCAGGCCTGGGTCAGTTGCACCAGGACTTCATCTATTCGAACTTCATCGCGCGCGACCTGACCTCTCGCGTCATAGCGGATTATGAGCGCATCACCGGCAAGCTTCTTGACCGCGAGCGCATCGCGCTGCTCACCGCGATCCACCGCCTCTGGGAACTGGCCGAGGTTGCCGATGATCCGGCGCACATACACTTGATGCTGAGGCATGTCGTCGAATGGGCACAAGGCTAAGCGCCGATTAACCGCTCATTCACGCTAACTTCGCGGAATTACCCGGAGTTATGCGTGACAAAACTGCAACAGCGCGAACATATCGACATGGATTACCCTGCGTATGGCTGGCTTCGCGGGAAAGAGCTGCGCTAAAGCTTCCGCCGAAGATTTCATCGGGAGATTTCCATGTTCAAGAAAGTGTCGATCGGCCTCGCAGCGGCTTTGTCCCTTGGCGCCGCGGGCTATGCCAACGCGGCCGACTATGTTGAGCCGGGACCGACCTGCGGCAACTGGTCGGGGTTCTATGTCGGTGCGCATGCGGGCTACCTGTGGGGGAATGGCAAGGGAGACTCCGACGACATCGCGGCGATCGACGCCGACGTCGATCCGGACGGCTTCATCGGCGGCGCCCTGCTCGGCGGCAATTTCCAGAGCGACTGCCTGGTCTTCGGTCTCGAAGGTGATGTCGGCTTCGGCGATGTCGACGGCTCCGACAATGATGTCGGCTTTTTGGGGATCGGCGCCGATGCGGATCTGAAATGGAACGGCCATGTCCGCGCTCGCCTCGGCTACTCGCTGGGCGAGGTTCTGCCCTTCATCGCCGGTGGTCTCTCCGTCGCCCAGATCGATGTTGATACCGATGTCGGCGACGACAAGAACACGCATTGGGGCTGGACCCTCGGCGGCGGCATCGATTGGGCCGTCTCGGAGCAGTTCATCATCCGCGCCGAATATCTCTATGACGATTACGGCTCCAAGACCTATGAGTTCGACGGCGTCGATGTGGACGGCGATCTGACCGCGCACACGGTGCGCGCCGCTCTCATCTGGAATTTCGGCGGGCTGTGAATTCCTCCTTCATCCGCCTCCCAGAAGGGCCCGGTTTCCGGGCCCTTTTTCTTGGGCGGTCAGGCCTTTCGTGCGCCACATTGCTGAATCAATCCTGACCCGGTAAGTCTCATCTCCGCCCCTCAGCCAAGCCAAGGAGTTCTGACGGTGAAGCTCACCCTCCTCTCTCTGTCTGCCGCCCTCTTCCTCGCCTCATCGGCGGCTTTCGCCGCCGAGTGCACAACCCCCACGAACCCGTCGAAATTTCCGAACTGGCTCTCCGGCGTCAAAAAGGAAGCCGCCGGCATGGGCATTTCCAAACGGGCCATCTCGGTGCTCGACGGCATGACCTATGACCCGGCGGTCATCAAGCGCGACCGGGCGCAGAGCGTCTTCTCCTTGACTTTCCTGGATTTTCAGGCCCGCCTGATCTCCGCCAACCGGATGAACAAGGGCAAGGCCCTCATGCAGCAGCATGCCGGCATCTTCAAGAAGGTGGAGAGCACCTATGGCGTGCCGCCGGCGGTCATCACCGCCTTCTGGGGCCTGGAGACCGATTTCGGCGGCTATATGGGCGATTTCCACACCATCCGGTCGCTGGCGACGCTTTCATATGACTGCCGCCGTCCGGAGAAATTCCGCCCGCAGGTGTTTGCCGCCCTGCAAATCATCGACCGGGGCGACATGGCCGAAGACGACATGGTCGGCGCCTGGGCCGGCGAGATCGGCCAGGTGCAGTTCCTGCCCGCCGATTTCCTGGAAAGCGGCGTCGATGCCGATGGCGACGGCCGCGTCGACCTCAAGCGCAGCATTCCCGATATATTGATGTCGACGGGAAGCCTTCTGACCACGCATGGCTGGCAGGCCAATCAGCCCTGGCTGCAGGAAGTCACCGTGCCCGAGGACATGCCCTGGAAGGAGGCCGATATCGCCATCCAGCATCCCCGCGCGCAATGGGCGAAATGGGGCGTGAAGCTCGCCTCCGGAAAGGCGCTCAAGGCCGACAAGGCGCAAGCCTCCCTGCTCTTGCCCATGGGACGCCATGGCCCCGCCTTCCTGGCCTATCCGAATTTCACCAAGGTCTATCTCAAATGGAACGAGTCGCTCATCTATTCGACGACGGCCGCCTATTTCGCCACCCGCCTCGCCGGGGCTTCGCCGGTCAGCAAAGGCAACGGCCCGGTCAATGCGCTCGACTATAACCAGATCATGGAACTGCAGAAGATCCTGACGCGCATGGGCTATGACGTCGGCAAGATCGACGGCAAGCTCGGCTCGCAGTCGCGCGCCGCGGTCAAGAGCATCCAGATCAAATTCGGCCTGCCGGCCGATTCCTGGCCGACGACCGAGCTTCTCAACCGCTTGCGCAACAGCTGACCCTTCGGACTTCCTACCATGACTGAGCGGCGCCTATCCGCCGAGAAGCTGGCTTCGTTTTCTTTTTCCGTCCTCACCGCCGCCGGCGCCGATTCGGAATCGGCCGAGGCGACGACGGGCGCCATGCTTCATGCCTCGCTCCTGGGCGTCGACAGCCATGGGATCAGGCTCCTGCCCTTCTATGCCGACTGCCTGCGCGAGGGCATTTGCAAGCCTGATCCCCAGATCACCGTCTCGCATCCGCGCCGCAGCGCCGTCCTTGTCGATGCCGATGGCGGGCTCGGCCATCTCCCGACCTATCGGGCGATGGACGAAGCCTGCGCCATTGCGCGCGACACCGGCATCGGCATGGGCGTGGTGATCAATTCGACCCATTTCGGCGCCGCGGGCGCCTATGCGCTGGCCGCCGCCAATGCCGGCTTCATCGGCTTCGCGACCTGCAATTCCGGCGCCTTCGTCGTCCCCTATGGCGGCAAGACGCCCATTCACGGCACGAGCCCGATCTCGCTTGCCGCCCCCCTGGCCGGGCGCGACGATCCCTATTTCCTCGACATGGCGACGAGTTCCATCCCGTGGAACAAGGTGATGCGCTACCGCACCGAGGGCCTGTCCCTGCCGCCCGATGCCGCGCTCGATTCGGAGGGCAATTACACCACCGATCCGAATCGGGCGGTTTGCCTAGGCCCGCTCGGCGGCGTCGGCTTCGGCTATAAGGGGGCGGCCCTTGCTGGTCTTGCCGAGGTGCTGGGCGGCATGCTGACCGGCATGCGCCTCTCGATCGAGCAGAGCGGGATCGTGCTCGCCGACACCAAGGTCGGCCATTTCGTGATGGCCATCGACCCCGGCACCTTCGTACCCCCCGCCACCTTCGCCGAACGCCACGCGTCCTATCTCGATGGCTTCAAGGCCCAGCCGGGCACCATGCCGGCGGGCGGTCCCGAATGGGCCCGGCGCGCCGATCGCGCGGAAAAGGGCATCCCCTTGCCCCAAGGCCTTTATGACGAGCTCTCCGCCGCGGGCCAAAAGGCAGAGGTCCTCTTTCCTCTCTGAAAGGGGCCATGCATAGGGCGCATTCATGATCGCCTGGATTGGCAATTGGCTTCACCTGCCCGCTTGCCTATAGCTCGATGGAAATGAGCGTCGCGGGAGAAGCTGTCGAGCAGCGAGAGAACTACGCCACCGGCATACTATGGATGCTGGCGACGGTATTCTGCTTCACATCGCTCGATACGATGATGAAGGAGCTGATGCTCACCTATTCCCTGGTCCAGGTGACCTGGGCGCGCTTCTTCTTCGCCACCATCGTTGCCATCCTTGCCGCCGGCACGAGCCTGCCCTCGATCGTCAGGAGCAAGGCGCCCGGCCTGCAGCTGTCCCGTTCCCTGCTGCTCGCCCTCACCACCGGCATCTTCAATGCCGGCGTGCGCCTGGTGCCGCTGGCGACGGCGACGACCATCATGTTCCTCTCTCCCATCCTGATCACGGTGCTTTCCGTTCCCTTGCTCAAGGAGCATGTGGGCCTGCGCCGCTGGATCGGCGTCGGAATCGGTTTCCTCGGCGCGCTCATCGTGGTGCAGCCCTGGGAGAGCGACACCGACACGTTCTTTGTGGGCGCGGTCCTGTTGCTGATCGCCGCCCTGCTGAACGCCAATTACCAGATCATGACGCGCAAGGTTCGCCTTTATGACGAGCCGCTGACCTCCTTGTTCTATACCGCCATGGTCGGCGCCGTCGCCACCAGCCTGATCGTTCCCTGGTATTGGGAGTGGCCGCAGGGGACCGACTGGCTCTTGCTGATGTCGACCGGTCTTCTGGGCGGCGTCGGGCATCTGTGCCTGATCCAGGCCTTCCGCCACGCGCCCGCCGCGGTCGTCGCCCCCTTCTCCTATGCCTCGCTGATCTGGGCTTCTGTCTTCGGCTGGCTGTTGTTCAACGAGTGGCCCCAGTTCTCGACATGGCTGGGTGCCGCCCTCATCATCGGCAGCGGCCTTTACATTTTCCATCGCGAAAGCCAGCATAGGCGCAATACGCTCATTCGGGAGAAAGCAAGATGACATCGGTGACCAAACTCAAGACCAGGACCTCCGAGGAAGGGCAGCTGCGCGTCGACCTGGCCGCGGCCTTCCGCCTGGCCGAGCATTTCAACTGGCACGAAGGTATCGCCAATCATTTCAGCCTCGCCGTGTCGCCGGACGGCAAGAAGTTCCTGATGAACCCGAGATGGCGGCATTTCTCCGGCATCAAGGCCTCCGACCTCCTGCTGCTCGACGCCGATGACAAGGAAGCGATGAAGCGCCCGGACGCACCGGACGAGACCGCCTGGTGCATCCATGGCCGCATGCACGCTTTGGTTCCGAGCGCGCGCTGCGTCCTTCATGTTCATCCGGCCTATGCGACGGCGCTTGTCGGGCTTGCCGATCCCGAGATCAAGCCGATCGACCAGAATACCGCGCGCTTCTACAAGCGCGTCGCCTATGACCTGGGCTATGAGGGCATGGCGAACTCGGACGCCGAGGGCAACCGGCTCGCCGCCCTCATCGGCAACCACAAGACCATGATGCTGGGCAATCACGGCGTCCTCATCGCCGCGGCATCGGTCGCCGAGGCCTTCGATGAGCTCTATTATCTCGAGCGCGCCTGCCAGACCCTGGTGCTCGCCTATTCCACCGGCCAGAAGCTCAATGTGATGAGCGACAAGGTCGCCGAGCAGACGGCACGCGACTGGGATCTCTATTCCGACTCCGCCTTCGCGCATTTCGAGGAGATGAAGAAGGTCCTCGACCGCAAGGATCCCTCCTACGCGGAATAGCCCCCTTCCCCCTAAGAGAGCCACTGCTATCCTCACTGCGGCGGCGTGTAGGTGAGCCCTCGCGCCCGGTGAATCATTGCGAGACGGACGGAGTAGGTCTTTGGTCCAACTATGATTTGACGCCCATCTCCACGACAGTCGGCGGGTCCATGCGGCGTAGGTTGCCCTGAATAGAAGGATAGCCCTGCTATGCGACCGTTCATGCTCGGGTTCTCAATAATTTTCGCAGTGATGCTTGCCGCCCCTTGCGCGATCGCTCAGGCGGCCAGCAAACCGCCCACCGAAGAAGCGGCGGATGTAAAGATCCAGCCGGAGGCCCTGGCGGCCCTGGACAGGACGGCGGCCCATTTGCGCACACTTCAATCCTTCATGCTCATTGCCGACACGACACAGGACGATGTCCTGGAGGGCGGCGAGAAGGTCGAGATTGCCGGTCACAATGTCTATCGTGTAAGGCGGCCCGACAGATTTTCGCTCGACATCAGGAACGACAAGCAGCACCGCCAATTCTTCTATGACGGCAAGACCGTCACCCAGTTTGCGCCCGCTCTTGGCTATTACGGAGTATTCGAAGCCCCCGACACGATCGCCAAGGTGCTCGATGTGGCACATGACAAATACGGGATCAGCATGCCGCTGGCCGACCTGTTCCACTGGGGAACGGAACGCAGCAATGCGAGCGAAATCAGCAGTGCCTATTTCGTCGGCGAGGCGAATGTCGGAGGCAATGTCTGCAATCACTATGCATATCGGTCTCTGAACGTCGATTTCCAGATTTGGATCCGAAAGGAAGGCGACCCGTTGCCATGCAAGCTGGTTGTCACGGACCGGCAACTGGAGTCACGGCCGAAGGTCTCGTCAACGTTGAGCTGGGAAACGAATTCCCAGTTCCCGGATGAGACATTTACCTTCAAGCCCCCGGAAGCAGCCATCCAAATCGATCACGAACCAACCGTCAGTTCGGCGAATTGAGGAGGAAGCGATGAACTCCCGCATCCGCAAGCTGGCGACCCTGCTCCTGACAGCGAGCTTTTTGGCAGGCTCAATGGGTGTGCTGGCACCGGAAATCTCCGATGCCCGGCGTGGCGGCGGCCACTTCGGCGGCATGCACGGGCATCACGGGGGGCACTACAAGAGGCCTCCAAATCATCAACACCATTATGATGATCATCATCACCACCACCACCATGATTATGACCACTGGCACGATCATGACCACTGGCACGATCACTATGGTCGCTGGGCTGCCGGAGCTGTCGTGGCAAGCGCAGTCGTTGGTGCGGTGTATTACTCCATTCCCTGCGGCACGAGAGTTACTCGCAACGGGGTAGTATATTATAACTGCGGCGCTACGTGGTATCGCCCGCGCTATCAGGGGTCGACCGTAACCTACGTGGTTGTCAACACACCGTAAGTAGCGGTTCGATCCCGCCTGACATGTCCAAGCCACATTCACTGCGGCGGCGTATAGGGATCGGGCGAGCCCATCGCGATCAGGGGGTGCCTCTTGGCGCTCGCTTCGAACTCGCTCACCATTTTCAGAACGGGTCCGATGACCCAGCTGTCCGGCGTCGCTTTCTCCTCGTCCTCGCGCGGGTTGGTGTAGAGATTGAACAGAAGCGGGATGCCGAGCTTGAGCGAAGGCGACATCATCGTTTCCTGCTGGTAGAAGTGCACCTTGAAGTTCCGCCATTTGACGGCCTGCAAGCGGTCGGCACACCAGACCAGTATCCCCTCACGCCCGGACTTTTCGCTCTTGCCGAGAAAGAAGCTCGATTGATCGACGCCGTCGATCGGGCGGTCGGTCGGCACGCTCGCGCCCGCGATGCGCGCGAGAGTCGGGAACAGGTCGACGCCATGGACAATCTCGTCGCTCACACGGCCTGCCGCGACCTGGCCCGGCCAGCGGATCATGAACGGCACGCGGATGCCGCCCTCCCACGCGGTGAAATACTGTCCGCGCCAGGGCCCGGCCCAGCCGTCCCACGGGCGGACGAACTCCGGCCCATTGTCGCTGGCAAAGATCACGATCGTGTTGTCCCTTATGCCGAGCCGATCGAGTGCGTCGAGCATTTCGCCGACATTGTGATCCATCTCGGCCAGCATGTCGGCCCAGTCGCCATTGCCGGTCTTACCGACGAAAGCCGGATTGGGCAGCGTCGGCAGATGCGGCTGCGTCAGCATGGCATAGGCGAAGAACGGCTTGCCTGCCTCGGTCTGGCGCTCCATGAAAGCGATCGAGCGGCGCGTGATCTCCGCGTCGATCAACCGGCGTTGCTCGATATCGTAGACGCGGAGGGCGCGGCTCTTCTCGCCCTTGCGCCCTTCCATGATCTCTTCAGGGGGCATGATGTCCGGCGAATAACCCACGGCACTCGGCCACAAAGCTTCATCGGTGGTGCGCGGGATGCCGTACCATTCGTCAAAACCCTGGTCATTGGGCAGCCGGCCGTCATCGCTGCCGAGATGCCATTTGCCATAGAGCGCCGTGGCGTAGCCCTCAGCCGACAGCGACTCCGCCATGGTCACCTCCCACCGGGTGAGGCCGTCCGCGACGCCGCCGAACGGCACCGAATGCGTTCCCGAACGGATCGCATAGCGCCCGGTCAGGAGGGCCGAGCGGCTCGGCGTGCATTGCGCCTCCATGTTCATGTTGGTAAGGCGCAAGCCCTCGCTCGCGAGCCTGTCGATGCGCGGCGTCGCAGCACCACGCGTTGCGCCGCCGCCATAGACGCCAAGCTCGCCATAACCCAGATTGTCCATGAGCATGAACAGGATGTTGGGCCTCGCCGTCTGCGCCTCGGCCGTGCCTGCCGCCTGGAGCGCAGCGACGATACCGAGCGCGGCCGCTTGTGCCAGAAGCCTGAACATGGCCTTGCGATGGCGGGTCATGGAAGATCGTCCCTCAACTCAGCTTCTGAACCGGCGGTGGCGTCCACGAGCCGTCCAGGACTGCAGCCTTCGGCCAGTAGGCCCGGCCAAAGAGAGAGAAATCCCCTTTGGGCGCGGGCAGCCAATTGGCGCGCTGCACTGGATCGCTGGGCTCATCGGTTTGCACGGTTATGGTGAGCGAACCGTCCGGGGCGAGTTTCAAGTCCTTGTTCTTGGTGCCGACCGAGAAACGGCTGATCGGGTTGGCGACGAAGAAATGGTGCTCATTGTAGATCGAGAGCGACCAGAAGCCATTCACCGGCGGCGTGCCGTCCTTCGGAAACGTCACGCTATAGCGGTTGGCGCTGTTGAGCCTGGCACCCGATGCATCGAGGTCCTGGTAGAAATACTTCGTCTCGGTCGGGGAGTTGACCAGGATGTTCGACTTCGCAACCGCGGTGCGGGTGAAATAGTCGGTGCCGAACGCCGACTCGTTCGAGATCGTGCTCCAGTTGTCCGCCAGTTGCTGACCATAGTTGCGGAACTGGAATAGAGGTTTCACCAGCGTCTCGTCGGCGTCTTTCGCGGCCTCGGTCATCGCCTGTTTCAGTTTGGGATTGTCCTTGGCGACGGCGAGCACCGCCAGCACCTGCGCGTAGCGCGCCTCTTCGCCCGGCAGCGGCGGGGCATCGGCCAGCACGGCCGGAAGCTCATCGACGAATTTTTCCGGAATCACCCACCGTGTTTCTTCTTCGCCGGGAGGTCCGCCCGCGACCCTGGGCAGCTCGCTCCACTCGATACTCTTCATCTGGCCGTCATATTCAGCCAGCGGATACATCAAGACCCCCTTCAGGACGCTCTGGATGGCGCGCTTGTCCTCCGGCGTGTCGTCCTAAAAAATCCGCGGTGCGACCAGGCCGGTGCTTGTCGATGCGCGAAACGCCCCAGTTATGCCTTTTGGTATCTCGCCTTGCCACTGGGGACCTGCCAGCAGATAGAAGCCAGGTGTCGTGCCATGCATCTTGCCGAGTTGGACGAAGCTGTCGGTGCGCAAATCGACGATCTGGTAGACCCAGAAACGATCGCCGAAATCCGGCACCTGGATTACCACCGGGGAAACATCGAGCGCGAGCAGACCGAGGCCATAGACGACGTCCTGATTGGGACAGGCGACTGAGCGCTCTTCCGGATCGCGGAATGGTCGGCTGGCATGACTGCTCTCCTCCTTGTCAGATCACGTGACCGTCTCGGCGGTGCCAAGCGCACGCCATACGGCGCTTGTCATTATGGCGGCACCAAGAAAATAGACGGCGATGAACAACGCCTGGCCCAGGAGCCAGGCATTCTTGGCGACCGCGATCGGCGAATAATAGAAGCTCGGCCAGATCGCATCGAAGACGAAGTAACCGGCATAGCCGACGGCAAAGACGCCGAGCAGGCCGGCAATACACAAAGGCAGAGCCCAGGAGCTTGTGGTGTTGCGGTGATCAGGCGACATGGCGATGGCGATCAGGCTGGTCAGGCCGAGCGCCACCATGCCGAGGCCGCCGGCCTGCATGGCGGCGACGGACAATGTCCATGGGCAAGCCCACCACAGGGTGATGTTCTGCATGAATACTTCGCCGTTCGGCCAGCGTGATCCGACGCAGTAATGTGCAATGATGCCGAAGGACAGGAACACGCCGAACATGAACAGGCCGAGTCCCCACTTCGCAAAGCGCGCGCCCGTTTCCATGTGTCCCTCCCCTATTGCGCCGCGATCTTCTCCACGTCGGGCAGCTTCCAGACTTTCTTCTCGAAGAATTCAGGTTTTGGTCCATAAAGGCGGAACATGAACTCGAACTTCCGGGCGGGATCCGTGGGTATCCAGTTCGATTCCTGGCCCACCGGTGCCTTGGGGCCGAAATAAAGATCGACCGAACCGTCCGGGTTCTTCTTCACCTCCTCGGCATTCGAGGCGCGGCTCGCGCGGTCGACGTTCTTGATGAGAGCGTGCGTTTCGCGGTCGTACGCCGTCAGCGACCAATATTGTTCAATCGGAACATTCGGCGGCACGTGGAGGCGATAGGTTTTCGACCCGTCATAACTCTGGCCGTCCTTGTCCTTGATGTTGATGAGATAGAACTGTCCTGCACCGAGCCGTTTGAGGCCGATATAGGCGTAGTAATAGGAAACTCCGCGCCAATCGACCGGATAGTGGTCCGGATCGGTGAATCCTTCTGAAGCCGCCTTGATCACGTCAGAGTGCCCCGGAAACGTCCAGTGCGTGCCATCGAAAAACGGCGGCAGGCCGGCGTCATATTTCGTCACAATCCACGCCTGTGCTTCCCGAATGCCCGCCGCAAGCGCCTGCCTCGTCGCTGCATCCGGCGCGAACTGCTTTCCCTTCTCTATGCCGAGTGACTTCAACTGATCGATCATGACCCGGTCGCGATCAAGCCACGGCTCGGTCTGGATGATCCGGTCGAGATTCACGAAGAAGCTTTCATCGAAACGGATCACGGAATCGAACGGGACTTCCTTCACGTCGGTGAAGACCGTCGGCGGCGGGCTGGCCACCTGCGATAGCGGATAGATCTTGATCCGCTTGCCATAAGCAATCGATTTCGCGACGTCGGCATCGCCGTGGCTCGCCAAATTGGAACGATACAACACGTAGCTGCCATGCGTGTCGGGCTGCAACGGCTCGTAGCCATCGGGAATCTGTCCCTTGTAGCCAGGCGGCAGCATCAGGAGCTTGATGCCTTTGCCTTTGTCCACGCCGAGCAGACCGGCGTCTTCCAGCGGCGCCTGCCATATGTTGACGAAGTTGGCGTTGAGCGAGCCTTCCGGACCCGCCGGCGGGATTTCGATCACAATCGGCCCGACATCCTTCGTGTTGAGGAAGGACATGAAATAGAGCGTGTCGGGATTGGGTGTCAGCGTCTGGTTCTTCCAGTCTAGCGGGCCGCCCCAGTAGATCATGTGGTTCACCTTGCCCTGGGTCTTGGTCAGCATCTCCTGCAACATGAGATCGTAATTGACCACCGGCATGCCCCAGATCACCGCCTCCACCGCGCGGCGCTCGATGGTGCGCCTGGCGAGTTCATCGGACGAGACGTCCTGTGCTTGCGCCGATGCGGCGACGCCGATGAAAGCTAGGATTGGAAGCATCATCCTCATGACAGACCTCCCTGGCAGGCCGACGGGATGGTGCGCAGAATTTCGCTGCCGGGAATAGTTGGACCATGGCCCAACCGGTCGTCCCATCAGGGGTGCAGCTTCAGGCCCTTGACCACCTTGTCGACAAGCTTGCGCTCGGCATGGAGCGCCAGCCCCGCGAGATCGAGATTCTCGGTCGCGACCGCCGCAACCGCGGCGCGGTTGTCGGTGTCGTTATAGGTCGTGAACAGGTCCATCGTGTAGATCGAGGGCGAGATGGCGCGCTCGCGCGCCCGGTCCAGGCTCCGCGCCAGCTCTTGCCGCGAGGCGGCGAAGATGAGGATCGGCTGGCGCACCAGAGGGCCATAGGAGCCGCCCGAAGCGTCGCTGTAGCGCTCGCCCACGATCTCATTGTAGCATCCGGCGAGGCCGCCGCTCAGGAAGGCGGTGACATTGAGCTTCTGCCACGCGGCAAGCTCTTCTCGCACGATAATGGCGATCTTGGTATCGAAAGTCATGGCGAAGACTCTAGGGCGCAAGGCGAAGGCCCGTCTTGAACGATCGTGCGGCAGCACTTCGGGCGATTGGATCGGCCAGGCGCCGTCCGAGCCCGGCATCGAGCGCATCGAGGCCTTCTTTGCTGGCCACGCCTATGATCCGCACCGCCATGACACTTACGCGCTGGGCTTCACCATCAGCGGCGTCCAGTCCTTCGATTATCGAGGGTGCCGCGCCGACAGCCGCTCCGGCAATGCCATCGTCCTCCATCCCGATGAGGTGCATGACGGCAGGGCCGGCGCCGAGCACGGCTTCCGCTACCGCATGCTCTATATCGAGCCGCGCCTCATCGCCGAAGCGCTTGCCGGCAAGGCGAGCGCCTTGCCTTTCCTGCGCTCGGCCGTTTCATCCGATCCGCGCCTCTTGAACGCCCTCGTCGCCGCCCTTGCCGGTCTCAGCCGCCCGTTCGAGCCTTTGGAGCGCGACAAGATCGTAGCCCGGATCGCCGATGCCCTCCTCGCCCTCGACACGTCGCAGAGACCGCCATCGTCCTTCACCACATCGGCCGTCGCGGTCGATCGCGCCCGCGCCTTCCTCGATGAAAATTTCATGCGCATGGTCGCCTCCGAGGAGCTCGAGGGCGTAACCGGCCTCGACCGCTACACGCTGGCGCGCCATTTCCGCCGGCGTCTCGGCACAAGTCCCTATCGCTATCTCACCATGCGCCGCCTCGATCGGGTCAAATCGGCGATCACCGCCGGCCATGCCCTTGCCGAGGCGGCCTTCATGGGCGGATTTGCCGATCAGAGCCATATGACCCGCCAGTTCAAGCGGGCTTTCGGCATGACGCCCGGCCACTGGCAGGCCATACACACCTGACCCTTGACCTCAAGTTGAGTTGAGGTTTTAAGAAGAATGCTCCCGCTGCCGACCCGAGGAGCACTCATGCCGCATGCCGCCGCCAACACCTCCGCCGATCTCGATCGCAAGGTCGGCGATCTTTTCGACCGGATCGCCATCATCGACCTCATCACCCATATCGGCCGCTCGCTCGATGAGAAGCGCATCGACAACCTGCGGTCGATCTTCACCGAAGATGTCGTCGTAAAGCGCGGCCACCCGCAAGGACGCTTGGCGTGCACCCATCACCTCTTCGCCGACCATCTGATCGAATTGTCGGGCGACAAGGCGGAAGTGCGCGCCAATCTGCTGGGCTTCAACGTCCATCGCGCCGAGATGCCCGCGTCGCATTTCGATATCGGCGAGCGATATCGTTTCGAGATGGTCCGCACCGCCCATGGCTGGCGGATATCCCGCATGACCACCGAACCCGTATGGATGGGCGCGTGATCAGGAAAAGTGGCCCCCGGTTTTCCGTCCGATCACGCGCCAAACTTAAGATTCGGATCACGAACCCTTCAGATCGAACGGATCTGAAGGGTTCGTGATCTGGGCGATGCGCCAGTTGGCTGAGGCAGGCGTCGTGCCTGTTGCACCGATGTCGCGAACAGGCAGGCTGTTGCGCCGGAGCCGTTTCATTCTCAGGCATGACCCGATTTGCCGGCAATCGCAACCTCATCGGCATTGCTTCGCTCTGCCTGGGGGTTTTCATCTTCTCGACCCAGGATGCGATCATCAAGGCGGTGAGCTCCGACTATGCTGTGACCCAGGCGATCGTCACCCGCTCCATCGTCGCCTTCCCCATCCTTCTCCTGTTCATTCATTGGGAAGGCGGCCTGCGCCTCATCTTCTCGCCGCGTTTCTGGGCCCTGAGCTTTCGCGGCCTCATCCTGCTCGTCGCCTATACATCTTATTACCTGGCCTTTCCGGCATTGCCGCTGGCCGAAGCCATCGTGCTTTTCTTCACCGCCCCCTTCCTCGTCACCTTCCTCGCCGCACCCATCCTGGGCGAGCGCATCAGGCTCAAGGCGATCGTGGCGCTCATTGTCGGCTTTGCCGGCGTGCTCGTCATCCTGAGGCCGGGTTTCGGCTTCTTCGAGCCTGCCGCCTTGCTCAGCCTGCTCAGCGCCGTCACCTACGCGCTCGCCATGCTGTTCGCCCGCAAGCTCGGCGTCTACGAGCCGGCCTCGGTGATGGCCTTCTATCAGAACGCGGTGTATCTGCTGGGCGCCGCAGTCATGGCGCTCGCCTTCCATCTGGTGGGCTGGACGACGGCCGAGCATCCGAGCCTCGCCTTCCTGGTCCGGCCCTGGACCTGGCCGGACGCCAAGGGCTTGATCATGATGGGTGCTTGCGGCGTGATCGCCGCCGTGGCGATGTCGCTCCTTACCCATGCCTATCGCATGGCCGATGCAAGCCTCGTCACCGTCTTCGAATATACGGGCATGATCTGGGGGCCGCTCTGGGGCTTCCTGTTCTTCGCCGAGGTGCCGCCGGTGACGACGCTTCTCGGCATGCTGCTCATCATGGCGGCCGGGCTGATCGTGCTTCTAAGGCCGCGGCTGCCGGATCAGCCCGCTGCGATGACGGCCGGGGAAAAAGCGGCTGACCCGCGCCCTTGACTCAGGCTCCAGAACTGGTGATGATTAGTTCGGCGACTTGACGAACTAACTTGAGCGGGATCGATCGTGAAGAGTGTCCGTTCGCCTCTGGTCAGGCAGTATTCGCGCCGCCTCGCAGCAGAAGTGCTGATCAAAGAGGCGCCGATTTCGCGCGCCGATCTCGCCCGGGCGACGGGCCTCTCCAAGCAGACCATGTCGGAAGTGGTTGGCGAGCTCGTCGGCGAAGGATGGGTGAAAGCCGTCGGCTCGACGAGCGGCAGCGTCGGCCGCAGCGCCGTCACCTATGAGGTCGCGCGGCAAGCCGCCTTTTCGCTCGGCGTCGACCTTGGCGGCAGCAAGGTCTCGGCCGCCCTCGCCAATCTCATCGGCGAGGTGGTCGCCGAGACGACCGAGACGACCGATCCGCGCGGCGGGCGGCACATCCTCAAGCAGATCCGTGAGCTCGCCATCGGGCTCGCCGCCGGCAAGCGCATCCCCTTCGATCGGATCAGGAGCGTCGTCGTCGGAACGCCCGGCGTGCTCGACGCGGCGACCGGCGCGATCCGGCTCGTCCCCAACATTCAAGGCCTGTCCGAGATCGATGTCGCGGCCGAGCTCAAGCAGCTTTTCGGCCAGACCGTCACGATCGAGAACGACATCAACCTCGCGATGCTCGGCGAGACCTGGCAGGGCTGCGCGCAGGGCTGCGAGAACGCCGCTTTTCTCGCTCTTGGCACCGGCACCGGCCTCGGCCTCATCGTCAATGGCAAGCTGGCGCGCGGATCGGGCGGTGCTGCCGGCGAGATCTCCTATCTGCCGGTGGGCACCGATCTCTATTCGCCCGAGGCGCTCGCGACCGGCGCTTTCGAGCGCGAGGTCGGGGCACGGGCGATCCTCGATCGCTATGGGGCGGCGGGCGGCACGGCGGTGGACGGCGTCCGTGACATTTTCGCCCGCCTCGAAGCTGGTGACCCCCTCGCCTCTCGCGTCATCGACCAGACGGCGCATGTCGTGGGGCTGGCGATCGCCGCCATTTGCGCGATCGTCGATCCGGAGATCGTCGTCATGGGCGGCAGCATCGGCATTCGCAGCGAGCTCATCGCGCGCGTCCGCGGCGGCGTGGGCAAGGTTTTCGATCGGCCGGTCAGCATCGTGCCAAGCCTGCTCGGCAATCGCGCCGGCCTGATTGGCGCCTTGTCGATGGCCGTCAACCGTCTCCACAACACGCTTTTCGGCATTGCGGGACTGCCGGGAGATCTCGGCCTGCCGGCCATATCGATCGCGAAGGCCGCCGAATGACCATGACCCGGGACCTTATTGCAAAATTGCGGCCTCTCCTCGACCGCGAGGCCGCGCTCGCTTTGCTGCGCCGCGCCGTCGGCATGCCGAGCATCACCGGGACGGAAGCGGCCTTCGCTCGCCTCCTGGCGGAGGAGCTCACATCCCTGGGCGCCGAGCAGGTCACGCTGACCGATTTCGCCGCCGGACGGCCGAATGTCCGCGGAGTGCTGCGCGGGTCTGGAGGCGGATCGTGCCTCTTGCTCACCGGCCATACCGACACGGTGCATGTGCGCGGCTGGACGGAACGCTGGGCCGGCACGCCGCGCGAGAGCCCCTTCGCCGCCGCTTCTGTCGATGGCGCCATCTGGGGCCGCGGTGTCGGCGACCTCAAGGCCGGCATCTGCACCACGCTCGCGGCGGCGCGGCTCCTGGCCGCAGCAGGGCTCAAGCCCGGATCGGATGTTCTCTTCGCCTTCATCGGCGATGAGGAGAGCGGCGAGCCGGGCACCGGCGTAAGCTTGGGCATCAAGGCGTTCGTGGCGGAGATCGAAGCCGGCGCCGTGCCACGGCCCGATTTCGCCATCTATGTCGAACCGACCGAACTCAATGTCTATCCGGCGCAAATGGGCTTCCTCATTTGCGACATCACCGTCACCGGCCGCTCGGCCTATTTCGGCGTGCCGGAGCTGGGTGTGGACGCGCTCAAGGCCGCGCATAGGGTTCTGTCGGCGATCTGGGCGCATTCGGCGACGCTCGAAGCAGGCGCACCTCATCCTCTCGTCGGCCGGCCCTTCGTCTTGGTCACCGGCATTGACGGCGGCGGCTATATCGCGGTTCCGGGGGAATGCCGCATCAGCCTGATCCTGAAGCTGCTGCCGGGCGAGAGCCTGGATGATGCGGTTTCAGGCCTCGAGGCAGCGGTGCGCGCGGCACCTATCGCCGATGGCATCTCCATCTCATTCGCCTATCCCGCCGGCCGCGATCACCGCTTTGGCGGCACGCCCATGGAAGCCGCACCCGATCTTCCCGCGGTCGGCCTGCTGCGCGAGGCCATTCACGCGATCCGCCCCGACCGGGGGCAGATCGAGGGAGCGCCCTACTGGTCGGAAGCGCCCTTCCTGACCAACCGGCTCGGCATCCCGACCGTCTATTGCGCGCCGGGCGACATACGCAACTGCCACACGCTCGAGGAGCATGTGGTCATCGACGATTATCTCGACGGCATTCTGGCCTTCGCGGTCTTTCTTGCAGGCTTCGATCGAAGCGCCATCAACAGCTGACGGTCCGTTCCCGGGCCTATAACAGGAGGAGGAAATGTCATGAGGTTCAAAAACAGACTGATCGGCGCTGCGATCGGCGGTCTTCTCGCTTTGACGGCCACAAGTGCGGCGGTGGCGCAGACCATGGGCCCCAATGGCGAAACCGCCACGCCGTCGAGCGCCCTGACGCTCACCGATGCCGAAGTGGCCAAGGTCAAGGACGGCAAACATACCGCCGCCCTCGTCTGGCATACATCGTCGGATTTCGTGACGGCGGTGACCGCCGGCGCCAGCGATGAGTTCAAGCGTCTCGGCATCGAGGTCGTGGCCACCACCGATGCGGGTTTCGATTCCGCCCGGCAGCTCAGCGACGTCGAGACCGTCATGGCGAAATCGCCGAGCGCCATTCTGGCTCTGCCGCTCGATCCGGTGGGCTCGGCCAAGGCCTTTCAGGCGGCCAAGGACAGGGGCGTCAAGCTCGTCTTCCTGTCCAATGTGCCTGCCGGCTACAAGCACGGGGCCGACTATGTGGCGATCGTCACCGATGACCTGTTCCAGATGGGCAAGCAGGCCGCCGATGTGCTCGCCAAGGCGCTGGGTTCCAAGGGCAAGCTCGCCTGGATCTTTCACGACGCGCAATATTACGTGACCAACCAGCGCGACAATGCGTTCAAGACGACGATCGAGAAGGACTACAAGGACATGTCGATCGTCGACAGCCAGGGCATTTCCGATCCGGCCCGCGCCGAAGAGATCGCCCAGGCACTGTTGACCAAGACGCCCGATCTCGACGGCATCTATGTGACCTGGGCGGAGCCGGCGGAAGGCGTGCTCGCCGCCTTGCGCTCACAAGGCAATGTCAAGACGAAGATCGTGACCCTCGATCTGTCGGAGCCGATCGCGCTCGACATGGTGAAGGGCGGCCATGTCGCCGGCATCGTCGCCGACAAGGCATATGAGCTTGGCCGCGCCATGGCCACTGCCGCCGCCTATGGGCTCCTCGGCAAGGAGGCGCCGGCTTTCGTGGTGGCGCCGGCTGTCGCCGTCACCAAGGAGAATGTGAAAGAGGGTTACAGCGAATCGCTCAACCGCGACACGCCGCAATCCGTCATCGACGCATTGAAGTGAGGAGGAAGACATGTCGTTCAAGCAAGCCCTGATAGCCACCGGCATTCTCACGGCGCTGGCGCTGCCGGCTCTGGCCCTCGACGCCACCAAGGGTCCGCATGGCGA
>Ga0187894_10001804_pt1 | contig 26793 bp, 29 predicted proteins | sample GBC1701081metaG_FD_136650 | JGI IMG/M metagenome (GOLD analysis project Ga0187894, IMG submission 136650) | White microbial mat communities from a lava cave in the Kipuka Kanohina Cave System on the Island of Hawaii, USA - GBC170108-1 metaG ... | reverse complement strand
CGCCGAAACTATAGCTTTGCGGCCCGTAGTAGCTTCGCAACTCGGAACAACAGCCGGACTGCTCGTCGTTTACGTCGAGCCTGCTACACCCGCTGCTACGGCCGGATTGCAAGCGGGCGATGTGATCCAGTTGATCGACAGCAAGCCCATTGCGGCCCTGAATCGTACCACCTCGTTGAAGCTGCCGATGACCCTGCAAGTCATGCGGAAGAAACAAAAGCTCACAGTTACTCTAGCGCCACCAGCTAAAAAGTAAATCCTTGTGTTACGCTTAGCGCCTCTATGTTCCCAGAGGCTGTCGCGCGCTATCACGACCTGCTCGCCGACCAGGATTTAGCCGAAGGCTCTCGCGCCACGCTCGACCAGGGCCTGGAGCGCGCGAAGCTCATCTTCGGAGGCCGGCGGCTTTCACCTTATCTGCGTCCACACTTCGTTACCGAAACAGACTTCGCTCGCATCTGCCAGATTTGCGAAACCGTTTGGTCCGCGATTCAAAAAGTGAAAGACGCGGCCGTTGATGATGAAACTATCGTTGCGGATCTCGGTCTCACGGATATCGAACGCGAACTCGTACGGCTCGATCCGGGTTACAAAGCAGTTTCGCCGACTGCGCGGCTCGACTCGTTTCTCACCTCGGCTCGTTACAGTTTTGTTGAGCTCAACGGCGAGAACCCCGCGGGAATCGCGTATGCCGATGCGGCTTACGACATCTTCTCGTCATTGCCGGTGATGAAGGAGTTTGCCAAACACTACAATGTGCGACCGCTCTACGGCAGACGATTCATGCTGGAGGTTCTACTCGGCTCTTACGGGGAGTTTTTAGGACACAAACCGGAGCGGCGTCCAACGATCGCGATTGTCGATCTGCCGGGTGTGCCGACGATCAGCGAGTTTGAACTGTTCAGAGATTTCTTCGAGAGCGCCGGTTATCGATCGGTGATCTGCACGCCGCAGGAATTGGAATTCAGTAATAACCGGCTCTCAGTAAATGGTCAGGAGATCGACATCGTCTACAAGCGGCTGCTGGTAAACGAATATTTGCCAGTGATGCAGGACTATCCCGCGCTGCTGAACGCGTACCGCGCACGCGCGATCTGCCTGGTCAACAGTTTCCGTTCGAAGCTGATCCACAAGAAAGCGTTGTTTGCAGTGCTGACGAATCGCCGTTACGCATCGCTCTTCAATGAAGCTGAGCTCGCAGCGATTCGCGCCCACGTTCCCTGGACGCGCATCGTCAGAGACGAACCATCCGATTACCAGGACGAGCAAATCAACCTACTTGAGTTTATCCGGCACAACAGCCAACGGCTGGTCCTCAAACCAAACGACGACTACGGCGGTCACGGCATCACCATCGGTTGGAACGTCGACCAGTCCGAATGGGACGCCGCCATCGAGAAGGCACTGGCAAACGGCGATTATCTGGTTCAGGAGCGCGTGCCCACCGCCCGCGAGACTTTTCCGGCGTTGACGCCAGACGGCCGCGTTGAGTTTGCCGAACAACTGGTAGATCTCGACCCACTTCTGTTTAATGGCAAAGTGGGTTCGGCATTCACTCGCCTGTCCTACACCGAACTGGCAAACGTCAGCTCCGGTGGCGGCATGGTGCCGACCTACATCGTCAGCCAAAAATGAGGAAAAAGGGTACAATCCACGCCAAACGCTCTGACATTTCCCGATAAGGAGCATTCCGGTGGCTGACGATCTCGAAGAGGGGTTCGAAACGCAGGAAGAGCGCAGGGCTTATGACCGTACCCGTCTGATTGTGGACGTATTTTTCGATGGCCAGGACGTCACTGGCGTTGCAAGCACCAAGGACATCAGTCCCGGGGGACTGTATCTGAGCACCCAGGCCGAGATTCCGCAGGGCGCAATGCTGCTGGTGAGAATACCTTTTCGTCCGGACACTGAAGTCGTATGTCGCGCGGAAGTGATTTACAGCGAGCCCGGTCAGGGTGTCGGCTTGCGTTTTCGCGACGTTACCGACGAAGGCCGTGCAGTGCTGGAGCGCGAAGTTTCGAATGCTTGAGACGGATGCGGCGCCGACGTGGACGACGCTACGGGCGGAAACGCGAGAGTTGTTGGCGGGAAAGCTCGCGGGGTTGTGGAATGCGTTCGACGATGCGGCGGCCTTCGATTCGTGGCCGCTCGATAAGAAACAGGCACTGCTGTTGTTGGTCCATCGGTTATACGCGAAGAATCTGTGGAACCTGGTGAAGCGGGTGTCTAACGTTTATGGCGAAGGCGGCGTCGGGCTGGAGTTTGAGGCATGGCCCATGATCGAGTCGACCTTGTCGCGCCGGCGTGACTTTACCCGCCGCTTCGCCAATCACAACGACACGCACGGCGGTTTTTACGAGAAGAATCGCGGCACGGCAATCCTGCATTTTCTTTTTCAGGAAGGCGAACCGCGCCGCTGGTACGTGCATTTTGATCTTTACAGTCCGGTTCACTCAGCCGGTAGCGCTCTGAAACACTTTCGTCACGAAATGCTGGGCAAGATAAAACCCGACTGGCGCATGATCGCCAAACACTTGAATCCCAATCCTTAACCAAGAGGGCCCTTATGTTCGATCAATTTACGCTGGGCATCGAAGAGGAATTTCAGATCGTCGATCCGCAAACGCGCGAACTGCGCTCGCACGTCGCTGAGATCCTCGAAGAAGGCAAGATGCTGCTGGGAGAGCAGATCAAGCCGGAAATGATCCAATCGATGGTTGAGGTTGGAACCGGTATTTGCCGCAACATTCAGGAGGCCCGCGCGGACATCACGCGCCTGCGCAGCATCATCGCCGGACTCGCGAAAAAGAACGGGCTGGTGATCGTCGCTGCCTCCACCCATCCGATCTCGCGTTGGCAGGACCAGGAGATATTCGACGACGAACGTTACGAGCTGCTGGTCCAGGAACTACAGACCGTGGCCCGTTCGCTTTTGATCTTCGGCCTTCATGTTCACGTCGGGATGGCGGACCGCGAACGCGCGATCCATATCATGAACGCGGCGCGTTACTTTTTGCCACACGTACTCGCGCTCTCAACCTCGTCGCCGTTCTGGATGGGCCACAACACGGGTCTCAAATCCTATCGCACCGAAGTCTTCAAACAATTTCCGCGCACCGACATTCCCGATCACTTCGACTCGTACAGCGGTTTTCAGCGCTACGTTAACTTGCTGGTGAAGACCGGTTGCATCAACGACGGCAAAAAGATTTGGTGGGACATCCGGCCGCATCCGTACTTCCCGACGCTGGAGTTTCGCATCTGCGATATTCCCACGCGCGTAGACGACACGATCGCGATCGCGGCGTTGTTTCAGGCCATCGTCGCGAAGCTCAACAAGTTGATCGACAAAAATCTCGGCTTCCGGCTCTATCGCCGCATGTTGGTTCAGGAGAATAAGTGGCGCGCGGTGCGCTACGGCCTGGACGGCAAAATGATCGACTTTGGCAAGGAGACGGAAGTGCCGGTGCGCGATCTGGTGCTGGAGTTACTCGAGTTTGTGGATGATGTGGTTGATGAACTTGGTTCGCGAAGAGAGATCGAACATGTTCACACGATTCTCCAGCGCGGCACGTCAGCCGACAGACAACTCCAGGTCTATCGCGAGACCAATGATTTGAAGGCAGTCGTCGACGATCTGATCAAGTTGACGTTGGAGAACGTTCCGGAGAGTCAACCGATCGAAGCGCCGATCCCGACTACGACGGCTTCGACGATCGCGAAGTGAGCCACGGATTGCACGGACTTACACGGATTTTCGGCCGAGGTAATATTGCCACAGCATTCGCGCGGCGACAGCGCGATGCGGCCGCCACGCTTCAGCGATTGCTTCTAACTGTTCGGGCGATGGCCGGGCAGGCAAGCGTTTGAGTTCCTGTAGGGCCACCGCTAGAGCGAGATCTCCCGCAGGCCAAATGTCCGCGCGTCTCATCGCCATCAGCAAATAAATATTCGCGCTCCACAATCCGATTCCTTTTATTCCTGTCAAACGAACCAACACCTGGTCATCGCTCAGTCTCGAAAGCCCTCGTAAACTCAAACGGCCACTCACAATCGAGTCCGCCAGGTGCAACAAGTAACTCGATTTCTGCCGCGTCACACCAAGTTGCCGCAACCCCATCTCGCCCAGCTCCAGGAAACGTTCCGGCGTAAACGGCTGAATGGCAGTTTCGAGCCGCAGCAACATCGACTTCGCCGAGCTGAGCGATACCTGTTGTTCGAGGATGATGTGAACCAGCGTGCGAAATCCGGTGGCGCGTTGCCACAGCGGTGGATCGCCGAAGGTGGCGTGAATGTTTGCGAGCAGTTGATCGCGAGCGGCAAGCTCGCGTGCAGCCAAGGCGAGAGTCTTCTGCGTCAGTGGCCGGAGTGGTTCTGTTGGCAAGAGCGGGAACCTCAAGTAGGACAGGACTGTCAGTCTGTCCCGACAGGCAGGAATGCCTATCCTACGCGGTCGTCGCGAGAATCAGAAAGTTCTCAAACAGGATGCGGCCGTCGCGCGACTCGTTTGGATGCTCCCAACGCGTTCGGCTCTTGTTCCAGTCTTCAAACGATTTCTCCAGATGAAACTGGACCGTGTAGATCAGTTGTCCGTCTGTGCGTTTTACCATCATCTGGTTGCGGCAGAGATACGACGTGGCCAACAACTGGAAGCCCTCCGGAACGCGATCGAGTTGCAGGCCGTGGTTCTGCCAAACGTGAAGAATGTGAGACCCTTTCGCATCCTTCGGTGTTTCGCACAGGGCGATGTTGGTGAAGATCGGATCGCCGGGTTCGGTAATGCGCACATAACGATACTGGTACTCTTGCGGACGGCCGGAACGTTGCTCGTGTTGCTCGAGTTTGTCGAGCGTGACGACGCGCGCGCCGAAGCTCAGCCCGACGAGTTGATGGCCGCCGCAGATCGCCAGCACCGGTATTTTGGTCCCGCGAATGAAACTGCCGAAGCTGTCGAGAATCGATTGCTGGTAGTAATCAAAGTCGCGCAGCGTACCACTAAGCACGATCGCGTCAGGCGCAAATTCCGCTGCGGCGCCGGCTATTTCGGAAACGTGGGCCACGCGCGTCTCTGCTTGTTTCACGAGGCGCGCGATGTTGTTGAGAATGTTTTCGACCGCCATGCCGGCGATCAACCGCTCGCGTTTGAGTTCGGCGGCGAGTGCGGCGCCCCACTCTGCGCGCGCCAGGTCTGAAAGATCGTGTTCGTCACGCAGCAGGTTGTCGATCACCAGCACGCGCGCCTTTTCGATGCGTTGCTCTACCGGCTCGTAGCGACAGAACGTTTGCTGGTTGAAAGGGAAGGGGAGCGAAGCTGAAATCTCAGCGCGTTCGGTGATGGGGGATAATTCAAGCAATTCCTGGATCATGTTTCGTCTGTGTCGTTAATTTTACTCAGTCTATCTTAGTGGCTTCTTTTCAGTGTCTCCGGGTACTCTGCTTAAACTCCGGAATCCTCGTGCCCGCACCTGCTGCGGCGATTTCCGCGCGAATCTCAGCAACTAGCGAGCCACGCACGCGATTCTTGAAGCTGGCGCTCCTGGCCTTGGCCTCCTGGTCAACCAGCAACAACATTCTATACCACGATGACTCCAATTCGTCCGCCAATTGCGAGATCTTTGTAATGTCGTAAGGCACTGCGACGTCTTTCGAGCCCAGCCGCGCAAACACCGAAAGATATCGCGCCGTCGCCAGATCCGGACACAAAAGACGCTTGCGCCCGACCTTCAGCTCCACACCGAGCAGCGTGTGCTGGATGAGAATACGTTTTGATGCGCCTTCAATCGCAAAGTGATACGAGCGTGTGCGCAGCTTGAGAATTCGCTCGCGATAGATTCGGGGCAGCCAGGTTTCGCCGAGTCGTTCGCGAATCTGTTGCGCGCAGGCTTCGATAGTCACGCTATTTCTGTGTTTGAGTAAAGAGCTGCGACTCGATCTTCGTTTGGAACGCGTTGATGACGCGGCCCGGAAAAACGCCGAGATAAAGCACGCCAAGAACCGTCAGCGCCAGGGTCACGGCCACGCTCGCCGGAATCCGCGGCGCTTGCCACGCTGTCGTTCGTTCGCCAAAGAACATCACGATGATCAGGCGCAAGTAGTAGTAAGCCGATACCGCCGTGTTGAGTACGCCGATGACGACCAGCACGTAATAACCCTGATTGATCGCCGCGCCAAAGACCATGATCTTGCCCATGAAGCCCGCTGTCAGCGGCATGCCCAGCAGGCTCAACATAAACAGACTCAACGAGAAGGCCAGTACGGGCGATTGGAAGCCGATGCCACTGTAGTCTTCGATTGCCGTGCGCCGATCGCCGCTGCGCGCGATTATCTGGACCACCGCGAAGGCGCCGATGTTCATCACCGCGTAAGTGAGCAGATAGAACATGACGGCCGTGATGGCAGCGTCACGTTGCGCCGGATCTGCGGCTGCACCGGCGGCAACGAAGCCCACCAGCGCGTAACCTGCGTGCGCGATCGACGAATACGCCAGCAGTCGTTTGACGTTGTTCTGCACGATAGCGACGACGTTACCGAGCGTCATTGTGAGAATCGCCATCACTTCGAGAGTACTGACCCACGTTTGATGAAGATTACCGGCGGTCGCGCTCGAAGCAGAAACCACAAACGGCAAACCGAAGATAAAGACGCGCATGAACGACGCGAAACCAGCAGCCTTCGGACCGGCCGCCATGAACGCCGTCACCGGTGTCGGCGCGCCTTCGTAAACGTCCGGCGTCCAGATGTGAAAAGGCGCGGTGGCGATCTTGAAACCGAAACCGACGAGCATCATCGCGGCGCCGGCGTAGAGCAATGCGGGATATTGCGCATCACTGATACGGCTGGCGATCTCGGCGATGTTGGTTGTTCCCGGAATGATTCTGCTCGCTTGTCCAGCCGGCCCGAGTTCGGCGATCGAAGTGCCGCCGTAAACGAGCGCGATGCCGTAGAGCAGAAACGCCGACGAGAACGAACCGAGAATGAAATACTTCAACGACGATTCGTTGGAACGAATGTCGCTGCGGCGAAAGCCGGCCAGCACGTAAGTGGCGATCGAGAGAATCTCGAGGCCGAGGAAAATGATTACCAGGTCGTTACCCGAGGCCATCAGCATCATGCCGACGGTGGCAAACAAAAGTAACGAGTGGAATTCTCCAGCGGGCAGTTGTTCGTTCTCGGCCCAAACAGTCGAAAGCAACAGGGTGAGCGCGGAAACGAGCAGGAAGATCAACGTGAAGCCGAGACGCAGCTCGTCGAGCACGATCATGCCGTTGAAAGCGTCGGCTGAGGGAGTTCCGTTTGCCCAAAGACCAATAGTCACGGCCGCGGCGACGATCAGTCCGGCGAGCGAGAGGCCACCCGTGATCCAGCGCTGCGTCGGACGCGCGAAAGCGTCGATCAACATCACGACGACCGCCGCGGCGCAAACGATGAGCTCGGGCGCGATCAACGACCAATTGATAATCGGCATCATCGCTGTGGCTCATCCCTCCTGGTTGGTTCCACTTCGGCAGTAGTGAACGATCCGCCGGGCCGGCCCTGGTTAACGCGTTCGCGAATCGCTGCCACGCTCGGTTGCGACCGATCGATAAACACTCTTGGGTAAACTCCCATGAAGAACATCAGGAACAGCAGTGGCAACAACAGTCCCAATTCACGGCTGTTCAGATCCTTCAGCTTCGCATTCTCCGGATTCGTGATCTCGCCAAACAGCACGCGCTGCAACATCCACAGCATGTAAACCGCGGCCCAGATGACGCCGGTGGCGGCGAGCATCGTCACGATCCACGGACGGCCCACCGCACTTGAAGTCCACGTTCCAATCAGGATGAAAAACTCGCCGACGAACCCGTTCAAAAACGGCAGACCGATCGACGACAGCGACGCGATCACAAACAGTGTCGAGAACCACGGCATCGGCGTCGCCAGGCCGCCAAACTCGCTGATCATGCGCGTGTGACGCCGCTCGTAAATGAAACCGACAAACAGGAAGAGCGCGCCGGTCGAAACGCCGTGATTCAGCATCTGGTAAAGCGCACCCTGCATGCCGAGTTCCGTAAACGAGAACAATCCAAGCACGACAAATCCCATGTGACTGACTGATGAATAAGCGACGAGCCGTTTGACATCAGGCTGGACCATCGCGACCAGCGCGCCGTAGATGATCCCGATCACCGCGAGCACGATAATGAACGTTGCAGCCCCGCGCGACGCATCTGGAAACAACGCCAGATTGAAACGCAGCAGACCGTAGGTTCCCATCTTCAGCAGAATGCCGGCCAGAATGACCGAGCCGGCCGTGGGCGCCTCGGTGTGTGCGTCGGGCAGCCAGGTGTGAAATGGCCACAGCGGAACCTTTATACAAAACGCGATGGCGAAGGCAGCGAACAGAAGCATCTGCGGTCGTGAGTCCAACGGATTTGCTGTCATCGCCTGCAGCAGCGTCGGATAGTCAAACGTGTGATAGAGGAAATAGAGCGCGATGATACCGACCAGCATCAACAAACTGCCGACCGCCGTGTAAATGAAAAACTTAATCGCGGCATAGATACGCCGCTCGCCGCCCCAAATTCCGATGAGGAAAAACATCGGCACCAGCGATGCTTCGAAGAACAGGTAGAACAGCAGCAGATCGAGCGAGACAAACACGCCGATCATTGCCGACTCGAGTATCAATAGAAACATGTAGTAGGCGAGCGGGCGTTTACTGATTGCGGTCCAACTCGACAGCACCGCGATCGGCAGCAACAACGTAGTCAACAACACCAGCCACAAACTAATGCCGTCAGCACCGACGTGGTAACGCGCACCGATAGAACCGATCCAGTTGACGTTTTCTTCAAACCGGAACTCCGCGCCACCCGCGCCACGCAACAACAACAGCGAAACGACAAACGTTGCGACTGTCGCGACGAGCGCGATCCAGCGATAGTGCTCGTCCTTTCGCGGCGGTGCAAAACTGTAAAGCACCATCGCGAGCGCGCCCGCGAACGGCAACAGGATGAGAATCGTTATCAAGTGCGGCATAAACTAACGAGCTAAAGGAAATCCGAAATAGGCAAAGAGACCGATTAAGATCAGCGCGCCAACCAGGATGATCGCGGCGTAAGCACGCACAAATCCGGCTTGCAGATAACGCGCCAGTCGTCCTAGTTCCGTTACGGCCTCGCCGAGAGCATGCAGGATACCGTCGATCACGCCGAGGTCGAAGATTTTCCAAAGCCCTTCGCGAGAACCTGCTTCAATCGGCCGGATCAACGTCTTGTCATAAATCTCGTCGACGTAATACTTGTTCTCGAGTATGCGCGGCAGCTCCAACAGCGGCCGCCGCCGGAACATCCTCAATCCCGCCCAGATCCCGAGGCCGGCGATCAAGATCGACACGCCCGCCAGCAAACGTTCTTCGCCGACATGAGCATGTTCATCCGTGTGTTCTGTGGCTTCTGGACCCGGCATTTTGGCGACAGCCGGTTCCAACGTGCGTTCGATAACGTTGATGTCCCGATTTACGAATGCATAAGGAACACCGATAAAACCACCAACCGTCGACAACACCGCGAGCACAATCAACGGAATCGTCATCGACCGTGGCGACTCGTGCGGATGAACCTCGGCATCACTGAATCGCTTCTCACCCCAGAAAGTCAGCACCATCAGGCGCGTCATATAGACCGCGGTTAAGAACGCCGTGATCGCGCCGATGGCCCACAGCACTTTGGCAAACGAACCCATCCCCGCGGCGCTCCACGTCTTCCAGAGAATCTCGTCCTTCGAAAAGAAGCCTGCGAAGAACGGAACGCCTGAGATCGCGAGCCATCCGGCGAACATCGTTAAGAACGTTACGGGCATGTATTTCTTCAGCCCGCCCATCCGGCGCATGTCCTGCTCGTGATGCATGCCGTGAATCACCGAACCGGAACCGAGGAACAGCAGCGCCTTGAAGAACGCGTGCGTGATGACGTGAAAGATCGCAGCGATGAACGCGCCGACGCCGCACGCCAGGAACATGTAACCGAGCTGCGAGATCGTCGAGTAGGCCAGTACCTTCTTGATGTCGTTCTGCGCGAGACCGATTGTCGCAGCGAACAACGCCGTAGCCGCGCCGATGATCGCGACGATAAACATCGCTGTCGGCGCGTGCACGAAGAACTCCGAGCAGCGCACGATCATGTAGACGCCGGCGGTCACCATCGTGGCCGCGTGAATCAGCGCCGAGACCGGCGTCGGACCAGCCATCGCATCAGGCAACCAAACATAAAGCGGAATCTGCGCGCTCTTTCCGGTGGCGCCGATAAAGAGCAGCATCGCTACCGACGTCGCGCCGCCCGCGAAGATCGCGCCGAGCGTGAATGGTTCAACCTGTGCGTTCTTGAAAAACGAAAGCGCCGTTTGCGTCGCTTCGCCTGCGGCCGGATTAGCGAAGAAGCTGACCGATCCAGTGAGGAAGAACGTCAGCATGATGCCGAGCACGAAACCCCAGTCGCCGATGCGATTCGTGATGAACGCTTTCTTCGCTGCGTCGCCTGCTTCTTTTCGTCTGATGTAGTAACCGATCAGCAGGTACGAGCAGAGACCCACGCCTTCCCAACCGACAAACATCAGCACGAAGTTGTCAGCGAGCACGAGCGTGAGCATCGAAAACATGAAAAGATTGAGGTACGCGAAGAAGCGATAGAAGCCATCCTCGCCGTGCATGTAGCCGACGGCGAAGACGTGAATCAGAAAGCCCACAAAGGTGACGAAGAGTGCGTAAGTGCCGCTGAGACGATCCATCGCGAGCGCAAAGTCAGCGCGGAAATTGCCGACGTGCAGCCAGGTCCAGATGTAATCAAACAACGGTTCTTCAGTGCGCAGCGCACCATGCGAATTGAACGCGAGATAGAAAGCGACGATCGTCGAAATCGCGACGGACCCACACGCCACCGTCGCGATAAACCGCTCGTTACGTACCTTTCGCCCGATCAACCAATTGATCGCGGCGCCCGCGAGCGGGGCAAAGATGATTATGCTGAGGAAATTATTCTCCATCCGTCCGTGTAAATCCGTGTTCGTCCGTGGCTACAACTTCAGAATGCTCGCTTCATCGACATCCAGCGTTTCACGATTACGAAAGATCGCGATGATGATGCCCAAACCGACCGCGGCTTCGGCGGCGGCCACGGTCATCACGATGAACACAAACAATTGACCGGTGACGTCGTGAAAGAAGCTCGCGAAAGCAACAAAAGTCAGGTTCACCGCGTTGAGCATCAACTCGATGCACATGAACATCGCGATGATGTTTCGCTTGATGATCACGCCCGCCATGCCAATCGTGAACAGCACAGCGGAGAGCGCGAGATACCAGGAGAGTTGTGGTTCCATCCCTTTTAGTCCCGCTTCGCCTGATCGCGCGGCGGCAAGAGCCCACCGCGGCGCGCCAGCGTCATGGCGCCGACAATCGCCATCAGCAACAGAATCGAAGTTATCTCAAACGGCAACAGGTATCTGGTGAACAACGCCGACCCAATCGACTGTGTCAGGCCAACATCTGACGTGCTCGAACCGGGAACGACCGCCGACTGCTGGACCGACATGAGAATGAAAGCCACCTCCGCGATCAGTACGCCCGCTAATACGACTGCCACCGGTATGAGAAACCTGAGCCGCGGACGCCGATGTTCTTCCTCCTCGACGTTGAGCAACATGATGACAAAGACGACCAGCACCATGATCGCGCCCGCGTAGACGATCACCTGCACAGCGGCAATGAAAGGCGCCGCCAGCATCACGTACAAACAAGCCAGCGAGATAAAGACACCAATCAGAGAGATCGCACTGTAAAGTGGATTCCGTTGCGCCACCACCGCGAGCGCGCAACCAATCGCCATTGCCCCAAAAAGTATGAAAAGAAGAACCAGCATTCCAGTAGGACAGGCATTCCTGCCTGTCGTCGTTCACGTATTCTCAAAGCTGACAGGCAAGATGCCTGTCCTACACCAGGTTCGGCCACAGAAAGAGCAACGTCGCGGTGATGAAAATGCTCAGCAGCGCAAACGGCAAGAGGATCTTCCAACCGAAGTTCATCAACTGATCGAAACGAAAGCGCGGCAACGTTCCGCGCAGCCAGATGTAAAGAAACAGAAAGAAGATGACTTTCACCAGAAAGCCAATCGCGCTGACGAGGCCGAACAAAAACGTTCCGCGGCCGAAGAGGTCTTCCGCAAACGGCACGTTCCAGCCACCAAGAAACAGCGTAGTGGCCAGCATCGACACCGTGAACATGTTGATGTATTCAGCCAGAAAGAACAGCGCAAACTTCATCGCGCTGTACTCTGTGTGAAAACCGGCAACGAGCTCAGTTTCAGCCTCCGGAAGATCGAAGGGGACGCGATTCGTTTCCGCAATCGCCGCGATTAGATAAATGACGAAGCCGAGTGGATGAAAGATGATGAACCAGCGGAGGCCGTGCCAGCCGGATTGCTGCTCGACGATCTGCGCCAGATCCAGCGTGCCCGCCAGCAGGATCACGCCGATCAAGCTCAGTCCCAGCGCGAGCTCGTAGGAGATCATCTGCGATGATGCACGCAACCCGCCCATCAAGCTGTACTTGTTATTCGACGACCAGCCCGCAAGCATGATGCCATAAACGCCGACGGAGGTGATGCCCAGAACATAAAGCAGGCCGACATCGAAATGCGCGACCACGAGCGGAATCACGATGTCGGTGAAAGGAATTCTGATCTCCGGCCCGAACGGATAGACGATCATCGTCATCAACGCGGCCATCGTCGCTACTACCGGCGCGAGAAAGTACACAAAGCGCGTTGATTTGTCGGGAACGATGTCTTCTTTCAGGATGAACTTCAGCAGATCGGCGAATGGCTGCAACAAACCACCTGGTCCAACGCGGTTTGGACCAAGCCGGCCCTGAATGAAACCGAGTACGCGCCGCTCCGCCAGCACCGTGTAGGCGACCACGAACAAGACCACAACAAAAGCCACTGTGATCGCGGCGAGCTTCAGAACAATGTCGATGGCGGTCTGCGAATCCATGAGTCTATTGCCGATTGCCGATTGCCGATTGCGGATTTGACGCAATTCTTACGCGTCGCGGGCTCTCGATCGGCAATTGGCAATCGGCAATCGGCAATGTCTAAGCTCCTACGGTTATCTGGTACAGCGGCGAGACCGCTGTAGTTTCGGGACGTGGATTGCCCGAAGCGAGTAGCTGAAATTGCGGCACCTTTTCTGTGAGCCTGCCTAACCTGAACAACTCCGTACCGACGTCCGGCGTGACGTTGATCTTTTCACCGGCCCACGCGATCTCCTCCACGCGGCTGCGCAGCGCCGCCGCTGCGTCCCCCGAGTCGGAGGATCCGACCGCGTAAAGCGCCTGCACCGGGTTCGCTTCATCTTTCAGCAACGGATAAGTCATGCCCGAATAAGCCGCGACATTCCTGGCGATATCACGAAACACCGCGCTGGCCGCAAGCTGGTAACCAAAATCCAGACCCAGCTCTTTCGCGAGTTGATCGACGATCATCCAGTCGGCCTTCGACTGGTGCAGCGGCGGAATCGACTGCCGCACACGCTGGACCTGGCCGCTATTGTTTGTAAACGTGCCGTCGACTTCGGCGTAAGACGCAGCGGGAAGGACAACATCCGCCGCCGCGGTGGTCTCGTTTTCAAAAAGCTCCTGGACCACGAGGAAGTCGAGTCGCGCGAGAGCCTCGGCTCGTCCTGCCAGGTGCTCTGGCAGAAAACTTCCGGCGACATACAGCGCGCGGATCGTGTCGCCGGCCATGTCGAGCATCTGGTATGGCGAGAGGTGACGATCCATCATCCCCATGTCGTGCGCGCCGACGCTGTTATTGAACAAAGGTAACGGATGCAGCAGCACGCGGCGGTTCTCGGCGCCGAACACAGTCGAGAGTTGGGCCACAACGGCCTGCGCTTCAGCGCTGAGCGAAGCGTCGAACATCACCACGACGTCGCCGTTCGTATTCGCAATCAGCTCGCGCGCAGCGGCGATTTGTTCGGCCTTCACATCGGCTTTATCGACAGCGAGCGTGTCATTTGCCGGATCTGACAAGGCCAAAAGCACCGCTTCTTCCGTTCCGGGATTGACGTGCAGAAACATCGCTGCCTGCTCGCGCAACCTGATCGGCACTGAATTGACGAGCACGAGTTGCGCGCCGCCATTTCTCACGGCCTGGCGCATCTGCTTGCCGGTCAGCGGTTGCAATTCGCTCGGATCGCCGCCAATCAACACGATCGTCTTCGCATAACGAATGTCCCGATGCGTTGCGAGCGGCGCCCCGAGGTTTTCGAAGAACGGTTGCAAGCTATGCAGATCGGTGGTCGTGTAGTTTTCGGTGCCGACCAACTCCGTCGCAAACCTGCGCAGCACGTAAAGCGATTCGTTCGTCAGCCGGGGACTACCGGCCACGCCAATTGAGTCGCGCCCATGCTGCTCCGCAATTTCATCAAGACGCGTCGCAACGTGCCGAATCGCTTCATCCCACGTGGTGGGAATCAACTTGCCGCCCTTTTTGTAACGGATCATCGGCGTGCGGATGCGATCTTCGTGATTGATGAACGGATGCCCAAAGCGTCCCTTCACGCAAAGAAACTCGCCGTTGATTCCATTCACGTAACGATCGCGCGCCACCACGCGCCGTACTTCACCGTCACGCGAGCCGATGGACATCTGGCAGCCGTCTGAACAGTAATTGCACGTCGAGATTGTTTGCGCGAGTTCCCACGGGCGTGTCTGGTGGCGATAAGTCGCATCGAGCAACGTTCCGGTCGGACAAACTTCAATGCAGTTACCGCACTGCGAACAATCAAGCCAACCAAGATACGTGCCGATCACTGTGTGTGCGCCGCGTCCGCCGGCTTCGATCGCGTCTTCGCCCATCCACTCATCGCAAACGCGCGTGCAGCGTTTGCAGAGAATGCAACGTTGGGGATCGTTCGCCACCATTGGCGAAAGATAACGCTCCGCGTAGTAGTTCTTCTGTTCGGTGAAACGCTCTTCGAGTCCGCCCCAGTCAAACGTCATCTCCTGCAACTCACACTCGCCGCCGCGATCGCACACCGGACAGTCAAGCGGGTGATTCGCGAGGAGAAACTCCGTCATCCCGCGTTGCGCTTTTTCGATCTCTTCGCTTTGCGTGGTGACGACCATGCCGTCGGTGACGGTGATCGTGCAGGACGTTTGCAGCTTCGGCATCTTCTCGATGCGCACGAGGCACATGCGACACGAAGCCTGCAACGCAAGGTCTGCGTAGTAACAGAACGATGGGATGTCGAAACCCTTTTCGCGGCAGACGTCGATCAGACGTGCGCCCTTCGGGACTTCGAACAACTTCCCGTTGATAGTGACTTTAGCTAACTCCGTCGCCATTATCTAAATAAGTTTCTTGCCACGGATTTACCCCGACCTACACGGACAGATCATAGTCCGTGTGAGTCCGTGTTATCCGTGGCTAATAATCTCTTCTCGAAATCTTCCGGGAATCTTTTGATCGCCGACTGGATGGGCCACGCCGCTGCGTCGCCGAGCGGGCAAAACGACTTGCCCTCGATGTTGTCGCAAAGATCCAGCATCAGTTGCGCGTCTTCCGGACGCCCGCCGCCGTTGTCGATCCGTTTGAAAACCTTTACCAGCCAGTCAGTACCTTCGCGGCACGGCGTACACCAGCCGCAAGATTCATGTTTATAGAATTCGGTCAGGTTCTTGGTTGACTCAAACACGTCAACCGTCTCATCCATCACGATGAAACCGCCCGAGCCGACACTCGAACCCGCTGCTACCAAACCCTCGTAATCCATGCGCACGTCTTTGCCGATGATCTGATCGGCACGCATGATGTAAACGGACGAGCCGCCCGGAATCACGGCCTTCAACTTCTTGCCATTGAGCATTCCGCCGCAGTCTTCCATGATGAACTTCTCCATGTCGTCGTAACCCATCGGCAGTTCGTAAACGCCGGGTTGATTGACATGGCCGGAGACGGACCACAGCTTTGTGCCGCCGCTCTTTTCCGTGCCGAGTTTTTGATATGCCTCGCCGCCCAGCTTGATGATGTCGGGTACGGCGGTCAGTGTCTCAACGTTATTGACCACGGTCGGACACGCGTACAAACCGGAAACGGCAGGGAAGGGAGGCTTCATGCGCGGATGGCCGCGCAGTCCTTCGAGCGAGCTCAGCAGGGCGGTCTCTTCGCCGCAGATGTAAGCGCCGGCGCCGGTGTGCGTGTGGATCTCGCAGGAGAAACTGGAGCCGAGAATATTGTTGCCGAGCAGTCCCGCCGCGCGTGCTTCGTCAAGCGCGATGTCCATGATGTCGATCAGGTACCTGTACTCGCCGCGCGTGTAGATGTAATTCGTTTTGGCACCCAGCGCGTACGCGGCGATCAGCATGCCTTCGATGAGCATGTGCGGATCGCGTTCCATCAGGTAGCGATCTTTGAATGTGCCCGGCTCGGATTCGTCAGCGTTGCAGACTACATACTTCGGCTTCGGTGAATCCTTCGGCACGAAACTCCATTTCATGCCGGTCGGGAAACCTGCGCCGCCGCGCCCACGCAATGCCGACTTCTTCACCTCATTAATCACGTCGTCCGGCGACATCGAGTCGAGCACCTTCTTGATCGCCTCGTAGCCTCCATTAGACCGATAGACATCCAGAGAACGCGAGTTCTCGAGATGAACTCGACGGAGTTGCAGTGGTTCACAGCCGATTGCTTCGATACGCATAGAAAACTTCTTAAGGTAGTGCGTCCAGTACTTGATCGATCTTTTCCGGCGTCAGGTTTTCGTGGTAGTCGAAATTGATCTGAAACATCGGCGCAGTACCGCATGATCCGAGACACTCAACTTCCGACAACGTGAACCGTCCGTCCGCCGTTGTCTCGCCCACTTTGATTCCCAACCTCTTCGAACAGTGCTCAGTGACTTTCGCGGCGCCCATGATCTTGCACGACAACGTTTTGCACACCTGAACGTGATATTTCCCAACCGGCTTGGTGCTGATCATCGAGTAGAACGTCGCGACTTCCCAGATGTCCGTCACGCGCAGTTGCAAACGATTCGCGAGATACAACACTCCCGGCGGATCCAGATAACCACGCTCGCGCTGCACGATAAACATCAGCGGCAGGATCGCCGAACGCGTCACCGGATACTTCGCCAGGTGGCGATCAATCTCCGCCTCGACTTCCGGCGAAAACACAGCCGGTTCAACGCCCAGTGAAACAGGCTGCGAAAGTGGTCCTCCAATCTTTACCAGTTGCGAACTCATACAAATCCATCCACAGATTACACAGACTTTTTTTACTGACTCTGCGTAATCTGTGGATTGCCTCTAACGGTCAATTTCACCTAAGACGATATCCAGGGAGCCGATGATGGCGACGATGTCCGCTACCATTTCACCTTCAGACATCGCCGGCAGCGCCGACAGATTCACAAAACTCGGTCCGCGGAAGTGAACCCGGCTCGGCTTTGGTCCGCCATCCGATCTCATGTAGACCCCCAATTCGCCTTTTGAAGCCTCGATCGGGTGATAAACCTCGCCCGCCGGCACGTCGAATCCTTCGGCGACGATCAGGAAGTGATGAATCAGCGCGTCCATGTGGCTCTTCATCGCTTCTCGATCGGGCAACACAACCTTCGGCGCGTCAGCCTTCACCGGCCCGGGCTTCAATCGCGACAATGCCTGCAGGGAAATCTTGTGCGACTCTTTCATCTCACGCATGCGCACCATGTAACGCGCCCACACATCGCCATCCGGTTCGGTCGGCACTTCAAAATCGTAATTCTCGTAACCGCAGTACGGATTCGCGCGGCGGATGTCGAGATTGACGCCGCTGCCACGCAAACAAGGACCAGACAAACCCCAGTCGATCGCGTCTTCCGCGGAGATGCGCCCGATGCCTTGCGTGCGCTTCTGAAAAATTCTGTTACCGGACAAGAGCGTGTGAAACTCATCAACCGCATTAGGGAAGGCATCGAGAAACTGTTTGCAACGCCGCTCGAAGCCGGCGGGTAAATCCATCATCAAACCGCCGATACGGAAATAGGATGGCGTCAGTCGACCGCCTGAAGCGGCTTCGATCAGGTTCAGGATCTTTTCGCGTTCGCGGAAGCAATAGAAGAAGACGGTCATCGCGCCGATGTCGAGCGCGTGCGTGCCAAGCCAGACGAGATGCGAACCGATACGTTGCAACTCGCACATCAACACTCGGATAGTTTGCGCGCGTTCGGGAATCTCGAGACCGAGCAGCTTTTCCGCCGCCATGCAGTAGGCGAGGTTGTTGCCGAGCGGATTCAGATAGTCCATCCGGTCGGTGATCACGATGCCCTGCTGATATTTCTTGTACTCAAACAGCTTCTCCATGCCCGTGTGGAGATAGCCGATGTCCGGCGTGACCTTGACCACCATCTCGCCGTCGAGCACCAGCTCGAGGCGCAGCACGCCGTGTGTCGACGGGTGTTGTGGTCCCATCGAGATCGTCATCTGCGTGTCGAGTGGACGATCTACGACTTCGAACTGAGGTGGTATGGTTACGGAACTCATAATCACTTCAAGCTGTACGGCTCGTAGCCTCGCAATGGAAAATCCTTGCGCAACGCGTGTCCCTGCCAGTCTTCAGGCAGCAGGATGCGGCGCAGATCCGGATGGCCGTCGAAGATGACGCCAAACAGATCAAACGTCTCGCGTTCGTGCCAATTTGCAGTGCGCCACACGCCGGTAACGGTCGGTACGTGCGTGTCTTCTTCACTCAACACGACCTTCAAACGCAGGCGATGATGTTTTGTAGTCGAGAAGAGATGATAATTGACTTCGAAACGCGGGTCTTCTTCAACCCCGCGATCCGCGCCACAGATGTCCGCCAGAAAATCAAACCGGCTTTCCGGCCAGATTTTTAGAAACAAACACGCCGCCACGAGGTGTTCGCGCGGAACGACGATCGTGATCTCGCCAAACGCGACGATCACATCTGTGACCCACTCCGGATGCTCACGCTGCAACGCCGCCACCAACGGTGACGGCGCGGCAGCTTCTGAACCTGGAATTGGCGTGATTTCCATTGCCGATTTTCGATTGCCGATTTTCGATTGCCGATTGCCAATTTCAAATCGGCACTTGGCAATCGAAAATTGGCAATGCTATGAAGAACGCCGCCGCTCGTGTCTCGAGGCGATCGTATAAGGCCGCGATCCGAGCGCCTCTTTCAACGCCGTCGAACCGTCAGTCACCGGCAGAGTACCCGGCGGAACTGCTTCACGCGCTTCCTCTTCCGGCACGTCTCTGCGATCGCGCACGCTCTCCTTCTCAACTTTTTCCTGAAGCATCATCACCGCATGAATCAACATCTCCGGTCGCGGCGGGCAGCCCGGGATGTAAACATCGACGGGCACAACCTTGTCGACGCCCTGCACGATCGCGTAGTTGTCAAACACGCCGCCTGACGTCGCGCAGGCTCCCATTGAAATAACCCATTTGGGCTCAGGCATCTGGTCGTAGATGCGCCGCAGTACGGGCGCCATCTTTCGCGAAACGCGTCCTGAGACGATCATCACGTCAGCCTGTCGCGGGCTGGCGCGAAACACTTCGGCGCCGAAGCGGGCGAGATCGTTGCGCGAAGAAGTGGCGTTCATCATCTCGATCGCGCAGCAGGCCAGGCCAAACGTCGCCGGCCAAAGCGACGACTTGCGCGCCCAGTTAACCAGGGAGTCGAGCCGCGTCGTCAGTACTTCCGGCAAAGCGTCGGCGATGATGTTTTCCAGTCCCATAAAACTACCTCAGGCTGCGGGTCGCTGCTGTCGAGCCTGCCGCGCTTCAAACTCATGCAACGCCCTTGCTTCCGCTTCTGCCTCGCGCCGCGCGCGCTCGCCCCAATCGAATGCACCTTTCTTTACGACGTAGATGTAACCTGCCAACAGCAGACCCACGAACACCATCATCTCGAGATAAACAAACCAGCGCATCGCGTCGCCCTGCACGGCCAGCGTCTTGAAAACTGCTGCCCACGGCACGAGGAAGATCACCTCTATATCGAAGAGGATGAAGATCATCGCGATCAGGTAGAACTTCACCGAAAACCGTTCGCGCGCGGATCCCACCGGGTCTTTGCCGCACTCGTAGGGCATCAGCTTGGTTCTCGTTCTTTTGCGTTGGCCGACAAACTGTGAGAGGAGCACGTTGCCTACCGCAAAACCCGCGGCAACGATGAACATCAAGAGGATGGGCAAGTAGTCGTACAGACGGAACGGCATCTCAGGTGCACCCTTGCCACTCAATAAATAGATTGAGAATCATTGTACAAGCGGATGCTAGTCGAACTGATCAAGGGTGTCAAGCAGCGTTCCAGATGGTGATCGGGCGCAGATCGGGCGCAGATCGAAGCGCAGATCGGCGCAAAAAATTTGCTGATTGACCGTGAAAAAATGCTTGTGTTACCGTTCAGGAAAAGCCGCCGCGGCTGCGGCTTTCGCCTTGAGTTCCAATCGGGAAGAACCTTAAGTCCTTGCAACTGTGATTACCGGATTCAACACCGACATCGAGCACGATGGGATCGTCTATCATGTCCAGACAGAGGACAAGGGGCTCGACACACCAATTATTCTCTCGCTCGTCTATGTCGGCGGCACCATTCTCGCCAGCAAACGCTCTCCCTACGCAGACCTGATCGCGCAGGGCTTCAGTGATGAAGTCTTAGCTCAGCGTCTCAAGCGCCAGCACAAGCTGATCTGTGCGGCGATCAACTCGGGCCGCATCGACGATCTGAAGAAGATGAGCCGGGCTGCGAAGGAGCCGGCGGCCGGTCAGACGCCTGTTTCACAAGAAGCGGAGCCGAGTCCGGTCGAATCAGCTCCAATCGTCGAGGAGTTTGAGTTCGAGTACGGGCCGATCACGCAGGAGTGGACGCCTCCGCCTCCGCGGGTCGAGGAGCCGGTCGAAGAAACTATTGAAGAAGAGACGGCAGCGGAGCCGGAGATAGTTGCGGCGGATGCGGCTGAGGAACTGCCGGTTGAAGAGCCGCAGCCGGATGGTCTCTCGATAACGGTGCTCGACGATGAGGAGTTCTATTCGGGCGAAAAGTACACCTTGCGAATGTTGGTTAGTAATCGTACCGGCGCCGAGGAGGTGCCGTTACAGAATGTCGCGGTGTCGATCAAGATCCTCGGCACGACTTTCCGGCCTTTGATTTATACGTTGAAGACTGATCGCGATGGCGTCGCGACTGTGGCGACGCAGATTCCCGAGTTTACTTCGGGCCGCGCGGCGGTTTTGGTGCGGGCAGTGGCGAAAGATCAGGCAGCGGAACTGCGGCGCATCATCCACCCGGTCAAATGAGGTTGTAAGAAGAGCGTTGCGCGTTTACGTCAACGGCGAATCCAAAGAACTCTCCGGTCCGACTTCCCTGGCAGAACTGATCACTCAACTCGACCTGCCGGCCGCGCGTGTCGCTATTGAACTGAACCGCTCCGTGGTGCGCCGCAACGAGTGGAGCACTACGACGCTTCAGGACGACGACCTGATTGAGATCGTGCACTTCGTCGGAGGAGGCAGCCAGCCACAGATTACGCAGAATGATTTTCTCTTCTCTGTGTAATCTGTGGCTGGCTCTCGCTTCTGAGAAGCGTTCAGTGTAGAGTTTTAGGCATGTCGACGGCCATTACAGCGAAAGCGAAGGAGAGTTTCATCATTGCGGGTCGCGAATTCACTTCGCGCTTGATTATCGGGACAGGGAAGTATCGCAGCTACGAAGAGATGCGCAGCGCGCACTCGGCTTCAGGCGCGGGGATGGTGACGGTTGCGGTGCGGCGTGTGCCGCTCGATCGGAGTAGCGAGTCGTTTCTCGACTATCTCGATCCCGCTTTACAGATTCTGCCAAACACCGCGGGCTGCTACTCGGCAGAGGACGCTGTGCGCACGGCGCGGCTGGCGCGTGAAGCGTTGCAAACGGATCTCGTCAAACTGGAAGTCATCGGCGATCAAACGACGCTCTTTCCCGACAACGAACAAACCCTTGAAGCCGCGCGTGTTCTCGTAAAAGAAGGCTTCGTCGTCCTGCCTTACTTCAACGACGATCTGATCATGGCGAAGAAACTGCTCGACGCAGGTTGCGCGGCGATCATGCCGTTGGCCGCACCGATCGGATCGGGTTTGGGTGTGCAGAACCCGGCGAACCTGCGCATCATGCGCGAGCAACTGCCCGGCGCGACGATCATTGTTGACGCCGGAGTGGGAACCGCGAGCGATGCGGCAGTGGCAATGGAACTCGGCGCAGACGCGGTGTTGATGAACACGGCGATCGCGGAGGCACAGGATCCGGCGAAGATGGCCACCGCGATGAAACTCGCGATTCAAGCGGGACGCTTGGCATATATGGCGGGTCGAATGCCGAAGCGTTTGTACGCGAGCGCGTCGAGCCCGTTACAGGGCGTGATCAAGTAGATGAGCATTACTTCGTGAACTTGAACGACGCGAAAAACTTGTCGACCCATTCCGTCTGGTCCGTGTCCTTGAATACCACGGTCGCGGTCTGAAACAGACGGGTTCCAATCAAAAACAGTTGCGACTTGATGTTGGCGGCGGGGTTCTCACTCACGAATTCCAGGCCGGTGTGACCGTCGACTGTGATTTCACGGCTTGAGATCAGCGTCGCTTGCAGGCCTTTATTAAACCGATCGCGGTTGGCAGCAAGGAACTCAGCCGGTTTCAACTTAACTTCCTCGTAGTCGGTATAACTTGCGACGTAGGTGGCTCGGTTCGCAGTGGTTGTGAAGGAGTGCAACGTGTAGGCGGTCTTGTTATTAATCGTTTCGACAGGTTGGCTCGGAAACAGGATCGAGAATCCGCCACCTTCAGGCGCAAACCTGATCCAGCCGGGCGGATCGGTTTGCGCCGTCTGTGCGGCCACGCCGGTGAGCAGCATTAATGAAATGCCAAACGCGAAGATGAGTTTGCGCATATCGAGCTTAGGATAAGCCTAACACGCCGGCATGGTGAGGCGCGACGATCTCATTGTCTCTCACCGCGACCTCTCGCGTAGTTGGTTCATCGATCACTCGCGATTTTTGAACCGGACTCAAAGCGTAACGCAGGGAGACGAGTTCATCGTGAATACCAAAGAGTACGACCCAGAGCTCACACGCGACGCGCCAGACGATGTTACCCACGACCAAAATTGCCGCGCCGAGCGCCACATAACGCCAGCCTAACAACCGGTCGATGGTCGCACCGTTCAATTTTAATCTCGCTTTAGCGATATTTTCCTTATAAATCGTGGGATTGCGGGAGGGCTAACTCGATTTGTGCCTGCTCGCGCATCACGCGATCGCCTAGCTCAGTGGTTGAGATCGTCGGGTATTGGCGGCCGATTACTTTCAAGCAGCCTGCCGCGATCAGGGTGTCGATGTAAAACTCCAACTCGTCGTGCCGCATGTCGCTGAGGAGACCGTAAGTGGACAGTTGATTGAGCCGTGCTTTGACGATCTGCTTTGCGGCAGAACCGCGCAAAGTGCCTGCGAGTAGTTTCTTGCCGAAGCGGCCGTTCATGCGTTTGGCGCACGCGAGTATCTTGCGCACACGCAGCAACTCATCATCCGTCAAATTCCGCGGTGCTAAATCTGCCTCAGTGATTTGGTCCCTCGGGACCTCTCGCTTTACGGGTTCCTCGCCAGGTCTACAGTTGCCGCACGTCCCACACTCCCGCGGATGATTCCGATCGCCGAAGTATCTGAGAATGTGCGAGCGATAACAGTCTTCCGTGTAGCAGAAGTCGATCAGCTCGCGTAGCTTCCGCCTTTCAAGATCCGCTCGTCCTGACACGTGCCGCGGATCGACGCGCAGGGGAGAACTGTCGAGCATGACGATCGTGCGGCTCTGTCGTTTTCCGTTCTCCGCGCGGTTAGCCGCGGTGCGTTCGATGTGGCCGGCGCGTTCGAGCAGATAGAGTGCTGATTGAACCGCCATATCGTTTCGCTGACCGGCAAGACGTGCAAGCTCCGAGCTTGAGAGCTGGATCTGTTTCAAACCGGTGTCGATTAGCGCGTTGTAGACAGTCTTGATCAACGCGAGATCCGGGTAGGAGCCTTCGATGAAGAAGTCGTGTGTGTTCTTGTCGGCGTAGTTGAAGAGCAGGACGCACGTCGACGGCAAACCGTCGCGGCCGGCACGTCCGATCTCCTGGTAATAAGCCTCGATCGAACCCGGCATCTGATAGTGGGCCACGAAGCGTATGTCGCGTTTGTCGATACCCATGCCGAACGCATTCGTCGCCACGATCATTTGCGTGCGGCCGCTCATGAAATCTTCCTGCGCGCGCACGCGCACGGCATCGCTCATACCGGCGTGATAGGTCGACACACGCAGGCCCGCTTTTTTCAACTCACGTCCGACCTGTTCGACTGCTTTGCGCGTCGAGGCGTAGACGATCCCGGAGCCTTCGTGCGACTGTGCCAGCCGTTTGATGTGCATAACCTTCTCGCGCTCTTTTTCGGTGTGCACGACTTCGATCCGCAGGTTGGGACGATCGAAACCGCTGACAAACGTCTGTGGGCGTTCGAGGCCGAGTTGCTGAATGATATCGGAGCGAACGTAAGGCGTGGCGGTGGCGGTGAGTGCGAGCGTGCGAATGTTGCCGAGCGAGCGAATAACGTGTCGCAGGCGGAGGTAATCGGGGCGAAAGTCGTGTCCCCATGTTGAGATGCAATGAGCTTCGTCAACCGCGAAGAGTGAGATCGGAATTGATTGCAGCGCGGCGTTGAAGCGGCTGCTGCGAAAACGTTCGGGTGCGATGTAGACCAGTTTGTGTTCGCGGCGGCGCAGCGACTCGATACGCGCTCGTTGTTCTGTTTCGGGTATGGAGCTGTTGACGAAAGTGGCGGGCAGACCCCGAGCGCGCAGCGCATCTACTTGATCTTTCATGAGCGCGATGAGTGGCGAGACGACGAGTGTGACGCCGTCAAGGATCATCGCCGGTAGTTGATAACAGAGAGACTTGCCGCTCCCGGTTGGCATCACGACGACAACGTCTTTGCCCGCCAGGACGGATTCGATCACCTCACGTTGGCCTTCGCGGAAGTTGTCGAAGCCGAAATGCGTGCGAAGGGAAGTGACTGCGTCTGAAAGAGAGTGCATGAAAGAGTCTGAATTCTTTGAATGCGGCTGTCAACTCGGGGCACATGTTAACAGGCGAAGCAATGTTTCGTGGATTGGGAGCGTTGGTTTTGAAGTCAGAGTTGTTGTTGTGGGTGTTGGAGCAGCCGTTTTCGCCGCGCGAGATGGCGTTTGTGTTGCTGGGTGCCGGTGCGGGTGCTGTGCCGCGGAAGCAACTTGCGGTTGAGCCGTAGCCGACGAGATCGACGATGTTCGGATCATTCGGGCATGAGCCGGAGAGAGGTGTGGTGGATCTTACGAGTGCGACTTTGCCGGAGGTGGCGGCCATGGCGATGGTGCCGGTTGCGTCTGGAGTTGGGAGAGGTGCGCCGTTGTTGCCGCCGGAGGCTTGTTGGACCAGGTAATACCGGCCGGGTTGGAGAGCAATTGAGGCGAGTGGTGTGACGGACCACGTTGTGGCGGTGGCGCTGGCGTACTGGACTGACCAACCGCTGAGATTAATTGGGACTGTGCCGCTGTTGAATATTTCGATGAAGTCGTTTCTGAAAGGGGCGTTTGCGTTACCGCCGCCGCCGAAGAGTTGTGAGATCACGAGTTTGGGGGTCGGGTCCGGTGTTGGATTAGGCGTGGGCGTTGGTGTTGCTGTTGGAGAGGGTGACGGAGTAGGGCTGGGAGTTGGTGTCGGTGTTGGGGTTGGCGTGAGGTGGATGAACAGGGAGCCGTCGAGTTTGGTGCCGGGGCTGAAGGTGCGGTTTTCGCTGCCGTTCGCGGTTGAATGGAGCGAGAAGGTTCCGGTGATGTCAGGTGCACGGGTGAGTGACTGATTGAGATCGGCGCGTAGGCCGAGTGTTGAGCCGTAACCAACAGAAGTGATGATTTCGCCCGTGGCGTTGCGAAGCGTGACGACGGCGCCGGAATTTGTAAGGGATAAACCGCCGCTTGAAGCTTTCAAGACTTGAGAGCCGCCGAAAACGAGATTGGCGCCGTCAGGGGAGCCACCGCCGAAGATGACGATTGCCGTGCCGGCGGGGAGGATGGTGCCGGGAGCGAATCGGTGGCGCAAGGTGTCGGTGGTGCTTGTGAGAGTCCGAGTTTGGATTTGATAACCGCTGAGATCCAAATCGCGAGTCGTTGAGTTGACTAGTTCGATGAACTCGTCGTCAGCGGTGTCGCGCGTGCCATCGTGATTGGCGTCGCCGGCAAGACCATCCGGTGGGTCTGCAAGGATCTCGTTGATGACAATATCGCGTAGGGCGCTGCCGTCGATCGTAAGTGTTACCGGATTGCTCCGCATGCCGTCAGCCGTGATGATGAGTGTGCTCAGCCCCGCGCCACGGAGCTCGGCTGGCACCACCATATGAATCTCGTCCAGCCCGGGCAACCCGCTTGTTGCGGTCGTTTCAACGGCCACCGGTTGACCATTGACCGCAGCCGACACATTAAGTGCGTGCTCCACACCCGTCGAAAAGATCGACAAGCGTAACCGGCCGTTGGAAGGATCAAATGGTCCCGCTGTTTGCGTGTCGGAATCGAGAACGATTGCCTCGCCGGTGCCGTCGCCTCTGGTCGTAAAGATTCCCGGCGCACCGGTCGCGATGATCGCTTCAGCTTTCGATGAGAAGCCTTCTGAGTTGGTAACGACAAACTCCGCTGGTCCAGGGCGCAATCCCGCTTTT
>Ga0187894_10001803_pt1 | contig 26800 bp, 22 predicted proteins | sample GBC1701081metaG_FD_136650 | JGI IMG/M metagenome (GOLD analysis project Ga0187894, IMG submission 136650) | White microbial mat communities from a lava cave in the Kipuka Kanohina Cave System on the Island of Hawaii, USA - GBC170108-1 metaG ... | reverse complement strand
GCGTGCCGTGTCGCTCGGCCAGCTCGAGGTCTTCATCCTCGACGAGGCCGATCGCATGCTCGACATGGGCTTCATCCACGACGTGCGCCGCATCGTGCGGCTGCTGCCGGCCGAGCGCCAGACGGCGCTGCTGTCGGCCACCATGCCGTCCGACATTGCCACCCTGGCGCGCGACCTGCTGCGCGAACCGGTAAGGATCGAGGTGACGCCGCCGGCCACCACGGTCGAGCGCGTCGATCAGAAAGTGCTGTTCGTCGAGACGGCGAAGAAGCGCGACCTGTTGATCCATCTGCTGCAGGATCAGGCGATCCGCCGCGCCCTGGTGTTCACCCGCACCAAGAACAACGCCAACAAGGTGTCCGAGGCGCTGTACAAGGCCGGAATTCCGACATCGGCCATCCACGGCAACAAGTCACAGGGCGCGCGTCAGAAAGCCTTGGCGCAGTTCAAGGACGGCAAGCTGCGGGTGCTGGTCGCCACCGACATCGCGGCTCGCGGCATTGACATCGACGACGTAACGCACGTCATCAACTTCGATCTGCCGAACGAGCCGGAAAGCTACGTGCACCGCATCGGCCGCACGGCGCGCGCTGGTGCCGATGGTGCCGCGATTGCGTTCTGCGACGCCGGCGAAGCGGGCTACCTGCGCGATATCGAGCGCACCACGCGCCAAAAGGTGCCGGTCCTGACCGAGCATCCGTTTCATCACGCCGGCATCGCCAACGGCAACGTCACAGCACCGCCGCCGGCGAGCCTGCAGGGTCGGCGCACCCATGGCGGCGGCGGTGGCCACGGTGGGCGGCGCGGCGAACATGCCGGCCACGGCCGCGGGCATCGTGCCCATGGCCACGGTGGCCGCAGCGAGTCGCCGCGTCATGAAGACCGGCCTTCGCGTCCCGCCAATCGGGCGGGTGATGGCGGACGCGGTGGCGAGCAGGCAGGCCGCAGTCATCCCGGGCAAAAGCGAGAACGCCCGGCACATGGCGACAGCCGGCGCGACGGCGCGCGCAGCGGCGATCAGATGGGCCGCGGTCATCCCAAGCGGGAACGGCCGGCTCAGGGTGACGGTCGGCGTGAGGGCGCCCGGCACAACGACGATGCAGCGCGCTCACACGCGCCGCGCGGCGAGCGACGCCCTGGCCATGGCAAGAACCACGGCAAAGGGCATCAGGGCGGCGCTGATGGTGCGCCACGAGCTGCCAGGCCCTCGCGCGGCCCGTCGCGGTCGAACGGCGACTCGTGGATGCGGTCCCTGGGCGGCCACCGGGGCGGCCGGGCTGCGGACTGAAACACCTTCCAGGCCGATCCCGCAGTGCAGCAGTGTAACGGCAGCTATGGCGACACCTCGGCCTTCGGGGTGAAATCGCCGGCCAGACGACGCCCCGCCTCGACCTGAGCCTCGGTCATCTGACTTATCGTGCGTGTGCGCGCCTGGGCAATCTGGTCGCGCAGCGTCTCGTCATTGGCAGCCGCCCGTGAGGCGGCTGCCAATGCCAACCATTTGTACGCTTGAACGAAATCCTGCACCACACCGCGACCATCGGCGTACGCCCTGCCGATGTTGTGCTGGCCGATTGCATCACCCTGAAGAGCAGCGCGGTTGTACCAGTAGGCCGCCGCTTTGTAGTCCCGCGGTACGCCAGTACCGTTGGCCAGTACCCAGGCAAGGTGCACCTGCGCCCGCGCGTAGCCCTGCTCCGCAGCCCGGCGATACCACTCCACGGCGGCGGCATCGTTGCGGTGACTATCCTGGTACAAGAGGCCGAGGTGGTACTGCGCTTCGGCGTAGTGCTGCTCAGCCGCCTTGCGATACCAGTTCAACGCGATCGCCGCGCTGCGCTCAACACCATTGCCGGATTCGTAGATCGTGCCCAGATAGTGCTGGGCCTTTGCATAGCCTTGTTCGGCCGCCAGGCGCAGCCATCGAGCGCCCTCGCCCGCGTCCTTCGGTACGCCCTGACCGCCAGCATGCATGTTGCCGAGCCAAAACTGACCTTCAGCGAGCCCCTGTTCGGCAGCCTTGCGATACCACATGGCCGCCAAAACCCGGTCCTGGGGCACGCCGCGGCCGCGGTGATACAGGAAACCAAGTTCAACCTGCGCGCGGGCGTCGCCCTGATCAGCGGCCCTGCGAAACCAATCGGCCGCCTGGGCTTCGTCCAAAGGAACACCCCGCCCGCGAAGATGGGCCGTTGCGAGCCAGATCTGCGCGTCGATGACGCCCCGTTCCGCCAACGGCAGCAGATGCTCCATGGCCTTCACGTTGTCATCGTTGCGAAAGGCCAGGATTGCGCTGTCCATGCCGGACCGTGACGACGGCTGCGCAGGCTTCGCATGGGCCAGCATGCGCGCGACGGCGATTTCCGCCGGGCTCATCGCATGAGCGGCGATGCTGCGGGCCCGCAGCGCCACGCCACGACGCTGCGGATCCAGCGTCAATTGCCGCGCGGCTTTCTCAAACCACATGTAGGCCCGCACAAGATCGCCCGGCACCCCACGACCGGTTCCGTAGAGCGTGCCGAGATTGAACTGAGCCGTGACTTTGCCTTGGTCGGCAGCCTTGCGAAGCCATATCGCCGCCGCGATAAAATCCGGCGCGTCGTCGACCCGGTTCGCGTAGATGAACCCGAGCATCTCCTGCGCACCAGCGTGGCCCTGCTCGGCTGCGCGGCGGTACCAACTGGTTGCTTCCGCAGTATCCTTCTTGACGCCTCGCCCGTCGTAGTACGTCCCGGCAAGGGTGTACTGAGCCTGCGCGTCGCCTTGTTCCGCCAGCAGCCGAAGGTGCTGGTCGCGGCCATCGCCTCGCCCATGGGCAGCAGTCCCGTCTTCAAACGGCCCGGCAACGGCTGGCGGTACCAGATCCGACAGTAGGGCGGCCAAAACACAGACAATCACGATCGGTACGATGCGATCGTACCGCTCGTGCACACGATACCATTTCGGCTGACAGATCATCACACCCTGCCAATTCAGTGTGGCTGTTCTCATTATAGTAGATAGATATATTATTTATACTAATCAATGGTTGTAGTCCGACAATCACGAACCGCCTGGATACGCCGAGTCGACTTGCCCCGGCGCAATGGCTATAGCTGCCGCGATTGGTTTTTCGAGGATGGCGCGGTGAGCGGCGATATCGACGAGTTCCGACAGCTTCTGGCGAAGGTCGGCACGGGTGCCGGCCTGACGCGGCCGGAGGCCGAGCGCGCCTTCGACATCATGACGGCGGGCAACGCGACGCCAGCGCAGATGGGCGCCTTCCTGATGGCGCTGCGGGTGCGTGGCGAAACGGCGGATGAATTGGCTGGCGCGGCCGCCGTGATGCGCGCCAAGGTCCTCAAGGTCGGCGCCCCTAGCGGCGCCATGGACATCGTCGGTACCGGCGGCGATCATCACGGCACCTACAACATATCGAGCGCTTCAGCCCTGGTCGTCGCCGGGTGCGGCGTTCCAGTCGCCAAGCACGGCAATCGCGCCTTCACGTCCAAGTCCGGCGCCGGCGACGTCCTGGGCGCCCTGGGCGTTGGCCTCGAACTACCGGTGGAGACGCTGGAACTGTCGCTGCGTGAAGCCGGGATCTGCTTCCTGATGGCACCGCGCCACCACAGCGCCATGCGCAACGTGGCCGGTCCCCGCGTCGAACTGGCACCGACACGCACCATTTTCAACTTGCTGGGGCCGCTGTCGAACCCAGCGCTGGTGCGCCGCCAGCTGGTGGGCGTGTACGATCGCAAGTGGGTGCGTCCCGTGGCCGAGGCGCTCGGGCAACTCGGCCTGGAACGCGCGCTGGTCGTCCACGGCGCCGATGGCATGGATGAAATCACGACCACCACGACGACTTACGCGGCCGAGATAGTGGCGGGCGACGGCGGCCAGATTTCCGTGCGCGAGTTCGAGATCGCGCCGGAAGACGCCGACCTGCCGCGCGCGACACTCGATCAGCTCAAGGGCCGCGATCCCGCCTACAACGCCGCCGCCATCCGCAGCGTGCTGGCGGGCGAACGCAGTGCCTTCCGCGATATCGTTCTGCTGAACGCCGGTGCGGCGCTGACCGTAGCCGGCAAGGTCGTGACCCTGAAGGAAGGCGCCGCCATGGCCGCGCAGGCCATCGCCTCGGGCAAGGCGATGGCCACCCTCGACAAGCTGGTCGCGATCTGCGGCGCCAAAGCGTGAGGACAGACGATGGCCGACGCCCGCACCCTCGAGATGATCGCCGGCTTTGCCGCCACCGGTACGGCCCTTGACCGTATCAATGCGGACAAGGCCACACTCGTGGCCCAGCGCAAGGCGACGCGGCCACTCGACAAGGTGGAAGCCGATGCCCGACGGGCCGACGCGCCACGCGGTTTCGCCGCTGCGCTGCAGGCGGCCGTCGCGGCCGGTCGCTACGGCCTGATCGCGGAGATCAAGAAGGCTTCTCCATCCAAAGGGCTGATTCGGGCCGATTTCGACCCGCCGAGCCTGGCGGCGGCTTACGCCGCGGGCGGCGCGACCTGCCTTTCCGTACTGACAGACACGCCCTACTTCCAGGGTGACGATGCCTACGTGGTCGCCGCACGCACCGCGGCGCCGGCACTGCCGGCACTGCGCAAGGATTTCATGATCGACCCGTATCAGATCGTCGAAAGCCGGGCGTTGGGGGCCGATTGCATTCTGCTGATCCTGGCCTGTCTCGATGACGCGCAGGCTGCCGACCTTTGCACGCTGGCGCGACGCTGGGACATGGACGTGCTGGTCGAAGTCCACGACAGCGACGAACTGGAGCGGGCGCTGAAGCTCGACACCACGCTGATCGGTATCAACAACCGCAACCTCAAAACCCTGCAGGTCGATCTCGGCACGACCGAAACCCTGGCGCGTGCGGTGCCACGCGATCGCCTGTTGATCTGCGAGAGCGGCCTGGACAGCAGCAATGACCTTGCCCGCATGGCGCGCGTGGGGGCGCGTTGCTTTCTGATCGGCGAAAGCTTCATGCGCAAGCCGGATGTCGCCTCGGCCGTGCGCGCGATGCTGGCCGATCCGCTGCCGCCCGTTGCCGGCTGACGGAGGCCCCATGGCCAACCTCACCCATTTCGACTCCGAAGGCAATGCGCGCATGGTCGATGTCGGCGACAAGGCCGAAACGGAGCGTATCGCCGTCGCCCGTGCCACCGTCCTCATGCGTCCGGAAACGCTGCAGCGGATCCAGGACAAGGCCGTGAAGAAAGGCGATGTGCTGGCCGTGGCACAACTCGCGGGCATCATGGCCGCCAAGCGCACGCCTTATCTGATCCCGCTCTGTCATCCGCTGGGCCTTACGTCGGTCCAGGTGACCTTGAGCTGCGATCCGGCCCGCCATGCCGTCGACATCGAGGCCACCTGCAAGCTTACCGGGAAGACCGGCGTCGAGATGGAAGCGCTGACCGCAGCCACTGTCGCGGCGCTGACCGTGTACGACATGTGCAAGGCTGTCGATCGCGGCATGACCATCAGCGACGTGCGCCTGGTGCGCAAGTCGGGCGGGAAATCCGGTACCTACGAGGCACCGTAGTACGAGGTTCGTCATGCTGACCGTAGACGCAGCATTGGCCCGGATCGTGGCGCGGCACGCGCCTCTGCCGGCCGAGACAGTGTCGATCGCCGACGCCGCCGGACGCGTACTGGCGACCACCGTCGTGGCCCGCCTCGATCAACCGTTTGCCGATCTGTCAGCCATGGACGGCTACGCCGTTCGCGCCGGTGACTGCGACCCTCTGCCGGTGACCCTGAAGGTCGTCGGCCAGGCGCCCGCGGGCGGCGCCTACGCCGGCGTGCTGGGTGCTGGCGAAACCGTGCGCATTTTCACGGGCGGCCCCTTGCCCGCCGGCGCCGACACCATCGTCATCCAGGAAAACACCAAGGTCGAAGCGGGCGGTACGGTCACCATCGTCGAGGGCGTGCAGCGCGGTCGCCATATTCGCCGGCGCGGCCTCGACTTCGCCGCCGGCGCGATCGGCCTGGATGCCGGTCGGCGACTGGCGCCGCGTCATGTCGCCTTGGCGGCGGCCATGAACGTGCCCTGGTTGTCGGTGCATCGCCGGCCTCGGGTTGCCATTCTGGCAACCGGCGATGAACTCGTCATGCCGGGCGAGCCGATCGGCCCCAATCAGATCCTCTCCTCCTCGGCGCTGGCCGTGGCCGCGCTGGTGCGCGCCTGGGGTGGCGACCCGACGCTGCTGGGCATCGCGCGCGATACGCGCGAGGACATTGGTGCGTGCCTCGATGCCGGCCTGTCGTCGGAACTGCTGGTCACCCTGGGCGGTGCCTCGGTCGGCGACCACGACCTTGTCCAGGACGTGCTCAAGACCCAGGGCTTCACGCTCGACTTCTGGCGGATCGCCATGCGCCCCGGCAAACCGCTGATGTTTGCTGAGCGCGGCATGCAAACGGCGCTGGGATTGCCAGGAAATCCCGTGTCGACCATGGTCTGTGCGCTCTTGTTCCTGAAACCGGCGATCGAGCGCCTGTCCGGCCTGCCCGGCGATCCCGTGGCGACACGCCGCGCCATCCTGGGCAGCGACGTGGCGGGCAACGACAACCGTCAGGACTATGTGCGCAGCCGGCTGCAGCGCAACGGCGGCGAGCCCCCGACGGTCACACCGTTCTCGGTGCAGGACAGTTCGATGCTGTCGTTCCTGGCCAGCGCCGATGGACTCCTCGTCCGGCCGGCGCATGATCCGGCCCGTCAGGCCGGCGCCGCGGTTGACGTGATCGACTTTGCCGATTTCGGCTCGGCGTTCTGAGGCTGCCGCGCATTTAACTGCCGGAAACTCCAGCATTCACAGCGTCTTGGGGCGCGCCCGATGGCGGGTCGCCCGTATGCCCCTATTTCGGCCCTTGATATTTTTTGTGAACCAAACTAGAACATGTGTGCCTGTTCTGGTTTTATTCCAGATGAGGTGGTTCATCAGGAGTGAGGGTTAACGTGCTGACCCGCAAACAGTATGAGTTGCTCGTCTTCATTAACAAGCGGCTCAATGAGGATGGCGTCTCGCCTTCATTCGACGAAATGAAAGAGGCGCTGCGGTTGCGTTCCAAGTCCGGCATTCATCGCCTGATCACGGGCCTTGAGGAGCGCGGGTTTCTGCGCCGCCTGGCACACCGGGCTCGCGCCTTGCAGGTCATCAAGCTGCCAGAGGCAGCGGCCGTGCCGCATCTGCCGGATCCTGGCTTCCAGCCTGCCGCCGGTCGCGCCGCGGCCAACATCGGGTTGCGCGAACCCGGTTCAACCTTCGTTCCGCAGGTCATCAAGGGCGATTTCCGCCCCAACCTGCCGGGTGTGCTAGTGCCAGCCAACGAGGCCGCCGCCCTGGCGTTGCCGCTCTACGGCAAGATCGCTGCCGGCACCCCGATCGAGGCTCTGCGCGACAACACGACGACCATCGACGTGCCGGTGTCGCTGCTCGGTCAGGGAGCCCACTACTGTCTTCAGGTCGAAGGCGATTCGATGATCGAGGCCGGCATCAACGACGGCGACGTCGCCATCATCAAGAGCGGTGATACCGCCGAGAACGGCAGCGTGGTCGTCGCTCTGATCGACGATACCGAGGCGACGCTCAAGCGCCTGCGGCGCAAGGGTGCCTCGATCGCCCTCGAGCCCGCCAATGCGCGGTATGAAACGCGCATCTTCGGGCCGGACCGCGTGAAGGTCCAAGGCCGGCTGGTCGGGCTGTATCGCAAGTTCTGAGCCCACGCCCTAGGGCGACCGCGTCTCGGTCGCTCGGGGCCGCGTTTCCGGCTTGGGCACCCAGGGGCGATCGCCCCGCGCCTGACGCGTGTTTTCGATCCGCACACCGCCGGCATCGTCCGCCCAAATGGCGTAAGCGCCGTTGCGCCAGATGTCGAACCGATCAACGACTTGCCGGACGGCGGGGCACCGGCGTCGCACCGGCACCAGCGACACCAGCATATCGACAGCGCCGCAATCGTCGACCAGGGCATCGACCTTGCTGACGATGGCGATGCGCCCACCGCCGCGCCGATAGACGCAGCCAAGCGCATCGCAGCGCAAACGGCCATCCGCACTTTCGGTCCCGATGGGCCACAGGCCAGCCTGCTCGGTGCCGGCCCGTCGGACCCAGCTGTCGGCGGTGAACCGTTCGATGCGCCCAGAAGACAGCAGCATGCCGCCATCGGCCGTGCGGACGCCGACCAGGCGAGCGTCGCTGCTGACCAGGATGTCCGGCGGCCGCTGCAGCGGCCCCAGGAGCAGCGCAACCGCTGCTGGCGCCACGCCCCACCAGCGCCAAGGCGTGCGCCATAGACACAGCCACAGCCCGCCCAGGGTTAGCAGCCACAGCGAGATCCCCGGTAGCGCTGGTGTGACCGTCGCGGCGGCGGGCCACGACGCCGCCTCGCGCGCCACCCAGATGATGGCCTCGATGCCCCACCCCATCGGCACCAGCGCGAAGGCCTCGCCGCCGAAAGGCAACAGCAGAAGCGCCATCAGCCCCCATGGCATGACCCAGATTCCGGTCAGTGGCACGGCAAGAAGGTTGGCAAACACACCCACCAGACTGAGGCGGTTGAAGTGGTAGGCGGAGAAGCCCGCCGTGGCGATGCTGGCGACGAGGGTCGTGAACAGCGAGGCCGCAACGTGGGCGACGATTCGGCGCGATACTGTCGGGGCCTGATCGGCACGACGCGCCTGCCAGGGCCGCCACGCCTCCCAGGCGGCCACCAACGCGATGACGGCGGCGAACGAGAGCTGGAAACTGGCACCAACCAGGCTCTCGGGCAGCACCAGCAGGATCACAATTGCCGCCCAGCACACCAGGCGCATCGTCAGCGCCGTGCGATCGGTCAGGATGGCCAGCAGTACGATTGCCAGCATCAGAAACGAGCGCTGGGCCGGCACCGGGGCACCCGCGAGCAAGGTGTAGAACAAGGCGCTCAGCACGCCGGCCACCGCCGCCCATTTCTTGATCGGAAAGCGCAGCGCCAGCGGCGGAATGGCAGCCAGGCCATAGCGCACCAGCCCCATGACGAGCAGCGCCGCGAAACTGATATGCAAGCCGGAGATCGACAGCAGGTGCGCCAGGCCCGAGTCACGCATGGCCTGCATGGCGTCCTTGGAAATGCCGCTTTGATCGCCGGCGATCAACGCTGCAGCCAGGGCGCCGGTATCTCCGGGTAATGCGGCGACCAGGCGCGCCGACAGGCGTCGACGCAATTCGTCGATCCACATGACGATGCCCGACGGCTGGCCTGCAGCGATCACGCTCGGCGCGCCGGTCGCGTAACCGACGGCACCCAGTCGCGCGAACCAGGCGAACCGCTGGAAGTCGAAGGCACCGGGCGCCGCCGGCCCGGGTGGCGGCGACAGGCTGGCGACGACCGAGATGCGGTCGCCGGTGGCCAGGCGGTCGCCGACTCCGCGCCTGAGCGACACACGCACGCGCGCCAGTGTCGCTTCGGGCTGCAACCCGCGCAGGACGACCTTGTCCAGGACCAATCGACGACCCTCGGGCAGCAGGGTCACTTCCACCACGCGCCCTTCCACGACGGCCGGCCCATAGGCTCGCGCCAACACGGGTGCGGCGACCTGGCCTGAGCGCCAGGTCACCGCTCCAAAACCAGCGCCGACCGCGATGACGGCAATCGCCAATGGTCGCACCGGCAGGCCGGCGGCCCCCAGCCCGAGCAGAAGAAGGCCGGCGCCGACGACAGCGACGCCGACCCACAACGGCGGTTCGACCGGCAATTCAAAATAGAGCGCGATACCCACTCCCAGCGCCACGGGCAGCCACAATGCCCAGCGGTCGCGCTCTGCCTCCAGGCGCCGGCGCAGACTGGCGCCAACACGCCGCAGGAGGCCGGCGGTGGCCTCCTGGGAAGACGGCGCTGCGATATTGATGGTCCCCACGATCCGCCCTGGACGTGGCCGCGCCTGCGGGTTGGACAGCCACGGTTCTTATGCTACGCCCCCCTTTGTGACCAAAGCGGGGCCGATGTGACGGCCAGCCGGCTGGGCCCCCCTCGCACTGACCTGGACCAATGACTGTCGTTACTCGTTTCGCCCCCTCGCCCACGGGCTTCCTGCATATCGGCGGCGCCCGCACGGCGCTGTTCAACTGGCTCTATGCCCGCCACCACGGCGGCACCTACCTGCTGCGGATCGAGGACACCGACCGGCAACGGTCGACCCAGGAGGCGATCGACAAGATCCTGAATGACCTTGCCTGGCTTGGTCTCGACTGGGATGGCGACGCCGTCCATCAGTTCACGCGGGCCGGACGGCATGCCGAGGTGGCGCGCCAGCTGCTCGCGGAGGGCAAGGCATACTACTGCTATGCCACGCCGCAGGAACTCGAGCAGATGCGCGAGGAGGCGCGCCGCGACGGGCGGCCGATGCGCTATGACGGGCGCTGGCGCGATCGCGATCCCAAGGAGGCGCCGGCGGACGTGAAGCCCGTCATTCGCCTGAAGGCACCCCAGGCCGGCGAAACGACGGTCGTGGATCGCGTGCTGGGTTCGGTCACCATCCAGAACAGCCAGCTCGACGACATGGTCCTGCTGCGCTCCGACGGCACGCCAGTCTATATGCTGTCGGTGGTCGTGGATGACCATGACATGGGTATCACCCACGTGATCCGCGGTGCCGACCATCACACCAATACGTTCCGTCAGGTCCAGCTCTACGAGGCGATGGGCTGGCCGGTGCCAGCGTTTGCGCACATCCCTCTGATCCATGGACCGGATGGCGCCAAGCTGTCCAAGCGCCATGGCGCGCTGGGGGTCGATGCCTACCGTGACATGGGCTTCCTGCCCGCTGCGCTGCGCAACTATCTGCTGCGGCTGGGCTGGAGCCACGGCGACGACGAAATCATTTCTACCGATCAGGCGATCGCCTGGTTCGACCTCGAACATGTCGGGCAGTCGCCCGCGCGCTTTGATGTCACGAAGCTGACGAGCCTCAACGCGCATTACCTGCGCGAGACACCGGACTCCGAATTGCTGCCGCTGGTCATGCCTGCCATCGAGACAGCGACCGGCGGCGCTCTCTCCGATATCGCGCGCGATCGCATCGCGCGTGGCATCAACGGCGTCAAGCAGCGCTCGCGGACACTGGTCGAACTCGCTGCCGGGCTTGTCTTCTATGCGCGCCCGGGCATGCCGGCGCCGGATGCCAAGGCCTCGTCGATCCTGACCATGGATGCCAAGGCCGTGCTCACCGGCGCGGCGGGTGCGCTGGAGCCAGCGACCTGGACCGAATCCGACCTCGAAGGCGCGATCAAGTCGTTCGCCGAGGCGCGCGGGATGAAACTCGGCCAGATCGCCCAGCCGTTGCGGGTGGCGTTGACCGGATCGACAGTTTCGCCTGGCATATTCGAGGTCCTGGCCATCCTGGGCCGCGAGGAATCGCTGTCGCGGCTGCGGGCTGCGGCGGCCTGACGCGGCACATTCGTGTCAACACGCCTGACAGAATTGCGCCGGTCGAAGGGGCTTGTTAGGGTGCCCTCGATTTCCGTCGCGACGCGTGGAAGCGGATGCGATCCGACAGTGTTCGGAGAGGCCGCCTCATGCGTTGTGTCAAGGCCGGCATTCCACAGCAGGTGACGCCATGAGCAGCAGCAACAGGTCCGTTACGCTTACCGACGACTCGAACGGCAAGAGCTGGAAGTTTCCGGTATTGGCCGGCTCGACCGGGCCGGACGTCGTCGACGTGCGCAAGCTCTACGGCGACACCGGCATGTTCACGTACGACCCGGGCTTTACCTCGACCGGATCGTGCGAATCGAAGATCACGTACATCGATGGCGACCAGGGTATCCTGCTGCATCGCGGCTACAACATCGCCGACCTCGCCGAGCGCAGCGACTTCATGGAAGTCGCCTATCTGCTGCTGAACGGAGAACTGCCGACGGCCGAGGAGAAGGCCGATTTCATTCATACGATCAGCCGGCACACCATGCTGCACGAGCAGATCACCACGTTCTACCGCGGCTTCCGCCGCGACGCGCATCCGATGGCGGTCTGTTGCGGCGTGGTGGGCGCCCTGTCCGCCTTCTATCACGACTCGCTTGATATCAACGACCCGCAGCAGCGGATGATCTCGGCGCATCGGCTGATCGCCAAGATGCCGACCATTGCGGCCATGGCCTACAAGTACTCGGCCGGCCAGCCCTTCATGTATCCGCAGAACAACCTCAGCTACGCCGGCAATTTCCTGCGCATGCTCTTCGGCGTGCCGGCCGAGGAATACGTGATGAATCCGGTCATCGAGAAGGCGATGGACCGGATCCTGATGCTGCATGCCGACCACGAGCAAAATGCCTCGACCTCGACCGTGCGCCTTGCCGGCTCATCCGGCGCCAACCCGTTCGCCTGCATCGCAGCCGGCATCGCCTCGCTGTGGGGACCGAGCCACGGCGGCGCCAACGAGGCCGTGCTCAACATGCTGCAGCACATCGGCGACCGGAAGAACATTTCGACCTTCCTGTCGCGGGTGAAGGACAAGAACGATCACACCCGGCTGATGGGCTTCGGGCACCGCGTCTACAAGAACTACGACCCGCGGGCCACGGTGATGCGCAAGACTTGCCACGAGGTGCTGGCGTCGCTGGGCATCAAGGACGATCCGCTGCTCGATCTCGCCATGGACATGGAGCAGATCGCACTGAAGGACGAGTACTTCGTCTCGAAGAAGCTCTACCCGAACGTCGACTTCTATTCCGGCATCATCTTCCGGGCCATCGGCATCCCGGTCTCGATGTTCACAGCCCTGTTCGCGGTGGCCCGCACGACGGGCTGGATCGCCCAGTGGCGCGAGATGATCGAGGATCCGCAGTCCAAGATCGGCCGCCCGCGGCAGCTCTATACCGGCCAGACCGAACGGCCCTACGTTCCCATCCATGCCCGCAAATAACGCCGACCGCACCGAGCCAGGGCCGGCTGCCATGACGGCATACACGCCTCGATCATTGACCCCGGCGGGCGGCGACGGCCGCCGGGTGATCGGCCCGGCCAAGTCGGGGGTTGTCCGGGTCTCTGCCCCGGCGAACGATAACGGGCCCGGTTACGCGCGGGCCGCACGCTGGCTGGTGCGTCTGCTGGGTGTGCTGGCTGTGATCGGAATCGTGGCGGCGCTAGTCCGCTAGAGGCGCCGGGTTCAGATGCCGCGGATCATCGCGGCGAACGTCGCTTCGGCTGCCACGTTGCCGTCAACGATCGCCTTGCCGGAGAATTTCCATACGTTGTGCCGGCTCTGCAGCTTCTTGACGTGCACTTCAATACGATCGCCTGGCACCACTGGCCGGCGGAAACGCGCGCCGTCGATCGACATGAAATAGACGAGCTTGCCCTCGGCCTCCGGCCCCATGGTCGCGACAACGAGAATACCGGCCGTTTGCGCCATGGACTCGACGATCAGTACGCCGGGCATGACCGGCGAAGCCGGGAAGTGGCCCTGGAAGAATGGCTCGTTGATCGAGACGTTCTTGATCCCGATCGCACTCTCTCCCAGCCGCAGATCTATCATCCGATCCACCAGCAGCATCGGGTACCGGTGCGGGATCATTTGCATGATGCGCAGGATGTCGAGTGAGTCGAGGGCCTCACGCGAGGCCGCGGTTGTCGTCTCTGTTGCGCTCATCGTCGGTGTCCACTGACTCGGCCGGGACGCGGCTACAGTCGCGTGCCGAAGCTAAACCGGAACTTCTCCGTCTTGTCGAATTTCTCCTTCTGGATCGGCAAGGCGTAGTCAATTCGGATCGGCCCGAAGGGTGATACCCACTGCAGACCGATGCCCGCCGAAGCGCGGATCGAACTCGAATCCTGCACGGAGGGGTCCTTCTCTTGCGCGCCCCATAGGCTGCCCGCATCGATGAAAGCCTTGCCGAGGATTCCCAGCTCACGCGGCAGACCGATGGGGAAGCTGAGTTCGGCCGAAGCAACGTAGTAGTACTTGCCGCCCAGCGCATCGCCGCCGCTGTGCGGGCCGACGCCACCGGTCCGGAAGCCGCGGAAATTGTCACCGCCCAGGAAGAAGCGGTTGGCGATCTTCAGGTCATCCTTGATCGGCTTGACGACGCCGCCCTGGGCCGACAGCGAGAACACGACCTCGTCGAAGATCTCGTAGTACCACTGGGCCTCGAGCTTGTTGCGATAGAAGTGCTCGGTGCCACCCAGACCGCCCAAATCGAGCGAGTACCGCAGCACCCAGCCTTTGGTCGGGTTCAATCGATTGTCGCGCGTGTCCCAGGCGACGACCGTTCCGACTTCGGAGGTCCAGGTCAAGCCTTCCTGCGCTTTGATGAGGGGTGAGGCGTTGTCGCCGACGTTCTTGATCACGTCGCGCTTCAGTGAGTACCGCACTGTCTGCCGCGTATTCTCCGAAATGCTCCAGCCGGCGCGCAGGGCGAACCCGAGTTCGCTTTCGTCATACGAACTCGTTCTCTGGTTGTCGCGGGTGATCCGGAAGATGTCGAAGCCTGCCGACACGTTGCGATCAAGGAAATACGGCTCGGTAAAGCCGAGATCGATCTGCGTGCTGCGGGTACCCAACGAGAGACCGACGCGCAGGTCCTGGCCGCGGCCCAGCAGATTGCGCTCACGCACCGAGATGTCGCCCAGGACACCGGATGACGTCGAATAGCCGGCGCCGACCGAGATTTCACCCGTGCTCTGCTCGACGACGTTCACCTCGATAATGGTCTTGTCCGGTGCTGTTCCCGGCGTGTTCGAGACGTCGACCTTCTCGAAGAACCCGAGATTCTGCAGGCGCTGCTGCGAGCGGCGCAGCTTGGCGGTGTTGAACGCATCGCCCTCGCCCAGGCGGAATTCACGCCGGATGACCTTGTCCAGGGTTCGCGTGTTGCCCGTGATGTTGATGCGCTCGACGTAAACGCGCGGTCCTTCCTGGATGTCGTAGTCGACGTCGATCGTCAGCGTGTCCTTGTTGCGCTTGATGTTGGGCCGTACGTCGACAAAGGCATAGCCCAACGTGCCGACGGCGTCGGCGATGGCGGTGATCGTCTTCTCAACCTGATCGGCGTTGTACCAGTCGCCTTCGCGCGTGGTGACCAGCGCCTTGGCCGCTTCAACGTCGAGGCCTTCGAAGCGCGTGGTCACGTCGACCTTGCCGAACTTGTAGCGATCACCTTCCGAGATCGTGAAGGTCACGAAGAAGCCATCGCGGTCGGGCGCCAGCTCGGCAACGGCCGACAAGACGCGGAAATCGGCATAGCCCTCCGACAGATAGAACTTGCGCAGCAGCTCCTTGTCGAAGTTCACCCGATCGGGGTCGTAACGGTCGTCGGACGAGAAGACGCGAAACCAGGCGGACTCGGTGGTGCGAATCTTCTCACGCAGCTTGCCGTCGCTGAAATGCTCGTTGCCGATGAAGGTAATCCGACGGATGCCCGTCGTGTCGCCTTCGTTGATCTCGAAAACCAGATCGACTCGATTCTGATCGAGGCGAATGGTCTTGGGCTCGATCCTGGCATTGAACTTGCCGGCGCGACGATAGACTTCGACCAGGCGGCTGACATCGGACTGCACCTTGGCCTGGGTGAAGACCGTGCGTGGCTTGGTCTGGATCTCCTGCTTCAGCTGATCGTCGTCGAGCTTTTTGTTACCCTCGAAGGCAACCCGGTTGATGATCGGGTTCTCGACCACCTTGACGATCAACCGGGGACCGTCCTGCTGAACCGTCACATCGGCGAACAGCCCGGTCGCGACCAGCGCTTTCAGCGACTTGTCGATCGCCTCCGCATCGGCGGGCTGGCCTTCGCGCACAGCGAGGTATGAGCGGATGGTCTCCAGCTCAACGCGGCTGTTGCCCTGGATGACGATGGTCGAGATCACACCGCCCCGCTGCGCCGCAGCCGGCGGGGCCGTCATGACCACACACGAAAGACAGAGGGCAATCATGCCCAGAACGCGTTTCAGACGCAGCAAAGCTCCCCCTGCCCTGTCGGGGTTGTTATTCGGCTGACAGGTGTCCTGTTTAACCGACCGCGGACTCTCACGCCACCCTCTAATCATACTATTCATAGCGGCATCATGCGGCCGATCAACAACGAGATGTCGTTGAAGGTGGCAAACACCGTGAGACTAGCCATCACCGCCAGCCCGATCCGGAACCCGATATCCTGGGCCCGCGCCGACAACGGCCGGCCACGAATCCACTCGATGGCGTAGAACAGCAGGTGACCGCCATCGAGCATGGGAACTGGCAGCAGATTGAAAACACCCAGCGTCACTGACAGCCCGATCACGAAATACAGCACGGCACTCCAGCCGATCTGAACGACTTCACCCGCCGTCTTGCCGATACGAATGAGGCCACCGATCTCATCGGCCGGCCGCAGGCCCAGGACAATCTGCCGAATCACGGTGTAGATGGAGGCCGACATGCGCCAGACCTGAACCGTCGCTTCGACAGAGGCGTCCACAGGCCCCATTTTGCGCACGACCGACACATTGCTGCTGGAGAAGCCGAGGCGCCCTTCGAATCGCGTCTTGCCGTCCTGGTCGCGAACCTCCGTGGCTGCCGGCGTCGCAACCAGGTCGACGATGACACCGGCGCGCTCGACCTTGATGGCGGTGGGTTGATTGGGCCGCCCGCCGATCATCCTCGGGATCTGGCCGAAATGCTCGATTTGCGTACCCTCGATCTCGACGATCCGGTCACCGGCCTTCAATCCGGCGCCCTCCGCAACACTGCCGGGAAAGACATTGCCGACCACCGGCAACGCGTTGCCGCTGGAAACCCCCAGTTCGCCCAGGCGATGGATATTGCCGAACCGATCCTTGTAGTCGCGCGGTGACGGCGTCACCATCAGTGACTGCAACTGGCCTTCGCGCGTAAGCGTGAGCGGTAAGGCAACGCCCGGATTGAGCTGTACGACAGACAGGACGTCCTCGAAGCTGTTCACCGAGCGACCACCGATCGATACGACGGTATCACCCGTGCGCATCCCAGCCTTGGCCGCGGCTCCCTGCGGGTCGATGACCACGACGTTCGGCGGCGTATAGGGCTGGCCCAGCGTCATCAGCATGGCCGCCATCAGGACGACGGCGAGAATGAGGTTGGCGGCGGGCCCCGCAACAACGACCGCCGCCCGCACGCCCAGTGACTGCGTGTGGAAGGCGCGCTTGCGCTGCTCTGGTGTCAGACTGTCGTCGGCGGCGCCGGCGCTCGTCGGGTTGCTGTCACCGAGGAACTTGACGTAACCACCCAGCGGCAGTGCCGAGAAACGCCACCGGGTGCCGGTCTTGCGGCTCGTCCATCCCCACACTTCCGGCCCGAAGCCGATCGAGAAGACCTCCGCGTGCACACCGTTGCGTACGCCGATCCAGTAGTGTCCCCACTCATGCACGAACACCAGGATCGTGATGATGAGCAGCGTCAGGATGATGTTGTTGGCGATGAAACCGACGAAGTCCATGGAAACCACTCTCCGTTCTGTCCATCACCGCGCGCGAGCACACATCATCCGTGCCTCAGCACGAGCCTGCACGTCGATCGTATGGATATCATCGAAACTTGACGGCACGTCATTGGCGCGAGCCCGACCGCTCATCTTGTCCATCACGTCTTGAACAACCCGCGCGATATCGAGGAAACGAATCTGAGAAGAAAGATAAGATTCGACCGCTATTTCGTTGGCAGCATTTAGAATTATTGGAAAGTCGCCAGCCAACTTCAATGCCTCCCGCGCGAGCTGCAACGCGGGGAAGCGTTCCAGATCCGGCGGCTCGAATGTGAGCGCCGACAATTTGGCGAAGTCGAGGCGCGCGGCATGGGTCTTCATGCGTCGGGGCCATGCCAGAGCATGGGCAATGGGCACCCGCATATCCTGGTCGCCGAGCTGCGCGACCACCGAGCCATCGGTGTACTCAACCATCGAATGGATCACGGACTGCGGGTGAACGACGACGTCGATGCGCTCATCGGGCATCGCGAACAGATGATGTGCTTCGATCAGCTCCAGCCCCTTGTTCATCATGGTGGCCGAGTCGACCGAGATCTTGGCGCCCATGTCCCAGTTGGGGTGCGCCACCGCCTGCGCCGGCGTGGCGTGCGCCATCTGCTCCAGGGTCCACGTGCGGAACGGGCCACCCGACGCCGTCAGGATCAATCGCTCCACGGAGTCGCGGTTGGTCTCATCCAGGCACTGGAAGATGGCGTTGTGCTCGCTGTCGACGGGCAGAAGCCGTCCACCGCCGCGCCGTACGGCGTCCAGCAACACGTCCCCGGCGCACACCAGCGCTTCCTTGTTGGCAAGGGCAATCGTGGCCCCACGGCGCGCCGCCGCCAGGGTCGGTGGCAGCCCGGCAAAGCCGACGATCGCCGCCATCACCCAATCGGCCGGGCGCTCGCCGGCCTCGATCAGTCCCGCCTTGCCGGCGGCCGCCTCGATTCCGCTGCCGGCGAGCGCCTGCTTGAGAGCGCCGTAGCAACCCTCATCGGCGACAACCGCCAGGCGCGCGCCCAGCCGTCGCGCCTGCTCGGCCAGCAAATCGACATTGCGGTGTGCCGTCAGCACTTCGACGGCGAAACGGTCCGGCGCATGCGCGATCAGGTCGATCGTGCTGCACCCTACCGATCCTGTCGATCCGAGGACCGTCACGCGGCGAACGCCGCTAGACACCACGGGTCTTGTCAGTTCCATGCTCAATTCCATGGCACCGCTCCGCCACCCAGCAGGCGAACCGCGGCCAGAAACAAGAGCGCCGCGAGCAAGCCGTCCACCCGATCGAGAATACCACCATGTCCAGGGATAAGTCGGCCACTGTCCTTGCGCCCGAAACGCCGCTTCATCGCCGACTCGACGAGGTCGCCCACCTGGGCCACAACCGCGACCAGCGCCCCCCAGAACGCCAGCCACACCCCATCGGCATCCGTCCAGGCCGTGAAGACGATACTGACCAGGGCCGCCGCCAGCACCCCGCCCAGCAGCCCGGACCATGTCTTGCCGGGGCTGATGGTGGGCGCCAGCTTTGGTCCACCCAGCGTACGGCCGGTGAAAAACGCGAAAATGTCCGTTGCCCACACGGCAGCGAGCAGCCACAGGAACGTTATCAGGCCAAACTTCGCATCATGGCGCAGCCAGAATGCAGCAAGGACCGCCAGCGCGATGTAGACGTAGCCGATGGCCTGCCAACCGGGCCGGCGCCAGCCGCCGCCCACCATCTGGCGCCACTCGAGGACCATCACCACCGTGACAAGGGCGATCAGCAGGTCGAACCACGGGAAATCGTACCAGACAGCGGCGATCGCCAGTGGCGCCAGAAGCACCGCCGAGATGACCCGTACTGCCAGATCGCGAAACCGGCCGGCGTGCGGCGCCTCAGCCAGCGACGGCGCCATAGCGACGTTCCCGCCGCCGAAACTCGGCAATGGCGTATTCAAGGTCAGCCTTGCTGAAGTCGGGCCACAGCGCCGCGCTGAAAACCAGCTCGGTATAGGCCGACTGCCATAGCAGAAAATTGCTGATGCGTTGCTCGCCGCCAGTGCGGATCAACAGATCCGGTTCGGGTAGCTCGCGTGTCAGCAGATAACGCTCCACCGTTTGCTCGTCGATCGCCGCTGGCGCCAGCTTGCCGAGCGCCACGGCCTGGGCCAGGCGTTGAGTTGCCTGCACGATGTCGGCACGGCCGCCATAGTTGAGCGCGATCGAGACGTGAATACGCGTATTGGCCCGCGTCCGCTCCTCGGCGGTATTGATCATGTCCACGATATCGGAAGCCAGGCCGTCGCGGTCGCCGACAACCCGCAGTCGCGCGCCTTCCTTGGCCAAGGTCTCGAGTTCAGCGCGCAGGTACTGCCTCAGCAGGCCCATGAGAAAATTGACTTCATCGGCCGGACGTTTCCAGTTCTCGGTCGAAAACCCGAAGAGCGTGAGATACTCGATACCGAGTTCCCCCGCTGCCCGCACCGTGTCGCGTACGGTCTCCACGCCGCGACGGTGACCGGCGGTACGGGGCATGCCGCGCGCCTTCGCCCAGCGGCCGTTGCCATCCATGATGATGGCGACGTGCCGTGGCCCATCCGATATTTCGGACGGTGCGGGAACGGGCGCAGCAGCGATCGGCATTGCGGGGCACACGGTCGATGATGTCTCAGACCGTCATGATCTCCTTTTCCTTGTGGGCGAGCGTCTCGTCGGCAGCCTTGACGAACTTGTCCGTCATCTTCTGGACCTCCTCGTTCAAGCGCCGATGCTCGTCCTGCGAGATGGATTTGTCCTTCTCCGCCTTCTTCAGCTCTTCCATGACGTCACGACGCACGTTGCGCACGGCCACGCGCGCGTGCTCGGCGTACTTGTGCGCAACCTTGGTCAGCTCCTTGCGCCGCTCCTCGTTGAGCTCGGGAATCGGTACCCGCACCAGCGTGCCGTCAGCCGCCGGGTTGAGCCCCAGGCCGGCTTCACGAATCGCCTTCTGCACAGCGACCACCAGACCCTTGTCCCACACCTGCACCGACAGCAACCGCGGCTCCGGTGCGCTCACCGTGCCGCACTGGTTGAGCGGCATGCGCTGGCCATAGGCCTCGACCACTACGGGATCGAGCAGGCTCACCGACGCGCGCCCCGTGCGCAGGCCGGCGAACTCCTTCTTGAGCGCATCGATGGCGCCCTGCATCCGTTTCTCGAATTCCTTCAGGTTTGGAGCGGCCATGGCCGTCACTCCTCGTCGGTGATGATCGTGAAGGTACCCTCGCCACGCATGACCTCGGCGAGCCCGCCAGGCCTGTGCAGATCGAATACGACGATCGGAATGCGGTTCTCGCGTGCGAGCGAAATGGCGGAGGCGTCCATCACCTGCAGGTCCCGCGACAGGACATCCATGTAGGTCAGACGATCGTAGCGCTCGGCACCAGGGTTCTTGAGCGGATCAGCGGAGTAGACACCGTCGACCTGGGTCGCCTTCAACATGGCCCCGACGCCCATCTCGGCCGCGCGCAACGCGGCAGCCGTGTCCGTGGTGAAGAACGGATTGCCCGTGCCGGCAGCGAAGATCACGACGCGTCCCTTCTCCATATGGCGGACGGCCCGGCGCCGGATATAGGGCTCGCACACCGTGGTCATCGGGATGGCCGACAGCACACGGGTATGCAGACCGGTCTTCTCCAATGCGTTCTGCAGGGCGATTGCGTTAATCACGGTGGCCAGCATGCCCATGTAGTCGGCGCTGGCCCGTTCCATGCCAGCGGCCGCACCGGCGACGCCGCGGAAGATATTGCCGCCGCCAATCACGATGCACACCTCGACGCCCATGGCGTGCACGGTGCTGATCTCGCGGGCGATCGCAGCCAACATCTTGGGATCCAGGCCGTATTCGCGCTCGCCCATAAGTCCTTCGCCGGACAGCTTGATCAGCACACGGCGATAGGCGGGTACAGCAGGCATGCCTGGACTCTTGTTTTCTTGATGCGCCAGCCGCAATCGCGGGCGCCGGCCGACGGACGGAAAGCGACGACTGATATTACACCAGCCATCCCCTCACGCACGGTATTTTGTGCCCCACCGTAGCTTACTCGCCAGATACGGTGGAGCCCTTGCCGCGGACGGCAAGGATCATTGTTGTGACTGGTCAGCTCTTGGCCAGACCGGCCTGGGCCGCAACCTCGGCGGCGAAATCGTCCTGCTTCTTCTCGATGCCCTCGCCGAGCGCGAAGCGCGCAAAGCCAACGACCTTGACCGGGGCACCGGCATCCTTGGCCACGGCCTCGATCGCCTTGGCCACCTTGGTCTCGCCGTCAATGACGTAGGTTTGCTCCAACAGGACCACGTCCTGGTAGAACTTGCGCAACCGCCCTTCGACCATCTTGGCGGCGATCTCGGGCGTCTTGGCGGTCTGACCGGCCACGTCCAGCTGCACCTTGCGCTCACGCTCGACCGCTGCCGGATCGAGGTCTGCCGTCGAAATCGACTGCGGGTTGGCGGCGGCAACGTGCATGGCGAGCTGCTTGCCGAATGCCGCCAGCTTGGCGCCATCGCCGGCCGATTCGAGCGCCACCAGCACGCCGATCTTGCCCAACGAGGGCGCGACAGCGGTATGGACATAGCTCACCACGACACCTTGCGACACGGCGAGCCTGCGCGCGCGCCGCAGCGACATGTTCTCGCCGATGGTGGCGATGAGGTTGGTGAGCTCTCCTTGCACGTCACGGCCGGTGCCCGGATAGGGCGCGGCGGCGACCTTGGCGATGTCACCGTCGTTGGCCAGCGCCTGCTGCGCGGCGGCCTGGACGAACGCCTGGAACGTGTCGTTGCGAGCCACGAAGTCGGTCTCGGAATTGACCTCGACCAAGGCCCCCGCCGTCCCGTTGGCAACCACGCCGACCAGCCCTTCGGCGGCGACGCGACCGGCCTTCTTGGCCGCGGCCGCGAGGCCCTTCTTGCGCAGCCAGTCGACCGCCGCTTCGAGGTCACCCCCGGTCTCGTTCAACGCCTTCTTGCAGTCCATCATGCCGGCGCCGGTCTTCTCGCGAAGCTCCTTGACGAGGGCGGCGGTAATCTCGGCCATTGTCGGTCTCCGTATCTTGCTAATGCGAGACGGCCGGTCATTAGACCGGCCGCCCCGAACACTTCACAGGCAGGGCGGCTCAGGCGGCCGGCGCCGGGCTTTCCGCAGGTGCAGCCTCGGTCACATCCGGCAGCTCCTCCGGCAGCGGCTCGGAGACTTCACCGAGATCGCCGCCCGATGCCTTGATCTCCTCGCGGATGCCATCGAGCACGGCGCCCGACAGCAGCTCGCAATAGAGCGAGATGGCGCGGATGGCGTCGTCATTGCCCGGCACGGGATAGGTGATGCCGTCGGGATCCGAGTTGCTGTCGAGGATGGCGACGATCGGAATGCCGCGCTTGCGCGCTTCCAGCACCGCGATCGACTCCTTGTTGGTGTCGATCACGATCAGGATGTCGGGCAGGCCGCCCATCTCCTTGATGCCGCCCAGCGAGCGCTCGAGCTTCTCGCGCTCGCGCGACAGGTCCAGCGTCTCTTTCTTGGTCAGACCGACGATATCGCCGGCCAGCTTGTCATCGAGTTCGCGCAGCCGCTTGATCGAGGCCGAAATGGTCTGCCAGTTGGTCATCATGCCACCGAGCCAGCGGTGGTTGACGAAGTACTGGCCGCAGCGCTTGGCTGCCTCGGCGACCCGCTCGGCTGCCGCCGGCTTGGTGCCGACGAAGAGCACGCGGCCACCCGCGGCGACCGTATCGCGCACCACCTTCATGGCCTGCTCGAGCAGCGGTACGGTCTGGGTGAGGTCGATGATGTGGACCCCATTGCGCACCCCGAACAGGTACGGCTTCATCTTGGGGTTCCAACGGCGCGTGTGATGGCCGAAATGGACGCCAGCTTCCAAGAGCTGACGCATCGTGAACGACGGAATCGTCATCTGTCCCTTCTCCGGTTGAGCCTCCGCGGGGGTCGTCCTTACGGACACCGGAGCGAACGACGGGATTTCTCCCCGCCGACCGCAACCCCGCGTGCGAGATGGCGCGGGTGATACAGCCCCACAGGTTGTTTGGCAAGAGCCGGCCGCCGCTGTGCTGATTGTGAATTGACCCGCTACTCATAAATGAGTATCTGGTCACAAATAGACACCTACGGAGGCCCCATGGCCGCGTTCAACGTCGGCGACACGCTTGACATGAAGGGCTACTTTTTGCAGCTCCATTTCATTCGTGGCCAGACACCGTCGGAGCTTGAGCGCCGCATCGGCTTTCGCGCGGGCCGCTTGTCGCAAGGCTGGTACCTGTTCTTCATGCTGCGACGGCCGACGCCTGACGACTACGAGATGCACGGCTATACGCATTTCTCCGGTGGCATGGTGCAGGGACACCTGCCCCACGCCTCACCGCCGCCGATCCAGGAGCAGCGCCTGACCCTTGAGCAGGGCTGGAGCGCCGCTGACGTCAGGCGCTTCAAGCAGCGCCAGATCGCCAGCTTCGAACTGACCGGCGCGCGACGCCTCGCCAAGGTGATCCCGGTGATCGATCATTCGGTCATCGAGGAGTACCCGCCCGGCTCCGGCATTCCGCAATGGAAGGCCGTCCGGCCGTTGCCTTTCCGCGTCAAGGCAGCACTCGGTCCGGGCCAGGCTTACACAGGCGACTTCACCTGATCTGTCTCCAGTAACTTCAGAAGAACGTCGTACAACGCCAGCAATGACAACGGCGCACTGCCCTCGGCCTTGTTGTTGGCGATGATCCAGATCGGCCGGCCCAGGGTCAGGACGTCAAACGCCAGACGCGCCAGGAGCTCGCGGGTTTCCGGATCTTCGTCGATCAGCCGGTTGAAGGGGAAGTAGCGGTTCTTCGCCTGCTCGTAGCGAAACCCCGGTCGCAGGTTCCAACGCACGATCACCGGGCCCGACGGCGCGTACGGCCCCTCGGGGCAATCGTCGAGCACGCGCAATGCATTCACCTGCCGTGCGACCGCCGGCATGCGGTCGTGCAGTCCCACGACGTAGCGGACGCCGACATCGCGCAACAGGCGCATCAGCCGTGGCGTCAGCAGCTCCGGATTGCGCAGCTCAACAGCATAGATCGGCGTATGGCCGCCAACATCGCGCGGCAACGCCTCCAGAAAGGCGCCCAGCCGCTCCACCCATCCCGCCGGATCATGCAGAATGTCGCGCGGCGCCGGCGGAAACTGGAACACCAGCGGGCCGGCCTTGTCTCCCAGACCCTCGATTGCCGGCACGATGAAACGCTCGATGGCGACATCGCTGTCGAGATAGCAGGGATTGGGCGCCCGCCCCTGCCCCGTGTCGGCGCGAATCACCGCGTCGGTCACCAGTTGCGGCGCCTTGACCAGGAAGCGGAAGCCGTCCCGCACCTGCCCGGCATATGCCGCGAACACATCGGCCTCGATCGGCTCGTAATAGGTCCGGTCTATTCCGACGCTGCGGAACAACCCGACCGCGGCATAAGCAGCAAGCCCGCTGCGGGCCAGCGTATCGGCCCCGTACTCGGCGTCCCACACCAGATCCTTCCAGCCGGGAAACGACCACGACGATGTGCCGAGGAAGAGGCTTGGCGGCGGTTGCACCCGCAACGGCGAGCCGGACGCCGGTGCCGGCAGCTTGCCCGCCCGGCGCTCGCGCACCGGGGGCTCGAACATGAAGAGCTGGTCGCTCATGCCTTATCGGACCGCGCGCGTCCACGCGCGCATCGGCACGCCAGCGCCGAGTGTGTTTCGCTCTGCGCTTCGCTGTGAGCGAATGCGCGCGTGGACGCGCGCGGTCCAAAAAAGGCCAAGGTCCTAAACCTCCTCGACCTGGGTCACGCCCGGCAGGCTCCACAGGCTTTCGCGCATGCCGGGAGCGACGGCGTAGCCGCCCGGCAACGTCAGCTCGGCCTCGTTGTCGCCGTCCAGCTGCATCAGGAGGCTGATGCGGCCGCGTCCCTTGGCCTGGCCGATGACCTCCTTCAAGCGGTCGAGCGCCGCAGCGTCGCTCAGCGTAATGCGCAGGCCGGCCGCGGCGTGCTGCACGGCATCGTCAAGCTTCTCGACGGTCTGCGTGGTCAGCTTGATCTGATCGCCATCGAGGCGGCCGTCGGCCGATACGAGAATCGCCGTGCCCGGCTGCAGCAGGTCGCGTTTGGCGCTCAGCACCTCGCTGAAGACGGTGAGCTCGAAGTTCCCCGAGGCGTCGGATGCCGACACGAAGGCAAAGCGGTTGCCTTTCGCCGATGTGCGTTCCGCCTTGTCGATGACCGTGCCGGCGAGCTTCACACGGGCGCTGCCATGCGACAAGCGGCTCTGCAGGTCAGCAGCGCGAACGACACCCAGGCGTTCCAGGCTGCGGCCATAAGCGGCCAGCGGGTGCGATGAGAAGTAGAATCCGATCGCAGCCATCTCGTGGTTGAGGCGCTCCATTGCCGACCAGTCGCTGACCTTGGGCAGCGGCGGACGGCGCGCTGCGGTATCGTCACCAAACAGCGCCACCTGATCGCTGCGGCGACTTTCGTGCGTGGCATTGGAGTGCTTGATCAGGCTTTCGATCGCCTGAAAGGTCTGGGCGCGGTTGCCGTTCAGCGTATCGAAAGCGCCGGCGCGCACGAGATTCTCGAGCTGCCGCTTGTTGAGGACGCGGTTGTCGAGACGCTCGGCGAAGTCCCACACGGTCTTGAACGCCCCCTTCGCACGCCGTTCCTGTGCCAGCGAGTCCATCGCGTCGCGGCCGATGCCCTTGATGGCGCCCAGCGCGTAGCGCACGGCCTTCTTGCCCTCATCCGTCATCTCGACGGTAAACTCTGCGCCGGACTTGTTGGCGTCGGGCCCCAGCATCGCAATACCCAGCCGGTCGAGCTCACGGCGGAACAGCGCGAGCTTGTCGGTGTTGCCCATATCCAGTGTCATCGAGGCGGCGATGAACTCGACCGGGTAATTCGCCTTCAGGTAGGCCGTGTGATACGACACCAGCGCGTACGCGGCCGCGTGTGACTTGTTGAAGCCGTAGCCAGCGAACTTGTCGACCTGGTCGAAGATCGAGGACGCCTGAGGCGCCGGTACGCCGTTCTTCTGAGCGCCCTCGATGAAGATGGTGCGCTGGGCGTCCATCTCCGACTTGATCTTCTTGCCCATGGCGCGGCGCAGCAGGTCGGCGCCGCCCAGCGAGTAGCCGGACAGCACCTGCGCGATCTGCATCACCTGCTCCTGGTAGATGATGATGCCGTAGGTCTCCTTGAGAATGCCCTCCAGCATCGGATGCAGATGGTCGATCGGCTCCTCGTTCTGCTTGCGCTTGATGTAGCTGGGGATGTTCTCCATCGGGCCGGGACGGTAGAGCGCCACCACGGCGATGATGTCCTCG
>Ga0187894_10001801_pt1 | contig 26809 bp, 17 predicted proteins | sample GBC1701081metaG_FD_136650 | JGI IMG/M metagenome (GOLD analysis project Ga0187894, IMG submission 136650) | White microbial mat communities from a lava cave in the Kipuka Kanohina Cave System on the Island of Hawaii, USA - GBC170108-1 metaG ... | reverse complement strand
TTGATGAAATCTGACGGAAAGGAAAGCCTTTCCGCACATCAGCGGGCATAGCCCCAAGACTATTTTTTGCGGCATTCATTTTTCAAAGACCATTAGGCGGCTAATGTTTAGAAACAGCCGCCTGAAGGCGGGACTCAAAACATTAAATAATTTAGATTACAGAGTAGTCATGTTTATAGCTTCAAAGTTTCAATTGTTTTCAAGCTATAAACATGACGCCTCTGACGAGGCTGACAAAACAATCATTTCAATTTCTAAACACGCTCTTAAGAATAAAACTCTTTTACTATTACTCTGTTTTCGTTTTCATGTCCGCACTTTCAGTCTTTAGTTGACAATTAATGTAATTTTATCATTGACAGTTATTGACGCATATTTTGTGCTTTAATTGTTCAATATTGTCATTTTGAAAACGCCTCGTTCAGACTGATTGTCGGGTAATGTCATCTTGAAATCTCATGGCTGGAAAAGTTCTCAATCTATATTATTTAAAATCTTTCGATTTAGTGGCACACGAATTGAGAAATCGTTAATTGTACTTGGTGATATGCGTTGTTTATGTTCGACAAATACGCTGAAACAATCTACCTGATCTAAAAAGGAAAATACTAAAAATGAATAACGGAAAAAACCAAAAAGGTTTCTCGCTTATCGAGCTTTTATGCGTTGTTGTAGTTATAGGTATTGTCGCGGCTATCGGTATTCCTAATTTGACAGCTTCACGTCGTGCCGCTAATGAATCGTCAGCAATCTCCAGTGTTCGCGCTTTGATTGGCGCACAAGCCAGTTATCAATCAACAACCGGTGATGGTGAATTCGCCCCTAATTTTACGCTCTTACGCAATCAAGGTTTGGTCGAATCAGTTCTCGCAACAGGCATAAAGAGCGGTTTTTCATTTGAGATTGGAGCTAATTCCACCGGACCTGCCGCTCAGTACGACGTATCGGCGCATCCAACAAGATATGGTCATCTTGCGTCAACCGGCACACGCTCATTCTACACAAACGAACTTGGCATGATGTATTCAGTCTCGGCAGACATTCCAAACACCGCCGGATGGGGCATCTCAACAACTGTCCGTACCCCGACAACAGGTGCGCCGCTCACCAACTAATAGTTAGTTCTGTCAGGTCAGAATGCGTGACTCCGTCATGCTCCTTTTTTGTCTTTTCATTTTGTTGTCCCCAGTGAAAACAAAATCGCGCTCATTATGTTTTTTGTTCACAAAGAGCGCGAAAGTTTTACCGGACTTTTCCTAATACTATATGCCTTTTAAGGTTTATGGTAATTCGGGAACGCTCCGTTTGCAGGCTTCTTCGCGGGGCTCTTCTTAACCGCATCAAGCGTTATCTCTACTGCTTTTTCAAGTTGAACGTCCCGACCTTGTCTCCACAGTTTCGGGTCAAGGTCAATATCAACATCAGGTGCGACGCCTTTGTTTTCAACATCAAGCTCGCCTTCTGCGTTTCTGAAAGCAACGCGTGGTGCTGTAACGCTTCCGCCGTCAATAAATGTCGGATAAGTATAAATGCCGACAAGACCGCCCCAAGTTTTTCTTCCGACAAGCGGACCAATTTTAGCCTTTCTGAAAAGCCAGGGCATAAGGTCGCCGCCCGAACCCGCGTATTCGTTGATAATCATCGTTTTCGGTCCGAAGATTGAATGCACGGGTGTAGTGAAATCATCGCCTTCGCGTGTTGACCAATAGTTCATCAGCGGACGGCGCATTGCATCAATGATGTAATCAGCCGCCGAACCGCCGCCGTTAAATCTTTCGTCAATCACAGCACCTTCTTTGTCAATCTGCGCGAAATAGTAACGGTTGAAATTCGTGTAACCCGCGCCGCCTGTGTTCGGCAGATATACATAAGCGAGTTTGCCTCCGCTCAGTTCGGAAACCTTGCGACGATTGCCCTCAATCCATGCAAGATTTCTCAAACCGCCTTCGCCTCCTGTCGGCACGACAACAACATCACGCGCATCTTTACCATCGGGGTTCGCACCAACCTTGATTAAGGTTTGTTTGCCCGCCGTATTTTGAAAGAACGCATAAATGTTGTCAGTCGCTTTTAGGTCGCGTCCGTTCACAGCCAACAAATAATCACCTTCTTTCACATTGACGCCCGGTTGTGTCAATGGTGCAACGAGTCCCGGATTCCAGTTTTCGCCGTCGTAAATTTTCGCAAAGCGATAACGTCCGTTTTCAATCTTGTAGTCCGCGCCGAGCAAGCCACCGCCGACTCGTGTAGGTTGCGGTGTGTCGCCGCCACCCGCGTTGTGGTGTCCGACAACCATATTGCCCAGCATCTCTTGGAAGAGATAGTTCAAATCGGCACGATGTGCTAAACCGTCAAGATAGACTTTATACTTCTCTTCGCCCGTCTTGATGTTGTAACCGTGAAACGTCGGGTCGTAGAAAAAGTCGCGCTGAACGCGCCAGGCTTCGCGGTACATCTGTCGCCATTCGGCACGCGGGTCAATATAAACTTCCATATCGCCCACGTTCAAAACACCTTCGCCCGGCCGCTGTGGCAAAGTTGTGGAAGCGATTGTGTAACGTCCCGGAAATTGTCCTATCAACATCTTCTCGGCGTTTGCCGAAACATCGAACGCAACTACGTTATCAAAAATCTTTTCTGCTCTTCGTTTATCCAATTCAAACTTATGAACTGCCAAGCCGATTTGCGGTGTCTGCGATGTTCCCGAACCCGGAACATTTTCCATCAAATAAATCACACCGGATTTACCCGCAACCAAGCCTTGAAAATCCCTGCTTGGAACGGGCAATGTGACAATGCGCTGACCGATTTTTTCAAAGTCAATTTTGACCGTAACAGGTTCGGGTTTTGCGCCCGGCATCTGCGGCGGACCTGCCGGCTTTTGGTCTTGCGGTTTCTCTTCGTCGCTTTCGGGTGCAAGCGGCGACGGATCAGTGTTCTTTAACACAACACCGTAAACACTGCGAGATGTTTGAAACGGAAAGCCTGACATATCGAGCCAGCCCGTTGTCGGTCCCGTGTCCGTACTTGCAGTGAAATAGATGTACTTGCCGTTTCTATCAAACACGGCGAAACGCGCATCGCTGAGACCGTCTGTAATTTGATTTGCCTTGCTTGTCTCTAAAGAATAGACATGAACAGCACAGAGACGGTTTTTTAACTGTCTTGTATAGACAATCCATTTGCTGTCGGGCGACCATGAAGGGTCAAAGACCTGAAACGGATTTTCAAAAGGATTTGTGTCAACCTTAACGGGTGTTCCCTTTTCTATCTCTAAATACCAGATGTTCAGGCGTTTGTCCGTAAACAAAATCTTCTTGCTGTCAGGTGACCAACGCGGCGAATAAAAGTAAGACGAAGGATTACCGAGCGAAATTTTCTTTGTCTCGCCCGTTGTATTTTGCTCGTGTAAATGCAGAGCATATTCGCCCGATTCATCTGAAAAATAAGCAATCCATTTTCCGTCAGGCGACCATGCAGGGTCGCGTTCGGCAACGCCCGATGAGTTTGTCAGATTTCTTGCATTTCCTTTTTCAACCGGCACCGTGATGATTTCACCACGGGCTTCAAACACGGCGCGTGCACCCGTCGGTGAAATCGCCACATTTGCAATTCTCTGTGCGACTCTTTCATAACGCGGACGAACCGAAGGCAAATCACTGTTCAAAGTTATGTTGACCTTGTTTGATTTATTTGACTTCCAATCATAGATATTGATTGAACCAAACTGTTCGTAAACGATTCCGTCCGGTCCGGCAGAAGCCGATTTCACATCAAGCCCTGTGTTGTTGATTGCTTCAGTTACTTTCTTTGTCTTTGTGCTGTAAGCATAGAGCGTTACGTTTTTGTTGTTACGGTCAGACAAAAAATAGATGTTGTCGCCCGCCCACATCGGCGTGAAGTCGTTTGAATTTGTGCGTGGGATTTCCTCAACGCTTGAATCAGCCATATTGCCAACCCAGATTTTTGTCGTGCGTCCGCCACGATAAAATTTCCATTGTGCGAACGCAGAAGCAAGAGGCATATAGGCTATGCGCGAACCGTCCGAAGAAAACGAGGCAACTCCACCCGCCATCGGAAAAGGTAGCTCGGTCGGAAGACCTTCGCCGCTTACGGGCATTGTGTACATTTTCGGCACAGGCATTCCCGTCTGTCTTCCTGAAAGAAAGACTACGGACTTGCCGTCAGGCGTCCACCCGATAACTCCGTCACCGCCCGGATGATATGTCAGACGGCGCGGTTCACCACCCGATGACGGAATAACGTAAGCATCAATGTTGCCATCGTATTCGCCCGTGAACGCAATCCAATTTCCATCAGGTGAAAATGCAGGGGCGGTTTCATTACCAACGCCGCTAGTTAATCTTTCAGCGGCACCGCCTTCGCGCGAAACCTTCCATAAATCACCCGCGAAAACAAAAACAATATGTGTACTGTTCATTGTCGGTTGACGGAACAGCATGGGCTTTGAATCTTGTGCAAAAGCCGTGATAGACGTAACGAGTAAAATTAAAACGGTTAAGATGATTTTTTTCATGTTTTCTCCTCTTCGCCGGGAACGCCGTCATCCTGACGGCAAAGTGTGCCTTGTTCGCCGGGAACGCCGTCATCCTGACGGCAAAGTGTGCCTTGTTCGCCGGGAACGCCGTTATCCTGGCGGCAAAGTGTGCCTTGTTCGCCGGGAACGCCGTTATCCTGGCGGCAAAGTGTGCCTTGCACGCCGGGAACGCCGTTATCCTGGCGGCAAAGTGTGCCTTGCACGCTTAAAAGGTTTCGTCAAAATCAACAATGAATTAACACGAATCTTTTTACTCGTACATTCTGCGCTCGTTTGCCCGCAAGATGCGGGCGTTCCCGGCACATTCTGCGCTCGTTTGCCCGCAAGATGCGGGCGTTCCCGGCACATTCTGCGCTCGTTTGCCCGCAAGATGCGGGCGTTCCCGGCATAAATTTTACGGTTTCTTCCCTAGTCCCGTGCTTTTGTGGTAGTTCGGGTAATCGGGACGCTTATATTGTTGCGGCGGATTTTTCTTCACCTCTTCCAACAACCACTCAACAGCTTTTTCGAGTTGAGGGTCGCGTCCCTGACGCCACAAAGCAGGGTCAAATTCAACTTCAATGTCAGGAGCAACACCTGCGTTTTCCACCTCCCATTCGCCACCCAACCCATATACTGCTCCGTTCGGTGCGGTAACGCCGCCGCCATCCATTAAAGGCGGTGGTCCTGATGCCGCTACGAGTCCTCCCCAAGTACGTTTGCCGATGAGCGGACCTGCTTTAGCTTTCTTAAAGAACCAGGGCATGGCATCGCCACCGGAACCCGCGAGTTCGTTTATCAACATCGCTTTCGGACCGTAAATAGCACCTGCGGGAACATTCCAATCTTTGCCCGAACGAAAAGCGATTTTTGCAAAAATGTCCCGCGTAGAATATTCGGCGACATAATCGGCAAGAAGTCCGCCGCCATTGAATCTTTCATCAATCACCGCACCTTGCTTTTCAGTTTGTGCAAAGAAGTAACGGTTGAAACTCGTGTAGCCGCCACCGCCCGTATTCGGAATGTAGATGTAAGCGAGTTTGCCATTGCTGAGTTTATCAACCTTGCGCCGATTGTCCTCAATCCATGCAAGATTTCTTAAACCTGCCTCGCTCGCGACAGGAACAACTGTAATCTCACGTGCATCTTTACCGTCGGGGTTTGCGCCGACTTTGATGACGACTTGTTTGTTCGCCGTGTTTTCAAAGAATTGATAGATGTTATCCGTGGATTTCAAATCGCGTCCGTTGACTGCCAGAAGATATTCGCCCGCTTTTACATTTACGCCCGGAGCCGTCAATGGTGCGCGTGCATTCGGATTCCAATTTTCGCCGTTATAGACGCGTGCAAAACGATAACGCCCGTTCTCGGTTTTATAATCTGCGCCGAGCAGACCGCCCGGAACAAAGTTCGGGCGTTGAATATCGCCGCCGCGTATAAACATATGCCCGATGGTTATTTGATTGAGCATTTCCGTAAACAGATAGTTCAAATCGGCGCGATGTGCGACAGACGCTAAATAAGGCGCGTAAAGCTTTTTAGCTGCTTCAATATCAAGTCCATGTGTGCCGGGGTCATAAAGAAAATCTCTTTCGCCACGCCATACTTCGTAGAACATCTGTTTCCATTCGGCGCGCGGGTCAACATAGACTTCCATTTCGTTTGTCTTGATAATTCCTTCGCCCGGACGCGCAGGGAAAACCGTCGAAACCAAGTACCAGACGGGACCTTGTTGATAAATCATCTTTTCGCCGTTTGCCGTAACACGGAAACCCAGAACGTCAGATTTTGCTTCTTCAAGTTTACGTTTTTCCAAATCGAATTTTTGAATCGTAAGTCCGAAGCCAAACGGTCCGGCTTGCGGACCTTGCGGAATTTCCGAGATGTAGAGCGTTCCTGCTTTACCCGCATAAAGTGCGTTGTAGTTGCGCGTAGGAATTTGCGGAATCGAAATGATGCGCTGGTCTATGCTGTCAAAATCAATGCGAACGGGTTCGGCATCTTTCTTTTGCATCGCCGCCATCATCGCAGGATTCATGCCCGCAGGCATTCCGACAGGTGGTGTAGCAGGTTTATCTTCGGCGGGTTTATCGGCGGGTTTGTCTGCCGGCTTATCTGCCGGTTTGTCTGCGGGTTTTGGTTCTTCTTTCTTCTCTTTTTCAATCTTCTCTTCGTCGCTTTCAGGCGCGAGCGGAGAGGGAATGTCGTTGCGAAGAACTATCGCGTAAATGTTTCGTGTGACTTGATGATTAACGCCGGACAAATCTGCAAAGCTTATTGTCGGACCGACGTTTGTGCTTACGGTAAAGAAGATGTACTTGCCGCTCTTATCAAAAACCGGATAACGGGCGTCACCAAGTCCGTCCGTAGCTTGTGTTGCTTGATTCTTCTCAACCGAATAAATGAAAACGGCACGAAGACGGTTATCAAGCTGTTTCGCATAAGTTATCCATTTGCTGTCGTGTGACCAAGACGGGTCCATGACATCATCAAGAATGCCGTAAGTGTTTGTATCAACTTTGGTGTTTGTTCCTTTTTCAACATCCAAAGTCCAAAGATTCATTCGTTGGTCTGTGTAGGCAATTTTTTTGCTGTCAGGCGACCACGTCGGCGAATAATAAAAATTCGGTGCTTCACCGAGCTTAAACTTTTTAACTTCGCCCATTCCCGTCTGGTCTCGCAGATGAAGTTCATATTCACCGGATTCATCTGAAAGATAAGCAATCCATTTTCCATCAGGCGACCAAGCAGGGTCGCGTTCCATTACGCCCGTTGTATTTGTCAGATTTCGCGGTTCGCCTTTATCTGCCGGAGATGAAAGAATTTCGCCGCGTGCTTCAAACACAGCGCGTACACCATTTGGCGAAACTGCAAAGTTTGCAATTCTGCCTCCGACTCTTTCATAACGCGGACGAACGCCCGGAAAATCTCCGGCAACCCGTATGTTTACTTTCTTAGGGCTTTTTGAACCAACCTCTAACAAATTAATCGTGCCGAATTGTTCAAAAACAATCGCGCCCGCGCCTGCCGAAGCATATTTAATATCAAGTGTGCCTGTGTTGTTGATAACCTGTTCAACCTTTTTGGATTTCGTATCGAACGAAAATAATGTTACAGGTCCGCCACTTCTGTCTGACAGGAAATAGACTTTATCGCCCATCCATATAGGGCATTTGTCGTTTGAGTTTTCACGCGGGACTTTTTCAAGCGTCGAATCCGACAACTTTACAATCCAAATCGGCTGAGTCTGTCCGCCATGCTGACGTTTCCAATCACCCTGCCATTGCGAAAATGGCTCGTAAGCAATGTACCCGCCATCGGGCGAGAGCCAGCCTCTGTCCGCCATAGGCAAAGGAATTTCGTTTGGCAAACTGCTTCCGTCCACAGCTATTGTAAAAAGGCGTGAATTGCCCGAAGAACTTGTGCGTGTTGACGAAAACATCACGCTCTTACCGTCAGGCGTCCAACCCGAAACTTCGTCCGCGCCCGGATGAAACGTCAATCTTTTTGGAACACCACCTGTGACAGGCACAACGTAAACATCTACGTTGCCGTCATAATCGCCCGTAAAAGCGACCCAGTTTCCATCGGGCGAAAAGTACGGGTTAGCCTCGTTACCCATGCCCGAAGTTAATCTTTTAGCGTCGCCGCCTTCGCGTGCGACAATCCATAAATCGCCCGCGTAAGCAAAGACGATACTTGTACGATTGACGGTTGGTGCCTGATATAAAGTCGGCGCGTCCGACTGTGCCTTGAGCGAAACACAAACGCTCATCAACATTACGAATAAGACAAAAAGCCTTTTCATCATTTTGCTCCGTTATTTTTAGGTGAATTGAAAGGCGAACAAGTGTGGCGAAAATTCTTTAGACCAAACTGTTCAAAGTCTGCATTTTTACGTGCAGTTTAAGAGTTTAGTTTCAAAAAGAAAAGCGGTTCTGAGGATTTGTTTATCGGATAAAAGCAGATAAAACAACTCGCCATCAAACGGTGTCAACTCGGCACGAGTTGACAGCAAGTTGTCACTAATAAAAATTTGTCGAATAAATGGACGTTGACTTCTGAAAACAAATCAAAGCAAACAAAAAGCGTATCGCTAAAATCCGATTTTGATTTTTAAGCGATACGTCTTTTATGCTTTTCTGAACCTTGTCGCGTTAGAAAAATCTGAGCGTATATGCAGCGCGGATTCCGCGTCCGGTTTCGGGCGCAAGTTCTTTTATAAACGAAAGATGATTGCGATAGAGTTTGTTTGTCAGATTGTAACCATTAACCGAAAAGATATGCGCTGTATTGTCTTTCGCAACCGTGTAAGAAACAATCAAATTCACCAAACCGTATCCGGCTGTTCTCGTTTCGTTTGTATAAAGCCGATTTTGGTCACGTACTAAAACGAGTTCGGGGCGAAAACCGAAATTCTTAAAACGTGCGTCAAGTTCAAGTCTTGCACGCAGTGGCGGAATGCGTGGTAAAGGTGTTCCGTTTTTTAATTCGGCACTGACGTAATCAAGACCGCCGTTGAAATAAAGATGCTTGTTCAATGTCGCGTCAAAGTTAAATTCAACTCCGCTGTAACGACTATTCCCTTGAATGTATTCCGCGACAGGCAGACCGTCTTCAATCTCGCCTGTCGGTGCAAGAAATATGAAGTTCTTTAATTTGTAGTAGAAGAAATTTACTTCTGTTCTAAAACGCGAAGCTAAATGTCGAACCGAAAAATCAACTCCGTCGCCCTGCTCGCGTCTCAGATTTGAATTACCTGCTTCAAATGTCAGCGTCCCTATGTGCGGTCCGTTGTTGTAGAGTTCTTCCAATGCGGGCGCACGGTCTGACCGTGTGTAGTTAGCAACAAAAGCTCCGCCTTTCCATAAACCAATGCGAACGCCTGTTGCACCCGAAAAACCCGTGAACGAACGATTTGGCAGTAACGCATCAGAAGCATCGTAACGATTATTTTCGACGCGCCCGCCAAATTGAAATTTCACGCGGTTGAAATCAAGCTCTTCAAGAGCAAATGCCGACAATGAATTGTGTTTTACTTTGCCCGGAATCAAAGCTTCCACACCGATCGTTTCAAAATTACGATGAAAGCCTTCGACGCCGAAATGTCCCGTTAATTTTTTGTATTTGCGTTGGTCAAATATACCCCGATAAGAATATGTGTTGTTGAAAAACGTAGTCCCGACAACGGTGTCTTCCAATTCCTGATGCTTGTATTTTGTGTAATTGAATGTGCCTTTGAAACCCGTTATGAAAGAATCTAAATTGCGAAAACCTGCACTCGTTTTGATGTTGTGATAGCGCATCAATAAATCAATCGGCTTATCGTCAATCGTAGTTCCGCCATCTGCACCTTCTTCTTCGCCGCCTTCAAAAAGCGAGGCGAAAGGGATTCCGTAGCGGCGTTTGTCATATGTATAACGAACGCTGAAAAAACCTTTATCGCCAAAATACCCTGCACCGGCAGAACCGTTTCCCGAACTCGTTTTCGAGTTAAAAATTCTTCCATCGGGCGAACTGTAATCGCCGTATCTTTGAAGGCTTCCGCTTGCGAATATCAGCCAGTTGTCCCAGCCGTATTCAGCACCGCTACTCAAGCCGCCCTGACGAAACGAGCCTGCAAGCCCCGAAAGATAACCACGAAGTCCGGGATGCTTGTCATCATCCGTTCCGCTAACGGCGTTAACAACTCCGCCGATTGCATTGCTTCCGTAAAGCAAAGTTGCGGGACCTTTCACGACCTCTAATCTTTCAACCGCAAGAGCATCAACGGGTTCACCGTGATCGCCCGATTGTGAACCTACCGACCCCGAACGAACGCCATCCTGTAAAACAAGAACTCTGTCACCATCAAAACCGCGAATCACAGGACGCGAAGAACCGGGTCCGAAACTTCGTTTTGCAACGCCCGTTTCTTTTTCCAGAATTTCGCCAAGCGAAGGGTTTGCGCGGTCAAGAATTTTGTTTGTGTCAACGACAGTTACAGACTGAAAAGAGTCAAAGGTTGATTGTTCATCACCTGAAGCTGTAATTGTGACCTGTGCATTGACGCCCGTAAGACGCATTTGAAAATCGGCGTTCTCCGTTCCGCCAGCGTTTATTGTTACCGAACGTGCCAGGTTCGGAAAACCTTCCAGGTGAGCCACAACCGTATAAATTCCCGTAGGGATATTTGTAAGTTCGTAGTTCCCTTTTTCGTCCGTTTGTACGCTTCGTTTCAGTTGTACGATTTGAACATTCACGCCACTGAGCGGTTTGTCATCATCGGCATAACTGATTTTACCTTTGAGTGTGCCGCTTTGTTGTGCAAACGAAACAACCGAAAAAAGAAGAAAGAAACCCGCCAGAAAAAAACTTTTGAAAAAATTATTGCCCTGCATTTTCATCCTTTTGAAATAAAGACATTTTGACCGAATAACAAAGACTTAAAGATAAAGGTTGTCTGTTTATAGAGCAGTGAGTTTTTAATGAACGGTTTGCGTTAGCAGTTAAATGGCAATAAACCTAAAACGGATGGCATTCACAGTTTCAACATTTGCTCTCGTAAAATTCTTGATTGAAGACGGCTGACTGAAAGCTGTTGATTGTTGGCAAGCGTCACGATGTATGTTCCGCCCGGGAGCGGGCTGACGCGGGTTATCATCTCTACATTTGCCAATGCTCCACGCGATAGACGAACAAATTTATTCGGGTCAAAACGCGCTTCTAAATCTTTCAGGCGATGGTTGATGACATATCTTTCGTTTTTTGTTGTGGTGATATTCAACAGCTCACCATCGGCAACAACAGAAGCAATTTCGCGCACGGGCAGTATGATAATTTCGTCGCGTTGGCGAACAGGTATGCGCTCAAGATAAGCAGAAGTTGTGTTTGTATTTTCAATTTCAGCGACAACTTTATTTAACCTCGTCGCTTCTCTTCCGCGCCAATCTGCCTGTTCCAATCTCTCGTTAGCACGGTTCAAAGTTTCGCGCAGTCGCGTGCGGTCAACAGGCTTCAATAAATAATCAATCGCGCTCAGTTCAAAAGCCCGAACGGCGTATTCGTCATAAGCCGTTACAAAAGCAATCAAAGGCAGATGTGTTTTTTTCAAAAAACGCACGACGCCAAGCCCGTCAACTTCGGGCATCTGTAAATCCAACAAAGCCAAATCGGGACGAATGCGTTCAATAACTTCGATTGCTTCCGCGCCGTTTTCGGCTTCGCCGACGATTTCAACGTCTTCAAAATCCCGCAGTGTCGCCGCCAAAAAAGACCGCGCCGGTCTTTCATCATCCGCAATAACAACTCTTAATTTTACGCTCATCTCTTTACCGGGAACGCAGGCATCCTTGCCTGCAAAGGTGTGCAATGCACACCTAAAACTTTTACTCAACAATAATTTTTAACAAGCACTTTTACTCGCGCTTTGCGCTCGTTTGCCGTCAGGATGACGGCGTTCCCTGCGTTGGAAAACGCAGACGCACCGTCGCGCCCTTGCCCGACGAGCTTTCAATTGTTAAAGACGACAACGTACCGAAATGCGAACGAAGCCTTTGCTCCACGTTGTTCAAGCCGACGCTGCAAGAGCGGTTTCGCGCTAATTCGATTTCGCTGACGCCCGCGCCCGTATCTTCGATTTTGATTATAAGAAAATCTTTTTCGAGCTTTGCAGCAATACTCACTTCACCGCCGCTTCGCAAAGGCGCGATACCATGTTTGATTGCATTTTCAACAATGGGTTGAATCAGCAACGAAGGTAAACGCTGTGAATGAAGTTCCGGTTCAACATCAATCTTTACGCGCAAGCGTTCTTCAAATCTTGCTTTTTCGATTTCAAGATAAGACTCGATTAGCTTTAACTCTTCACCCAAAGTTACAAATTCGTTTGTGGTCTTCAAAACGCCGCGAAGCAATTCCGTCAATCTCATCAATGTTTCAAGAGCGCGTTCGGGCGAAGTTTTGATTAAATATCCTATTGTCGTCAGTGCGTTGAAAAGAAAGTGCGGGTTGATTTGCGAGCGAAGTGCTTTAAGCTGCGCTTCGGTTGCGAGTTTGCCGATTTCCTTTTCGCGTAAATCTTGTTCGCAACGCTCGTGCGTCACGCGAAGCGCGTCAAGACGACGCGCAGTCATAACCGCTACGGATTCCAACATCGCCACATCGTCGGAAAACAAGCGTCGTCCGCCGCGCAAATTTCCTATGACGAATTCGTAGTAAGGCGATTCTGCCGTAGGAATAAAAACGTGCGCCGCGTCTTCTGTTTTTCGGTCAAGTTCAATAACCAATTCATGTGAGTGTGAAACGTAACCCCTCTCATTTATTTTGTTCCAGGCTACGCTTTCCGCAGTTAAAGCCAGGGCAAGTTTTCTTGAGACCGCATCAAGTGTCTCTTCGGCGTGTTCATGCACTGCGAGCGTTTGAGCTATCTCGTTTCGTAAGGTGTTGTAATCGGCACGATTCAAAATAACCTTATCAACAAACCAGATAACAAACCGCCTGAGATTCGTATAAACCAACGCCGTCAAAATCCACAAACCTAACAGACCGCCAACGGCAACCGATGTGAGCAATCCGTTTTCGTCGCGCATTTTCAAAAGCGGTTCTGCGACAAAAACATAGAGTCCGAGTGCGAAAACCGCCAAAAGCAAAAGCGACATGGCGCGTTTCAAAAACAAATCCGCAAACGCAAAACGATAGTCCTGATAAAGAATTGCTAAAACCAGAGGCAGAGATGAATGATGTCCCACAATTTCAATTAAAGAAGCGTTTGCGTCGCCTTCATTATGCCCGCTCAAATGCAAAGCCGAAATCGCAAATACACCCAACGCCGCCGCCCACACAACCATTCTTTCTTTCGACTGTTTTCTCTTAGCCCAAAACAGAACGCCGATTAACACAACATAAACGAAAGTTAACCCAACCAATGCTTTTTCTGAGGGAGTTATGCCCCAACGGAACAACCAAACAAAATGGAGTATGCCTGCACCTGCGCTGAACAGATATGCAGATGTTGTAATCCAAACTGAATATGATTGCGGATTCTCTCTATCGTCTTCTTGCCAAGCGGAATGCACTACAACAGAGGGCAAAAACCCGAGTGCAGTAAACGCAGTTGCCGTCAATCCAAAAGGCGGATGCCCCAATTCCCATTCGTCTGCAATATGTGTAATGAGTTCGCAGGCATTCCAGACAAGTCCTAAAACAGCGGTTGCCAAAAGCAAACCGTCGAGTTTTGGTCTTTTGCGTGTGAAACTTTCTGTGATGCGTTCAAGTTGTGGACGCGCCGGGTTTAGTAACACCATCATCAACAACAAACCATAAAGAGCCACGCCAAGAGCAAAGCCCAGAAGATTTATCAAAGCATTGAGACTGATGGATGTCATTTGTCCTAGAACTTTAATTGCTGAAAACTCAAGATTGCAACCCTTCAAACATAAACGGCATGTTTTGCACAGTGAGCGGTGAGCAGTGAGCAGTGAGCAGTAAGCAGTGAGCGGTGAGCAGTGAGCAGTGAGCAGTGAGCAGTAAGCAGTAAGCAGTAAGCAGTTATTTTAAGTTTTCTTGAATCTTGCATTATCTCAACCAGTGACCGCTCACCGCTCACCGCTCACCGCTTACTGCTTACTGCTCACCGCTCACCGCTCACCGCTCACCGCTCACCGCTTACTGCTCACTGCTCACTGCTCACTGCTCACTGCTCACTGCTCACCGCTCACTGCTTACTGCTTACTGCTCACCGCTCACCGCTCACCGCTCACTGCTTACTGCTCACTGCTTACTGCTCACCACTCATTAAAAACTTGCCGACACGATTTTTTCTTGGGCGTATCTTGCACACTGTGACTAACCTCCGATAGGGTTGACACAATTCAAGTAGGAACGGGCGGGACGGTTGTTGACTTGAAAGAGACATCAACCGTCTTGTTCGTTTTATAAAGAGATATGCTTTCAAAAATTCAACACTTACACGATAACGGAACGCTTGACCGTGCGGGTGCATTTGCTTCGTTTGCCTGTGCAATTCATTGTGCGGCAGTGCCGTTTGTAATTGCCATATTGCCGTTGTTAGGTTTGAGATTTCTGGCAGATGAAACATTTGATTGGGCTTTGATTGGACTTTCAATTTTCATTAGTCTGTTTAGTTTGATTCCGTCCTTTATACGCCATCACCGCAAAGCACGAACGCTGATTTTATTCGGCGTCGGCGCGTTGTTGATCTTAATTTCTCACATTTGGCTAGAAGAAAGTTGGAACATACAAACGCCAGTGATATTGGCAGGCGCGACGTTTATCAGTATGGCGCACTTTATCAATCGAAAACTTTTTATCGGTTATAAATGACTGTTAAGATGCTCGTTCAAACCATCCATTCAAAACAACTACCTTCAATTTAAGTAGCTTTCATAGTCTTTGCGGTTGTAATAGCTGTAATCCTGTTTCATCAGATGTGCGGAGCTTGAGAGAGCCGGACAACCCGCACCACGCTGAAAACTGTTTTTACAGCTATCGCCTCTCATTGCCAAACTTGTACGTCAAAAACCGAACGATTTATTCGAGAGGCAAACGTCGAAAAATTCAAATAAGGAAATAGTTAATTGGTGAAAAGTGATGCTTGAAACAATTAATCTGGTGAAAAACTATAACGGACAAATCGCACTTGATTCTTTGAATTTGAAGATTGAAAAGGGCGAGATTTTTTGTCTCTTGGGCGCGAACGGCGCGGGTAAGACAACGACAATAAATCTCTTTTTGAACTTTATAGAACCGTCGTCGGGCGAGGCAAAAATAAACGGGCTTGATGTTGTAAAACATCCGCTCGAAACAAAAAAGCTCATCGCTTATATCCCCGAACAAGTTCAGCTTTACCGCAATCTTTCGGGGCTTGAAAACCTTGAATACTTTTCCGCGCTTGCAGGACAAGACAAGTACATCAAAGCAGATTTGTTGAAATTTTTCGACCGCGTTGGTTTGCAGAAAAAAGTGGCTAACAATCGCGTTTTGACCTATTCAAAAGGTATGCGCCAAAAGGTAGGCATCGCAATCGCTTTAGCAAAAAAAGCCGAAGCGTTGTTGCTGGACGAACCAACTTCTGGTTTGGATCCGAAAGCGTCAAACGAATTTTCCAGGCTATTAAAAACTTTAAGCGAACAGGGTTGTGCCGTTTTGATGGCTACGCACGATTTATTCATAGCGAAAGAGACAGGCACAAGAGTCGGAATAATGAAACATGGGAAACTCGTAACTGAATTGAGGACCGAAGAGATAGGACACACCGATTTAGAAAGAATCTATCTCGAAAATATGAGTGATTAAACGTAATAAAACTCTCTTTCAGTCAAAGATTATTTAATGAACAAGGACAAGGAATGATGATTAGAAAAATTGTTGATTTAGTTTTTATTTTATTCGTTATAAGCGGCGTTTCTTTGGCGCAAGTCAGCATCAACGGAAGTTTACGCGGGCGTGTCGTTGACCAGAACGGTTCTGCCGTAGCGCACGCAACCGTCATATTATTTAACGGCGCGACCAAACAGACGCAAACGACAACGACCAATGAAGATGGAGAATACATTATTGCCCGCGTTTCATCGGGTCATTACAATGTGAGTTTTGAAGCGAACGGATTTCAAAAAACTGTTCAAGAGAATGTACAAATAAGTGTAAATGAAAATGTGACGCTTGATGTCGCTTTGAAAATCGGGGCAGTGTCGGAAACAGTTGAGATTCAAAGTGAACAGCAAATAGTTCAAAGCGAAGCAAGCAGTATTTCAACTCTCGTGTCGGAAAGGCGCGTGGCTGAATTGCCTCTCAACGGCAAGGATTTTCAAAAACTGATTTTGCTCGCCCCGGGTGTAGGCGGCGGAAGTCTCGGTAATCCTTCGATTTCCGGCTCTCGTTTAGCCGCAAACACTTATACAGTTGACGGCGGAAGTATCAGCGACGAGCGCGTGACAACAGGCATTGCTTCGACAGGCGGAACAGTGCCGATTGACGCAGGACAATTTACACCGTCCGTCGTTCCAACAGAATCGCTTAAAGAGTTTCGCATTATTACTTCAAACGCTGATGCAACTTTCGGCAGAAGTTCAGGCGGACAAATCAATATCGTAACAAAATCCGGCACAAATAACCTTCGAGGCTCGGTTTATCATTACATTCGCAATGATGCTCTCGACGCACGAAATTTTTTCAATTACGGACCGTTTCTCGACAAAGACGGAAGCGCGAAAGTGCCGCCGTTTCGTCAAAACCTGTTCGGGTTTTCCGTCGGCGCGCCGATTTATTTCTTGGGTTTTGGCGAAGGCGTGCCGACTCTTTACAAAGGCAAGGATAAGAATTTCTTCTTTGTCAACTACGAGCGTTTTCGCCAACGTCGGCAGGCAACTTCCAGCATAATTGTGCCGAATGCAGATTTAATCAATCTGATTCCGGGTGATTTGGGACGGCTGTTTCGCACTTATTACATAACTCGCGGTGTTGTTCCGGCGAGCAGAAATCCTTCGGGAAGTTTTGCGCCGCTTTCTAGTTCCGAACGAAACGCGGCAATTGCGGCAGGTTTCCCATCTGCGCTTTTTGACGGCAGTACAGCAAACGGCGAGGCGGGAACATCGCTTATTAGCCTTGCTCCGACATCAAACATTGACCAAAACAGTTTGCTCGTGCGAACCGACCATAATCTGACCGACAAAGTTACGGCTAATTTCCGTTTTCTTTATTCAATACCGATATTTGAATCAAGCGGAATTACCCCAATTGACCGTACTGACCAAAATCAGAAAATCTATTCACTGACAGGACAAATCGTCGCCGATTTAAGCCCGGTTCAAGTTCTCGAAATTCGTTCAAGTTTCCTGCGAAGCAAATTTAACACAGGAACAAAAGGCGGACTTGACCCGCGTGTCGTTTCGCTTGGCTTACCGCCTGTCGGTTATTCGTTAAATTTGGGCAATACGGGCTTAGGATTTATTTCGCTCTATCCAGCCCGCAGTTTTCTCGACAATCAAAAAGTGCCTCAAGTTTCTGTATTACACACTTGGGCGCGTGATAAATGGTTTTTTCGCACGGGTGCGGATTTTCGTTTTATTCGGGTTGAAGTAAACAATATAGCAGGGGCGCAAACAACTTACGATTTTACAAACTTTGTCGGCGCAACAGGTATTTTGGGAAGTTCGCCGACGCAAACACAAGCAGTAGCAAGCGCGGCGCGTTTTGTCCGATTCGGAGCGGATGGAAGCACAAATACAAGTCTGCGGTTTTGGAACTCCGACCAATACGAATTTTTCGGGCAAGCCGATTGGAAAGCCGCAACAAATCTGACACTCAATCTAGGTTTACGATACAGCTATTTCACGCCTTATAGAGAACGAGACAGACTCGCGGCAAATCTTTATGCAGTCAATTCAAGCGGACAGATTGTGCCTGATGTTGATACGTTCACCTTTGGACGCACGGCAAATACTTTTGCCTCTGTCGCCGACGGAAGACCGCTTTATCAACCTGATCACAATAATTTTCAGCCGCGTGTCGGTTTCGCATGGGATGTTTTCGGAGAAGGCAAAACGATTGTGCGAGGTGCGGCAGGAATTTATATTGACCGCATTTATCAACTGATTTTCTCAAACAATATCTCGAATCTGCCGCAGGCAGTCGCGTCAAACACCTCATTTGTTCCTTTTGTTTTAGGCTTAAATGTTCCGGTTATCGCGCAAACGCCGCAATATACGGGCATTGACCCTACGCTTGAAAATCCTGATATTTATCGCTTTAACGTCGGTGTAGAGCAAGAACTAGGGCGCAACATGAGCGTCTCTGCTTTCTACGTAGGCTTGCGCGGCAAGAAGTTGATTCGCGCCCTTGAACCAAACGGCTCCGGCGGTGTTCCGCAAGCCCTACGCCCCGACACGCGCTTTTCCGACCAGCGTATTTACACAAATCTTTCTTATTCGGAATATGACTCGTTACAACTGTTTTTCCGTCGGCGGCTGACAAATGGGTTAGACATCACGGCGGCTTACACCTACGCCAAATCACAAGACGATTTCAGCGTTGACCGTACTTTCGGACGCGCTCCGACACTATTGAATTTGGGAGCGTCTTCGGCAAGCGGTTTTCAAGGCGGCGGTTCGCAATTTGTTAATCTGCCAATCGGTGCGGATTTCGGACGCTCGGATTTCGATGTGCGTCACAATTTCACACTGACTCATGTTTTCGATTTGCCCTTTGGGAAAGGCAGAAAATTTCTTTCCAATGCAAAAGGTTTGACGCAAATGATTTTAGGCGGTTGGTCGCTTAACGGAATTTTAGTTTCGCGAACGGGCGAACCGTTCAACGTCATTCGCGGCATTGATTACAATGACGACGGTTCAAGCGGAAATGACCGCCCGCAATTGATTTCGGGTTCATTGAATGATTTGTATGCCAATGGTTCGGCGGGCAGAACGCAGTATTTGATTCCGCTCGCAAATGCCTTGACGTTTCTTAATACGCCTCCAAACGTCATAGACCCGTTTCTGCCGATTAAACGCAATTCGTTCACATCGCCGCAGGTGCGTTTTTACGATGTTTCTCTCGTCAAAAAAATCCGCTTTGGTGAACGATCGGGCTTACAACTCGAAGCCAATGCTTTCAATGTAACGAACACTCCGCTGTTTGCTGCACCGAACGCGAATTTGACGAGTTCATTTTTTGGAAGAGTTACTTCAACGCGCACAGGCACAACGCCGCGTCAATTACAGTTTGGAGCCAAGTTTACTTTTTAGAGGAAATATATGATTGTCAAAGTAGCACACAAAGAGATGTTGGAGATGTTTCGTGACGGACGTTTTCGTATTGCGGGCGCAATTGTGTTGTTGTTGTTGACGGCTTCTCTGTTGATTGGCTGGAAGGGCGTGCGTGATGTGCGCGAACAGCAAGCAGTGGCAAAAGCCGCAGACGAACAACAGTGGCTCAATCAAGGCGAGCGCAATCCACATTCGGCGGCGCATTTCGGCAAGTATGCTTTCAAACCTACAACGCCCGTTTCTTTTTTAGACAAAGGTTTGAACTCATATCTGGGAATCGCTGTTTGGCTGGAGGCACATTATCAAAATCCTTTCCGTTATCGCCCCGCAGAAGATTCAACCGTGGTGCAGAGATTCGGGGAATTGACCGCCGCTGTGGTGCTTCAGTTTCTTCTGCCTTTGCTGATTATCTTGCTGACCTTTTCAACTTTTGCGGGCGAACGCGAATCAGGAACGCTAAAACAACTTCTTAGCATTGGCATCAGCAAAAGCACTCTCACGTTTGGAAAAGCTTTGGGTATATGCAATGCGCTTATGTTGCTCCTGATTCCCGCGACGTTGATTGGAGTGGCGGTGTTGGCACTTTCTGCAGATGGAAGTAGTGCGGATGGATTATCATCAAATGCGGGACGTTTCGCATTGATGGTCGTTTCTTACCTGCTATATTTCATAACATTTACAGGCGTTTCGATTGCGGTTTCGGCGCAGGCTAAACAAGCGAGAATGGCTCTGTTAATCCTGTTTGCGTTTTGGATTATCAACGGTTTGGTTGTGCCGCGTGCCGTTTCGGACGCCGCGCAGAAAATACACCCTGCACCTTCGCACACAGAGTTTTGGGACACCGTAAGAAAAGATATGAGCGAAGGCATAGACGGTCACGACCCCGCGAACATACGGACGGAAGAAGCAAAGAAAATGCTGCTGGCAAAGTACAAGGTTGAAAAGGTAGAAGATCTTCCGATTAACTTTGCGGGATGGTCATTGCAACAAGGCGAAGTATACGGAAATCTTGTTTTCGATAAACGTTATGGCGAACTTTGGAATACTTACGAAAAACAGAACGGCGCACACGATACGGGGGCGTTGTTCGCACCTTTGCTTGCGATTCGTTCGCTTTCAATGAGCATGGCTGGAACTGATTTTAATCATCACCGCCACTTTGCTATCGAAGCAGAAAACTATCGCCGCTTCCTAAACAAAATGCTCAACGAAGATTTAATGCACAACGCAGGTAAAAATACTCAATACACGGCAAATCAAAATCTCTGGCAGAGCATTCCACAGTTTCAATATAACCTGCCGACAACGACGTGGGCTTTGAAGACGCAAAAATTTTCGTTTGCGATGTTGATATTGTGGGCTTCTGTATCGGTTGGATTTGCCGTTTGGTCTGTGAAAAAGATGAGGGTTGATTAAAGATGATTCTTCATATAATCAAAAACGATTTGAAACTCTTGATTGCCGACAAGACATTGTGGGTAATCATTGTGTTGTTTGTTTTGTTAATCGGTTACAGCATTTTTAACGGAGTGCGTTGGGCTAAAGAAAGACAAAAACAAACCCATGAATTAACCGTGCGTGGCGACCGCGCTTTGAAAGCAGATCGTGATGATTTGTCTGCGATTGAAAGCGGAGTGAAACCGATGCCTTCGCCTGTGCCGCAAGCAGTTTTGCCTACGGGCAAAAGTTATCCGACCGTCTTGCCGCCTGCTTCTCTTTCTGCTTTGTCCGTAGGACAATCCGACATCTATCCTTACACTACAACCGTTGACATTTACGCGACCAAACACGCTCCCTTTAACTTTTACGAACAAGACAATCCCATAAACCTTTTGGCGGGGCGTTTTGACTCGGCGTTTGTAATTGTCTTTCTATTTCCGCTTTTAATTCTCGCCCTGTCTTACAACGTGCTGTCGCAAGAGAAAGAGAGCGGGACACTACAGATGACATTGGGTCAATCGCCTCTGTCATTGAAAACTTTTGTGTTTGGAAAAATCGCGGCGCGTTTTGCTTTGATTTTAATTTTAACGATTGGGCTTTCAACAATCGGACTGTTAATAAGCAAAGTTTCTTTCTTCGCGTCTGCGACCTTGCCCCGTTTTCTTTTGTGGATTTCGGCGATTACAGCTTACGCTCTTTTTTGGTTTGTGTTGGCTGTTGCCGTTAATGCGTTAGGAAAATCTTCTGCCGCAAACGCGGTGATATTGGCGGGTATTTGGATTGCTCTTGTTGTAGTAATGCCTTCGCTTTTAAACATAGCCGCCGCTTCGATTCATCCCGTTCCTTCGCGTCTTGAGTTTGTTTCAAAACTTCGTGAGGCGGACAACTACACGCGGAGCGAAGGACAAAAACTTCTTGCAAAATACTATAGCGACCATCCCGAACTTGTCCCCGAAGGACAACTTGATTTGAATGATTTTACGCGCCGTTTTTACGCCGTGCGGCAAGAGAATCAACGCTGCATCTTTCCCGAAACCTTGCGCTTTGAAGAACAGCTTGCCGCCCAACAATCTCTTATCAACCGTTACAGAATTTTATCGCCTGCCGTTGTGATGCAGGAATCTTTGAACGACATTGCAGGTACAAGCACAGCGAGACAAAAATCCTACGTCGAACAAATCAGAAATTTCATAGACCAATGGCAAAACTTTTTCGTGCCTTTGGTAATGAGGAAAGCCACACTGAAAGCCGCCGATTATGACCAAATCCCCCGTTTCCAATTTCAAGAGGAAACAAACGGCATGATTGCAAAACGTATCTTTGTTGGTCTGTTGTTATTGATCCTGCCAACGTCTTTGTTAGTTTTTTTTGCTTTCGCAAAACTCAGGCGTTATACGCTTGTCGGTTGATTCCACTCTTTGCGTTTTATTTCTCATATAGTGACAATTTGTTTCTTCGGGCTTGACGTTATCATTCGCCTAATTTGTAATCATGCAAATTTGTTTGTGAACGGAGTTTATGGATGTCTGTTTTGGAAATCCGGGATTTGAAAAAAGGTTTCACGTCGCCGGATAAAGAGTTTCATTTGGTTGTTGATGTGCCTGAATTTTCTTTGGAATCGGGCGAACAAATCGCGCTCGAAGGCGAAAGCGGTTCTGGTAAAACCACCTTCTTAAATTTAATTGCTGGAATTTTACAGGCTGACAGCGGGCGCGTTTCCGTTGACGGTGTCGAGATGACAGCCCTCAAAGAAGCGGCGAGGGATTCATTACGTGCAAGAGCTATAGGCTATGTCTTTCAAACTTTTAATCTTCTGCAAGGCTATACTGCGCTTGAAAATGTTCTTCTCGGAATGGCTTTCGGCGTCGGCGCGGATAAATCACACGCTACAAAATTGCTTGAGCGTGTAGGGCTGAAAGAGAGAATGAATTATCGTCCGCGCCAATTATCTGTGGGACAGCAACAGCGTGTGGCGGTTGCGCGTGCGCTCGCGAATAAACCAAAGCTGGTTTTGGCTGACGAACCCACCGGTAATCTGGATACAACACGCGCACAGGAATCATTAACTTTGATTCGTGAAGTCTGTAAAGAAAACGGTGCGGCTCTTTTGCTTGTAAGCCACGCACCGGAAGTCCTTTCGCAATTTGAACGGGTTGAAAGTCTAAGCAAAATCAACCGCGCTTTGGGCGAAGATTCAAAATTCAAGATTCAAAATTCAAAATGAAAGCCAAACTAACAAAATCAAAAAGAACAAATCGGCAATCGCAAATCGGCAATCGTCAATCCAATGGGGGTCAAGCAAACGGATGAAAGGTCTTGGAGGTTTGTTCTTAATCGTTCGCAGAAGTCTGCGGCAACACGCTCTTTCGACAATCATAACGGCGTGTTCAATCGCATTGGCGAGCGGGCTTGTAATGGCTGTGTTTGCAATTCAGATACAGACGCGCGAAGCTTTCACGGGCGGAAGTCTCGGTTATGACGCGGTTCTCGGCGCACGCGGCAGTTCGCTTCAATTGGTACTCAACACGGTCTTTCATCTCGAGACATCGCCTGGCAATATCCCTTATTCAATGTACACGGAAATCAAAAAAGACCCGCGTGTCACGCTCGCAATTCCTTACGCGGTAGGAGACAACTATCAAGGCTATCGTATTGTAGGAACGTCGGACGAGCTTTTTACAAAGTTTGAATATCAGCACGGGAAAAAGTTTCAATTTCAGGCGGGCGGACGCGCATTTGACCCGACAAAAAACGAAGCCGTTATAGGCAGTTTTGTCGCGGCACAGACGGGATTAATCATTGGTTCTACGTTCACGCCTTATCACGGTCTTGTATATGACGAAAAGATGAAGCACAACGACCTTTACACGGTTGTCGGCATCACGGAAACAACAAACACGCCGTCCGACCGGGTTGTCTGGATTCCGATTGACGGCATATACCGAATGTCGGGTCATGTTCTTCGAGGCACGGGCGATGTCTATAAACCAAAAGAGAATGAAACGATACCGGACGAACATAAAGAAGTCAGCGCGGTGATATTAAAACTCAGAAGCCCGCAAGACGGCATCAATTTGAGCCAGACAATAAATGTTCAAGGCAAAGTCGCAACTTTGGCGTGGCCCATCAGCAAAACCATGCTCGAACTTTTTGACAAAATCGGATGGCTCAGCCGCATTCTGGAACTTGTTGCTTATTTGGTTATAGCGGTTGCGGCGGGTTCGATTCTGGCAAGCATCTATAATTCGATAAACGAACGCCGCCGTGAGTTTGCTATCTTGCGTGCTCTGGGTGCGAAACGCATGACAGTTTTCGCTGTTATCGTTTTAGAAGCCGTTGCGATTGCGGCAATCGGCGTTGTGCTTGGTTATCTTGTTTATGCTGCAATTTTGAGCGCGACGGCTTACGTCGTAAAAACACAAACGGGTGTTGTGATGAATGTTTTCAGATTCGATTCGATTCTATACATTACGCCGCTCGTAATGATTGCAGTCGGTGCGCTTGCCGGTTTGCTTCCCGCATTTAAGGCTTATCGAACGGATGTTGCCGACAATCTGACGCCGATTTCTTAAAAGGGTCATTCATGTAGAACAGACTGCCAGTCTGTTCTACACTCCGAAACTGTCCGAAAATCAACGCGACAGACTGGCAGTCTGCCGTACATTTTCTGAGGAGGATGGAATGAAAAAGATATTTTCCCTGATTATATTTTCATGCTGTCTTTTAATAAGCCTTGCAACAACAAAGACCGAATCTGCTTCAAAAAAGAACGTCGGCAGTAAGAATGCTTCTGTCAAAGAAACGCAGTGCAATGTTTCGGCTTATGTGATTGACAAAGACCCCGCGGGTTTGAATGTTCGTAGCGCACCGAGCAGTACGGCTTCAATAGTTGGCAAGTTAAACAAGGGCGAAAGCGGAATAGAGGTTAATGTAATCGCTTCATCGAACAAGTGGCTCAAAATCAAGGATTCGGAAAGCCCTGATGATGACGCTAAAGAAGTTTACAAAGGTGCGGGCTGGGTTTATGCCACAATGATTGGAACGTCAACAAGAGGTTACGATAAAGGAAAGGTCAACCTTTACAAATCCCCGAATAAGAACGGCGGCACGGTGGGGACAATTCCTAAAGAAGTAGAAGTCAAACTAACAGGATGTCATGGTGATTGGGCAAAAGTAAGCTATAAAGGAAAAGAAGGCTGGTTAGCACGCGATGACCAATGCGGAGCTTCAATGACAACCTGCCCCTAAAATTACGATTAAAATTTGAAACGGAGAAAATCTATGAGAACTCAAAATAAACTTTATCTATCATGCGCTTTAGTTTTCGCTTTGTTGCTTGCGGGTTGTACAACGCCTCCTGCGCCACCAAATCAGAACAACAACAACGCCGGAAATACCAATCAAAATACAGGTAACGGAAATAAAGCAGGCGGACACGAACACACAGCACCACACGGCGGAACGCTTATCGGTTTGGGCGAAGAGTTCGCACATCTTGAACTTGTTCTTGATGAATCAACAGGAAAAATCACCGCATATGCACTTGACGGCGAAGCGGAAAAGGCTGTTCCGCTAAAACAAGAAACAATCGAGATTGAAGTCAAAGGTTCGACCTTGTTCACAGTAAAATTAAATGCCGTCGAAAACAAATTAACCGGCGAAACCAAAGGCAACACTTCACAATTCGAGGCAGTAGAGGCTAAACTGAAAGGCTTGCAAAAGTTTGATGCAGTGCTTAAAGCAATCAGTATCAAAGGCAAGGATTTCAAAACCGTCGAGTTCAAATTTCCCGAAGGTAACGAACATGCAGAAGAACATAAAGACGAAAAGGGAAAAGAAGAGAAAAAAGAAGAACACAAGCATAAGTAATAATTAAAGCAGTAAAGCAGTTATGAGCGAAAATAAAGAAGTAAAAGAAACACAACCGGCGGAAGAGACTTCCACAACCGTTGCGATTTTGAAGACAGCGGCGTTCTTTGCAGTCTTGGTCGGACTCGGGTGGTTCTTGATGAGTTATTCGTCAAAGAGCGCGCCCAAAGAACCCGATTTGAAAAAGGACTACACGGAAATCTCTTTCGAGGAAATAAGTAATTACGATTACTACACTCCAATTGGCGGAGGCGAAACCGACCAAGAACGTCTGGCGCAAAATAAAATCCCCGACGAGATAAGAGCAATGAACGGCAAGAAAGTTTCTTTGTCGGGTTTTATGTTGCCGATTGATGCAGATGACCGTGGGCAGGTCACGCTTTTTAATCTGAACGGAAGCTATGATATGTGCTATTTCGGTGCGCCCGTGAATATGAATCAATGGATAGCGGTTAAGATGAAAGAGGGTAGAAAAGTACCTTGGACGCATAAACTGATTACAATTTACGGAACGCTCGAAGTTGGCGAAGAAACAAAAGACGGTGTTGTTATGAGCATCTACCGAATGGTGCCCGATGTTGTCGTAACGCCTCTTGGTGCTGTCAGATAATCTTTAGCGTTTTGACGAAAATCGCTTTGGGATGTTACTCTCTCGGTTCTTTTGAGTTCGGCGGAAACTCATCATAGAAACATATCAGAAAAGAATTTAAGAAGGAGTCGGATTTATCATGTCAAGAATATGTCAGGTGACAGGCAAAAAGCCTATGAGCGGAAACAATGTTTCGCACGCCAACAATAAAACCAAACGTCGTTTTATGCCGAACTTGCACACACAACGCTTTTTCGTTCCGGGCGAAAACCGCTGGATTACCCTGCGCGTGACGGCACGCGGCATCAAGACCATCAACAAAAAAGGAATCGAAACGGTCTTGAAAGAAATGCGTGCGCGTGGCGAAAAAGTCTAAACGATTACAGGCTAAAGATTAAAGATTGCGGATTGTTCGTTTTGAGCAATCCGCTTTTTGTTGTATTCAATTCTTGTAATTGATCAGGTCATCAACCAGCCGTTGAAAACGGCGTTCATATTTGTAGCCCACAATGCTAATCATCAGTATCTACACAAGTCAAAATGGCTTGTTTTCGCGGCACAGATGCGAAAAACTGAACTTTCAAAGATGTGTAGATACTAATGATGCGAATC
>Ga0187894_10001800_pt1 | contig 26830 bp, 22 predicted proteins | sample GBC1701081metaG_FD_136650 | JGI IMG/M metagenome (GOLD analysis project Ga0187894, IMG submission 136650) | White microbial mat communities from a lava cave in the Kipuka Kanohina Cave System on the Island of Hawaii, USA - GBC170108-1 metaG ... | reverse complement strand
GCCATGTCGAGGCCTTCGCCGAGGCCGCCCAGGATCGTCGCGTCGTCGACGCGCACGTTCGTCAGCGAGACCTCGGCGTGATCCGTCGGCATGTTGAACGTCCACCACTGGAACTCGACCTTGAAGCCGGGCGAATCCGTGGGAACGAGGAAGCAAGTGATGCCGCGCGGATCGCCGGGCTTGCCGCTGGTGCGCGCGAACACCATGTCGTGCGTCGCGCTGTGCATGCCGCTGTTGAAGCGCTTCTTGCCGTTGATCACCCACTCGCGGCCGTCCTTCACCCCGGTGGTCTCGAGGAACAGCGCGTCGCTGCCGTGATTCGGCTCGGTGAGCCCGAACGCGACGCGCTTCGTGCCGTCCATCATTCCGGTCAGGAACTCCTTCTTCTGATCCTCGGTTCCGCGGTGCCACATCATCAGCACGGTCGGGAAGTTGCCGACGATCGAGGCCTCGTTCTGCAAGTCGTTATGCAGGCCGAGCCCCTTGGTGGCGAAGTGCTCGCGGATGATCGCCATCGCGAGGTTCGAGCCGTCCTTGCCGCCTAATTCCTTCGGCAGCGCGAAGCGCAGGTGCCCCGCCTTGTCGGCACGGCGGCGCATTTCGCGCAGCAGCTCTTCCCATTCCTTCCGCGGCTGGCCGTCGTTGTCCCAGTCGGTGCGCGCATGCTCGCGGCGATGGTCGAAGTACTGGAGGTTCGCCTGCTCGAGCGGCTTGATCTCGCGCTCGATGAAGGCGTCGAGCACCTCCAGGTAGTCGCTGATCTCCTTGGGAATCTCGAAGTCCATGCTTCCTCCGCGGTGGGTCGAAGGCGCACTCTAGTTCGGCGTGCGCTGCACGCGCTTCCGGAAGGGACTCGGCTGTCGAAATGCGCGCAGGCGCGCAATCCATTGCAGCAGAACCACGCGCGTAGAAGCCTCAATCGCGCGGCGCAGCCGGCCGATTCGCAGGGATCGGAGAGGGGGCGAGCGTGCGGCTTGGGATTCGCATCGCTGCGCTGTGCGCGGCGTTCGCTGCCGCATTCCCCGCGTTCGCGCAGACCCCTGCGCCGAGCCTCGACGACGTGCTGAGCGGCACGCTCGCGCCGCAGGCGGAAGTCGAATCCAGCTTCGCAGGCTTGATCGCGCGGCTGCCGAGCGAGGGCGCATCGGGACGCCCGATTCGCAGCGTCGCATTCCTCGGCTTCGCGAGCACGCGCACGTGGCAGGGCGTCGCGCTCGCTTGGCTCTCGCCGCGCGGCATCGACGAGCGCGCGGTCGAGCTCGCGATCGCAGACGCGGTGCGCGCGCGCTACCGCGTCGTAGAGCCTCCTTACGCCTCCGCGAGCGCTGCGGCCGACGCCGAGCGCGTCCGCAGCGGCGACACCGATCCCGCGCAGATCGCCGCGACCAATCTCGGGCTCGCGGTCGACGCCGTGATCATCGCTCGGCCGCTGCGGCGCTGGTCGCTCGGCGGCGAGTTCGCGGTAGAGGCGACCCTCCACAGCGGCGCCACGCCCGAGACCACGCTGAGCGGCACTTCTCAGGTCTCGGTCGACGGCTTGGCCGGCTTCAGCGCGTGGAATCTGCGCGTGCTCGCGCCGATCGCCGTGCTGCTCGCGCTCGCGCTGCTGCGCCTCGCGCGCGGTGAGGGCAGCCTCACGGTGAAGGTGAATCGGAGCAATGCGAGCGACGACGACGCGGCCTACACCGTGTACGTCGCGAAGCGCACGCTGCGCGGCGAGACCTCGGGCAGCCACGTCGTCGCGTCGGAGGGGCTCTCCGGCAACGCGGCGCGCTTCCGTGGCCTCGCGACCGGAACTTGGCACGTGGCCGTGCGCTGCGTGGTGCGCGACCCGAAGACGCTGCAGGTGAGCCGCACGCAGATCCTCGAAAAGCCGATCGAGATCGCGCGCTCTGGCAACGCGGAGCTCGCGTTCGAATTCTCGGCGGACAAGACCGCGGTGCGCTTCACGCTGAGGGAGGGCGAGCGGCCCGTCGACGATGCGCGCGTTCTACTCGGCATCGCAGGCGCCAAGGATTCGGTGCGCTACGTGCGCGCCGGCCAGGCACAGCTCGCGCTCGCCGCGGGCGCCTATCAGCTCGTGCTCGGCGTGCGCGATCGCGCGCTGCGCGTTCCGTTCGAAGTGCCGCCGAAGACGCGCGACTTCGAGCTCGCTGTCGACGTCGCCGGCGACAAGCACCTCGTCTTCTCCGGCTGCCTCGACGCGGTGACGCCGTTCGTGCAGGGCGATCTGCTCGCGGCAGCGAAGGCGCTCGACGCGAAGGGCAAGACGCAGGCGGCGGCGAAGCTGCGCGCCGAGCTGCACAAGTCGAAGGGCCGAGCCAGCGAGGCCGCGCGCGAGCTCGAGAGTGCGGGGGACCTGCGCGAAGCGGCCAAGCTGCGCGCAACCACCGGCGATTCGCTCGGCACCGCGGCCCTGCTCGCCCGCGACGGCGATTTCGGCGGCGCCGGCGAGCATCTGCGCACCGCGGGAGACTTGTTGGGGGCGACCGAGGCGTTCCTCAGCGCGAAGCGCTTCGAGGATGCGCTCGCCTGCGCAGCGCAGCTCGGCGACATGAGGCTGCGCGTGCGCGTGCTCAGCGAGCAGGGCCAGCGGCTCGAGGCCGCGCGCCTGCTCGTCGCCGCGAACGAGCTCGACCCCGCGATCGCGACGCTGCAGCGCATCCCCGCGAAGGACGCGCAGTTCGCTGAAGCCTCGCTGCTGCTCGCGCAGCTGTTCCTGCAGCGCAAGGAGCCCGAGCTCGCGCGCCGCAAGCTCGACGACGCCGCGGGCGCCCTCGGCAGCGACGGCTTTCTCGAGCTGCGCGAGCAGGTGGCGCAGCAGCTCGAAGCGAAGGGCGAGCTGGCCGGCGCGCTCGAATGCTGGGAGCAGATCCGCAAGAGCGACATCGCTTATCAGGGCGGCGCCGAAAAAGTGGAGGCGCTGCGCGCGCGCTTGCGCGCGGAGAGTGCGCCGCGCGCGAGCGCTGGGCCCGCCACGCGCGCCACCGCGCCCGCCGCGCCCTCGCGCTACGAGCTGCTCGGCGAGATCGGCCGCGGCGGCATGGGCGTCGTCTTCAAGGCGCGCGATTCGATGCTGCATCGCGTGATCGCACTGAAGCGGCTACCGGACAACCTGAAGGATCACCCCGCCGCGGTGAAGATGTTTCTGCGCGAGGCGCGCTCGGTCGCCGCGCTGAATCATCAGAACGTCGTGACGCTCTACGACGTCGGCCAAGAAGACGGCGCCTACTACATCACGATGGAGTTCCTCGACGGTCTCCCGCTGCACGAGCTGCTGAAGCAGCGCAAGCGCTTCTCGCTGCGCGAGGCGCTCTGGCTGGCGGTGCAGACGCTCGACGGCCTCGCCTACGCGCACGGCGAAGGCATCGTGCATCGCGACATCAAGCCGTCGAACCTGTTCCTCAACAAGAAGAAGACCGTGAAGATCATGGACTTCGGGCTCGCGAAGATGCTCGAGGAAGTGCGCAAGCAATCGTCGATCATCGCGGGCACGCCCTACTACATGTCGCCCGAGCAGGGGCTCGGGCAGGAGGTCGACGGGCGCACCGACCTGTATGCGTTCGGCGCGACGCTGTTCGAGTTCCTGGTCGGCCGCGTGCCGTTCACGGCTGGCGACGTCGCCTACGCCCACCGCCACACGCCGCCGCCCGATCCGCGCGAGCTCGTGCAGATGCCGGACGAAGTGGCGGGCGTGGTTCTCGCGCTGCTCGCGAAGAAGCCGACGGACCGAATCCAGACCGCGGCCGAAGCGCGCGATCGGCTGCAGCGCGTATTCGCGAAGCTGCCGGCGTAACGCCGACTCTCCCCTAATCCCTCGCCTCGGCCTCATCGGTCGCCAGCGGATCGTCTTGCGCCGACACCTCCTCTTGCACGCGAATCTCGAGGTCGCGGTGCTGTAGTGAGGCGGAGGCTTCGCTCGCCTCCGGGATCGCTGCTTCGGCAGCGCGCACGCGCCGCGCGAGCTGAGTCTCGACACTGCGCAGCTCCAGCACCTTCACGAGCTGCGCCAGCTCGGATTTCGCGGCGGGATCGCCGCGGGGCGCGGGCGCGTACACCACGCTGCGCGTGACGACGAGCGGCTCGCGGCCCTCGACGGCGGCGCTCACCTCGATCCGATTTTCACCGGGCGCCAGCTCGACGAACGCGTCGAAGGTTCCATCCGGGAAAGTGCGAACGGCGCGGCCGGCGCGCTGCGTCGTCAAGTTCCGCACCGTCACGCCGTCGAGCCCGGTCAGGCTGACCTCGCGCAGGAACGACACGACGTCCGCGGGCTGCGCCACTGGCACGAACTTTCCGCCGGTGCGCGCCGCGATCTCCCGGAACGCATCCGTGCCTTCGAGCGCTTCCTTGCCGAGCGCAAACGCATGCACGCGAATCCCGTACTCCGCGAGCCGATCGGCCGCTTCGAGCGCCTGCCTCTCACCGACCTTCGGCGACGGGACGGTCGGAATGCCGTCCGACAGCAGCACGATCGTGCGCTGCCGGCGCAGCTTCGGATCGCGTGCCGTGATCAGCTCCTCGAACCCTCCCGCCAAACCGAGCGCGAGGCTCGTCGCTCCGCCATCGCGCGGTTGACTGATCGCACCTTCCCGTAACAAGCCGAGCAACACCTCCGGCGCGCCCACCGGCGTATGGACTTTGCGATCGTGCCAGAATCCCACCAGACCGACGCGAACGAAGGCGCCGTCGAACTGCTCGGTGAGGCGAGCCGCAGCAGCGAGCTCCGCGGCGAAGATCGAGTCGCCAGGATCCGTCGACCTTCCCGTGCCAATCGTGCGCCCGAGCCTTCCATCCGCATCGACGTCACTCCCGCTGGCTTCGAAGGTGCTGCCCGATTCGTCGAGCACCAGCACCACGTCATGGAAGGCGGATTCCCAGAGTCCGGCGCGCCCCCGTATCTCGGTGAGCGGAATTCGTGCCGTAGCGCCTGCCGGCGCCGGCGTCTCGAGATCGAGACGCGCGCTGAGGTGCCGCGTCGCGAGCGCGCCCTCGTCCGGGAAGCCCGCCTGCTTCAGCAGCTTCTCGAAGCTGCTCAGGTCGACCGCGATCGCCGCGCCTTCGTGCGAGCGAGCGAGCACACGGCGCAGCGAGCCGCGCGCCTCCTCGGCGCGACCCGCGGCGACGTAGAGCTGCGCGAGCTCGAGATCGAGCGTCTCGAATGCAGGCAACAAGCTGCGAGCGGCGGCGAGGCGCTCGATCGCGACGTCGAGCTCGCCGCGCGCACGCGCCACGCGCGAGAGGCCCACGAGCGCGGCCGGTTGGAGCGCCTCGTCGCGCAACGCTTCGCGATAGAGCGCAACCCCTTCATCGAGCGCAGCGGCCGATCTCGAGCCGGCCTGCGTCAGCGCGTCCGCGACGCGCCGCTTCACGTCCGCGTCGGACCCGACGACGGCCCGTGCACGCACCAGCCACGCCTCGGCGTCGTCGTCGCCGCGAGCGGCCGCGAGCTGGGCGCGCGTAGTCAGCGCCAGTACGTGATCAGGCCAGTCGCGCAGCGCCGCCGTGAGCCACTTCGCCGCCGCATCCCAACCTTCGCTGCCGAGCGCGAGGGCGAGGTCCGCGAGCCGTGCGTCGCGGTCCGCGGCGGCCAGTCGCGCGAGCTCGACGCCTCGTGGCGCCGAAATGGAACCCGCCGGGACCCTCAGGTAGAGGAGCTTGCCCTTCGCGAGATAGTCGAGCGTCTCCTGCTCGAGCTGCTCGATACCGACTCCGAACGCCTTCGTGCACGCCGGCTCGATGGGCTCGCCGCGATCGACGAGCGAGAGGTACTCGAGCATCTGCTTCGAGCGGTCCGGGAAACCGGCACCCGAACCCCAATGCAGGTAGTGCGTCAGCAGCCAGGCCTGCGCGTAGAACGCGCTGATCGCGTGGCTCGACCAGCGAAGCACCTCTGTGCCACCGAGCACGCGCGCGAGCGGGATGGTGTTCCCAGCCAGCAGAAAATGGACTCGCTCGGTAGGCGGCGAGCCGATCTCGATCGCGTCGCCGTTGCGGCGCACGGTCGACAGCAGCTCGGCAAAGCCCTCGTGATACCAGGGCGGCGCCGACACTCGCGTCGCGCTGGCAAGCACGAAGTGACCGAACTCGTGCTGCGCGATCTGGACCGCCTCGCTGCGGCGACTCGCGTCCACGACGAGAAAGTTCCGATGCGCGGCGGCCTGGAAGAAGCCCGCCACTCCGCGGCGCGGACGAATCGGCGCGTACTCGCGTGCGCGTCCGAAGATCACCAGGGTCGTAGGGATTCTCGAGTCGAGCTGTTGGACGCGCGTTTGGTGGAGCACGGTGCTGCGAAAAAGCTCGAGCTGGTCGACGATTTCGCGTGTTTCTCGCTCGCTGGCTCCGCTCCACACCTCTAAGTGAGCCGAGCGACCGATCTGCCATTCGCCCGCTGCTGCTCGGGACGCGAACACGAGCGAGAGAACGAAGGCTGTTCGGACAAGGCTCCCTAACGGTTCCCGTGTCCGATGCGCAGCTTCCACGCTCCTTCCTTACCACGGCGCGCCCCCTGATTGCTCGGAGCCGCCTGCCTCGCCGCGGGCATGCGGACCGCGGCGCACGTGCCCGCGCCCGAAAGCTGGCGCTCGGGCGGGCTGCCTCGCACGAGTCCGCGATAGCTGCCTTGCCCCGCGCTGGGCGCGTGGGCGACCGTCGCCTCATGTCTCCGCCCGAAATCGCGATCTCGCTCGGCACGCTGCGCGGCTTCACGCGCGAAGGCGTCGATGCATTCCTGGGCATTCCGTACGCGGCGCCGCCGGTCGGCGCGCTGCGCTTCGAGCCTCCGCAGCCGGCACCGCCCTGGCGCGGCGCGCGCGAGGCTCTCGCGCACGGCGCGGCGCCGCTGCAGGCGCGCGATCGCCTCTCGCTCGAGATCGGGTTGCTCGCGGACCATCCGCAGAGCGAGGACTGCCTCACGTTGAATGTCTGGCGACCGGCCGCGCCGTCGCCGGAGCCGCGCGCGGTGATGGTCTGGATCCACGGCGGCGCTTTCACGAGCGGCAGCGCGGCAGGGCCCGCTTATCAGGGCGCTGCGCTCGCGCGCCGCGGCGACGTGATCGTCGTAAGCCTCAACTACCGCGTCGGAGCGCTCGGCTTCCTGCACCTCGGCGGCGGCCGCTCGAACCTCGGCCTGCAGGACCAGATCGCAGCGCTGCGCTTCGTGCAGCGCGAGATCGCGGCGTTTGGCGGCGATTCGACGCGCGTCAGCGTGTTCGGCGAGAGCGCCGGAGCCGGCAGCATCGTCGCGCTGCTGGCGATGCCCGCCGCGAGCGGCCTGTTCCGGCGCGCAATCGTGCAGAGCGCGGCGCCCGATGGTGTGCTCGACGCCGACGAAGGGGCGGCGCGCGCGAAGCAGCTCGGCGAGAAGCTCGGCGGCGACGTTTCCGATCTCGCGTGGCTTCGCTCGCTACCGGCGGAGCACTTCGTCGAAGCTCAAGCGCAGTGTGCCGAGCCGGGTCCGCGCCGCATCGGGATGTTCTTCGCGCCCGTCGTGGATGACGCGTCGCTGCCCGAGTGGCCGACGCGAGCGATCGCGGCCGGCAGCGCGCGCGGCGTCGATCTCGTCATTGGGACGGCCGCGGAAGAGATGCGGCTCTTTCAGCTCGTGCCCGGGCTCGGCGCGCTACCGGAGAGCGCGCTCGCGCCGACGGTGGCGAGCAAGCTGCCGGGCCCGAGCGAAGCGCGTCGCGACGCAGCTCGGAAGATCGTCGCTGCGTACACGAGCGGAAGCGCGCAGGACCGCTTCTTTGCGCTCGAGACGGATGCGAGCCTGTTCGTCCCCAGCGCTGAGCTCGCTGCCTCCCACGCGAGCGTGCACACGAACACGCGCATGTACCGCTTCGCGTGGCGCTCGCCGCTGCGCGCCGGCGAGCTCGGCGCCTGCCACGCGCTCGACGTTCCCTTCGCGCTCGGGACGTACGCGGATACGCAGGAGCTGCGCGCGTTCGCGGGCAGCGACGCCGCCGCGGCGAAGCTCGCGCACGCGATGATGGATGCCTGGTCTGCGTTCGCGCGCTGCGGCGATCCGTCGCATGCGGGCATCGGCGATTGGCCGCGCTACGACGCGGAGCGGCGCGCAACGCTCGAGCTCGGCGCCGAGAGCCGAATCGTGCTCGCGCCGAACGAAGCACGGCGCCGGCTCTGGGCGGACGCTCTCGCTGGAGCGCAGCGGTGAAGCTCGGCGCGTTCTTCATGCCGTCGCATCCGCCGGAGCGCCCGCTCTTCGACGCGCTGCAGTGGGACCTCGAGCAGCTCGAGCAGCTCGACCGGCTCGGCTTCCACGAGGCGTGGATCGGCGAGCACTTCACCGCGCCGTGGGAGCCCGTGCCCGCGCCGGTCCTGTTGATCGCGCAAGCGCTGCTGCGCACCTCGCAGATCAAGCTTTGCCCGGGCGCTCATCTCCTGCCCTACCACCACCCGATCGAGCTTGCGCACCGCGTCGCGTTTCTCGATCAGCTCGCGCGCGGGCGATACATGTTAGGGGTCGGCATCAGCGCGCTGCCGAGCGATCTCGCGCTCTACGGCGTCGACGCGGCCGGCGGTGAGAACCGGCGCATGACGCTCGAGGCGCTCGACATCATGCTGCGGCTCTGGCGCGGCGAGCCGTTCGACTTCGACGGCGCGTTCTGGAAAGTGCGAAAACCGGCGTCGAGCTTCGACTTCCTGAAGCTCCACCTGACGCCCTTCCAGAAGCCCCACCCGCCGATCGGCATCGCCGGCCTCTCTGCCGGCTCCGAGACGCTGAAGCTCGCCGGCGAGCGCGGCTTCCTGCCGCTCTCGATCTCGCTGAACGATGCGCATACGGCATCGCATTGGCATTCGGTCGAGGAAGGCGCGCGGCGCAGCGGGCGGAAACCGCAGCGTTCGGACTGGCGCCTCGTGCGCGAGGTCTATCTCGCGAAGACGGACGCCGAGGCGAAGCAGCGTGTCCGCGACGGAGCGATCGGCCGCTGCTGGCGCGAGTACCTGCTGCCGTTCTACGTCGGCAGCGGCATGGCGAAGCACTTCCTGCATCCCGGCGACCCTGAGAAGTCGCTCGACGTCGATTATCTGATCGAGCGCTCGTGGCTGGTCGGTTCGCCCGACTCCGTCACGCGCAAGCTCGCGAGCCTCGCGCAGGCGACCGGCGGCTTCGGCACGCTGCTGGTGATGATCTACGACTTCAGCAGCGAGCCGGCGTGGTGGAACGAATCGCTACAGCTGCTCACGCGCGAGGTGATGCCCCATTTCCAAAGCTGAAGCCTTGCGCCGCTTCTCCGGCAAGATCGCGCTCGTCACCGGCGCTGCCTCCGGCATCGGGCGCGCGACCGCGCTGCGCCTCGGCGCCGAAGGCGCGCGCATCCTCGCTTGCGACGTCGCACGCGAGGCGCTCGACGGCGTCGTGCGCCAGATCAACGCAAACGGTGAAGCGCAGGCGCACGCGCTCGACGTATCGAGCCGCGAGGCGTGCTTCGCAGCCGTCGACGCATGCCTCGCGCGCTTCGGTCAGCTCGACGTGCTCGCGAACATCGCCGGCGTCCCGATGCGGAAGTGGGAGCGCGTCGCGGCTGTGCGCGAAGAAGACTGGCGCAGCGTGCTCGCCGTGAACCTCGACGGCGTGCTGTTCCTCTCGCAAGCCGCGATTCCAGCCTTGTTACGGACGCGCGGCGTGATCGTGAACATGGCCTCCGCCGCAGCGCTGAAGGGACAGGTTTACACCTCGGCCTATTGCGTCTCGAAGGCCGGCGTCGTCTCGCTGACCAAATGCATCGCGCTCGAATACGCGAAGCAAGGACTGCGCTGCGTCGCGATCTGTCCGGGCGGTGTGAAAACCCCGATGGGCTCCGCCCCCGAGCTGCCGCCAGATCCGGACATGTCGCAGTTCGCGAAGCTCCTGCCGCTGATGCCGCTCGCGGAGCCCGAAGAGATCGCTGCCGCGGTCGCCTACGTCGCCTCCGCCGAGGCGCGCTACATGAACGGCGCGGTCCTCTCGATCGACGGCGCACAGACCGCTGGCTGAAACGCGCAAACGCCCAGCGAGTGGCTCGATGACCAGCGACGAGCAAGCAATCCGAAACCTGATCTTCAGCTACGCCGAACGCATCGACCGCGGCGACATCGACGGCATGGCGCGCCTGTTCGAGCACGCCGCCTACCGCGCCGGCGACCAGCCGCCGATCACCGACTGGCGCCAGATCGCGAGCCTCAACAAGTCCCTCATCCTGCTCTACGAAGACGGCACGCCGAGAACCCAACACGTGACCACCAACGTGCTGATCGAGCTCGACGCTGGCGGCCGGGCCGCCTCCGCCCGCTCCCGCTTCACGGTGCTACAAGGCGGTCCGAGCTCGGCGCTGCAAGTGATCGTCGCCGGCCGCTACCACGACCGCTTCGAAAAAGTCGAAAACTCCTGGCGCTTCACCGCCCGCCACATCTTCATGGACCTGATCGGCGACCTCACGCGCCACCTCCGCCTCGACGAGCTGGCAGCGCGACAACGCAAACCGACCTAACAACCCAACTCGAGAGCGCGGGAGGCGCGGCTCGAAGCCGCGCCGACCCGCGCCCCTCCACCTAACACCGCGCCGAGCGCGATCTCGTTCCAAGAAATTCCACAACAGCCGCCGCGCCAGCAAAAGCCGCCGCGGCGGGGCCGGGCCGGGGCGCGGGGGGCGGGGGTCGCGGAGCGAACCCCAGGCGTGACCGCGCGCAAACCCGAAACGCAGCGCGGACAAACTCTGCCAATGCAATGCGCAAACTCATCGCGGTCACGTGGGTGAGAGAAGCCGAGCCCCCGCCCCCCGCGCCGCCGGCCCGGCCCCGCCGCGGCGGCGTTGCCCGCAACGAAGCCTCAGGGCCGGAGCGGCCCATGCGACGACACCACGAACCGAGTCGCCTTCATCTCCTTCAGCCCGAGCGTCGGCACCACCGCCTGGAACTTCGCCATGTGCGGGGCCTTGAAGTGCACCGCGAGCGCCTCGTCGCTCTCCCACTCTTCGATGATGTGGAAGCGTCCCTTCTCGCTGAGATCGAGCGTGAAGGTGTATGCGTGGCAGCCCGGCTCCTTTCGCGATTCGCCCATCATCTCCTTCGCAGCGGCGATCGCAGCGTCGGTCTTCGCGGGGTCGATCAGCACGGAAGCGTGGATCACGATCACGGGATTCCTCCTGGTTGACTCGGAGTCGCGCAGAGTAATTGGGATCGCGAGCAACTTGCTGCTCCGCTGCGAGGTTTTTCCTCGTAGAATCGCCCCGGACGTCATGTCCGATTTCGGGGTGCCTATGTCGTCTCGCCTTGTCGCGGTCGCGCTCGCGATCAACACCTTGGTGATCGCGTTGCCCTCCGCTTCGCTCGCGGGCGGCGCGAGTGTTCACGAGGCCCCCGGCTCGCAAACCTACGCGAGCCCGCAGGTGAATCCGATCGCGGTCTCCCCGAGCGGGAGCGAGATCTACGTCGCGAACACCTCCAGCAACACGGTCAGCGTGCTCACGGCCTCGCCGTTCAGGCGGATTCGGCAGGTCGACGTCGGCCTCGAGCCGGTCGCGGTCGCGGTGAAGCCGGACGGCAGCGAAGTATGGGTCGCGAATCACGTCTCGGATTCGATCAGCGTGATCGACACGGTGCCCGGCAGCGCCAGCTACCGAGAGGTGGTCGAGACGATCCAGGTGCTCGACGCGGCGCTCGCGACGCAGTTCGACGAGCCGGCCGGCATCGCGTTCGCGAGCAACGCCAAGGCCTACGTCGCGCTCTCCTCGCGCGATCAAATCGCGGTGATCGATACCGCGACTTATCAGGTGACCGGCTTCATCCCGGTCCGCGCCGCCGAGCCGCGCGCGCTCGCGGTGCGGGGCGGATTGCTCTACGTCGCCGCCTTCGAAGGCGGAAATCAGAGCGAGATCTCGGCCTGTGCACAGGCATTCGGCAACACCCAGATCGGCGGACAGTGCTCGCTCGGCCTGATCAACCTGCAGCAGTTCGTGACGGAGCCCAACATCCCGAACGCGACGAAGAACATCGTGATCGATCCGCAGGTTCCGGATCGTGACCTGCTCGTCTACGACACGGCGACGGATCAGGAGATCGCGACCGTTTCAGGGCTCGGCACGCTGCTCTACGGCATCGCGGTGAACGCGAGCGGACGCGTCTTCGTCGCGCAGACCGACGCGCGCAATCAGCTGAACGGCAATCACCGCGAAATCCTCGCGACGCTGCAGAACCGCATGTTCGACAACGAGCTCGCCGCGGTGACCTGCACCGCCGGCGGCTGCGGCGCCGCGACGGTGAAGAACCTCGAGCCCGGCGGCACGACGCAGGCGAATTCGCTCGCGACGCCGTACGGCATCGCGCTTTCCGGCGACGGCTCGGTCGTACTGATGACCGCCGCCGGCGCGAGCCGCATCGCGACCTTCTCCGCGAGCCTCGCGGGCAACGCGCTCGCAACGCTCGATGTCGGCGCGATCCCGAAAGGCGTCGCGCTGCACTCGCCGAGCGGCGCGACCGGCACCGCCTACGTGCTGAACACGCTCGACAACAGCGTCTCGCAGATCGCGCTCGGGAATGGCGGCGCGCTCACTCTACTCGCGACCACGAGCGTCGGCCGCGATCCGACCCCGGCAGCGGTGCGGCGCGGCGCGATCGCGTTCAACAACGCGTTCGCCTCGACCAGCGGCAACTTCTCGTGCGGCAGCTGCCATCCTGACGCGAACGTCGACCAGCTGCTCTGGCGCATCGGCGGCGAGTGCAGCGCAATCGGCTGCCCGAGTGGCGACGAGCCGCGCACGACGATGCCGATTCGCGGCCTCGAGAACACCGTGCCGCTGCATTGGGACGGCACGCTCGGCGACCCGTTCGGGGGCGGCAACGGCTCGGTCGGCTTCACCGGCGCCGGCGGCAGCGACTGCACGCTCGGCGACGCCGATGGCTCTCACGACTGCTTTCTCGATCTCGTGAATGGGAGCCTCGCCGGGGTGATGTGCGACCAGAGCGGAGCGTGCCCGCCCGGCGGCAACGAGCTGAGCGCGCAGGAGAAGGACGACCTCGCGACCTTCCTCGCCTCGGTCGCCTATCCGCCCGCGCGCTCGCGCCGAGTGAGCGACGCGCTCTCGCGGCTCTCCGACCCGACGCCGGCGACGCAGGGCGGAGTGCCCGTCTCCGCGGTCAAAGGCTTCGCCGAGTTCTTCGCGAATCAGGACGGCGGCACGCAGCCGCGCTCGTGCGCCGACGCAGACGGCGGCTGCCACGCGCCGCCGCTCGGCGCGAGCACGAACTCGTCGACGCTGAACGGCTTCGACGCGCCGACGCTGCGCGGGCTCACCGATCGCTCGCTGCAGTTCTCGTTGGGCGTGACGAATGCGGAGGAGATTCTCGTGTTCGCGACCGGCGCCAACGAACCGGGCTTCGTCTGGGATCCGAACGTCGGCTTCCGCGAGCAGTCCACGTTCGGCGCCGCGTTCTTCGTGTTCGAGAGCGTCTACGGCGTTCGCCCGCCCGACATCTTCGAGATGATCGAGGAGGGAAGCACGGGCACCTCCGGTGCCACCGGCCGCCAGCTGACGCTGAACAGCGCGACCGCGAATCTGCCCGAGACGCTCGCGCTGATGACCGCGCTCGAGGCCGCAGACGCGCGCGGCGCGATCAACCTGCGCGCGCTCGGGCGCCGTAACAACGCGAGCGTGCTGCTCAGCTTCAACGGCAGCGTCTGGGTGAGCGACACCAGCTCGCTCTCCTCGGCCGCGCTGCGCGCCGAGGCGGCGAACGGTACGGCGCTGGTCACGCTGACTGGCCACTTGCGCGCGAATGCGAGCAAGACGCCGCAGCCGCTGCTCGCAACCGCGGGCGCTCCGACTCAGGCGAACGCGGTGAGCGACCCGCCGCTTCCGCTGTTCTCGGCGAGCGGCAGCCCGCCGGCCTTCAACGTGACGGGGAGCGCGGTCTCGCAGAGCGCCACGGTGCTCGTCGACGGGCTGGTGGTGCCGGCCCTCGTCAGCTGCGGCGCGGGCTCGGCGAACGGCTTCTGCAACGCAGGCAACGTCGCGATCGATCTCGTCAACAACCCGGGCGCCGGGCTTCACTTCCTGCAGGTGCAGAACCCGCTCGGGCTCTACTCGAACGAGCTGCCGATTTGCGCCGGCACGCCGGCGCAGTGCCAACTGAGCCAGTAATTAGGGACGCCGCGGACGAATCCTCGCAGCGACGAGCGGCGCCAGCGCTCCGGTCGCGAGCAGGCCGAGCGCCGGCGCGTCGCCGTAGCGGAGGTAGAGCGTCGGCGCCGCGTTCGCGGCGAGCTCGGCGTGCAGCGTGCCGCGCGCGCCTTGCTCGAGCCGCAGCAGCGTCCTGCCGCTCCGGTCGATCAGCGCGGAGACGCCGGTGTTCGCCGCACGCACGACCGGCGTACGCAGCTCGATCGCGCGGAAGACCGCGTGCGTGAGGTGCATCTCGGCGTAGCCGGTGCGGCCGAACCAAGCGTCGTTCGAGAGATTCAGCAGCGCGCGCGCGCCCGCATTCGAGAATTCCCGCACCAGTGCCGGGTAGGTGATCTCGAAGCAGATCGGCGTCGCGAACGGAACGCCGAGGCGGCGGAACACGCGCGGATTCGTTCCCGCGCTGTAGGGCTGGCGCTGGGCGAGGCGCGCGAACACGGGACGCAGCGGCGCGCCCCACTCCGGCTCGTACTCGGCGAACGGCACGAGCTGCTGCTTCTCGTAGCTCTCGATCAGGCCGGCGCGCGGAATCACGAGGAACGCCGAGTTCGAGACGCCGCCGATCTGCCGCTGCGCGCCCGTCACGATCGGCACGCGGCTCGCCTCGACTTGCCGCCGCACCGCGGCCAGCAGCCGCGCGTCGCGCTCGAGCACGGCATCGATCGCCGTCTCGGGCCAGACCACGACATCGAGCGGGCCGGCGCGCGCGAGCAGCTCGCGCGTGAGCGCCAGGTGCTCTTCGGTGTGCGCGAGCGCGAAGCCTTCGCGCCAGCGGTCGCGCTGAGCGATCGACGCCTGCACGACGCCGGCCCGCAGCGGCTCGCCTTCGGGCAGCGTCGCGCCGCGCACTGCACCGTAGCCCAGCGCTAGCGCCCATAACAAGCCGGCCACCAGCATCGGCCGCGCGCTGCGCTGCGCGAATGCGAAGCCGAAGCCGCCCGAGACCGCGAGCGCTAGGAAGCTGACGCCCGTTGCGCCGAAGATGTCCGCGCTCTGCAGCAGCGCGGGTGCCGGTGCGAGCGCGTGGCTCACGAGCAGCCACGGCAGCCCGAGCGGCACCGCGCGCAGCCATTCGGAGAACGCGTAGAGCGCGGCAAACGCGAGCGGCGCGAGCGCGGCGGGCATGCGCGGGCGCAGCCACGCGAACAGCGCCAGCGCGGACGAAGGCACGAACGCATACAGCGCCACCAGGCCGAACGTGATTCCCCACGCGGTGGCGAGCGGCGTCTGGTACTCGGTCGCGAGCGCGTGCACGAGCCAGCGCACGATCGCCACCGCCATCGCCAGCGAGTACAGGTACGTGAGCCGGAAGGCAGCCATCGGCTTCGCATCCGCGAGCGCAAGCGCGAGCGGTGCGAGCATCACGAGCGCGAGTGGCCATGCGCCCAGCGGAGGAAACGCTGCGACCGTCAGCGCCGCGGCGAGCCCCGCGAGCAGAACGGCGCGGGCTGCGCTCACGAGCTACGCGTTCGCCGGCCAGCCCGGCACGAGGCGCAGCTCCTTCGCCGCCGCCTGCGCGTGGATCGTGCGGCCGTGCCACTTCGCTGCGTCGCTGCTCGTCACCAGCCACGCGATCACCGCCGCCGGCACCGCGGGCGGTGCGCCGCCGCCGGGAACGCTCCGCAACAAGTCTTCAGTGAGGCCCTGCTCGCGCATGCTCTCGGTCAGGATCAGGCCCGGCTCGAGGTTGAAGAACGAGACGCCGCCGCCGGCGTGCTCGGACGCGAGCACGCCCGCCAGCCGAATCAGCGCCGCCTTCGACGCGCCGTACGCGAAGCCCCAGGCGCCGCTGCCGGGCGGCGGATCGCCCATGCCCGCGGCGGAGACGAGGTTCACGATCGCGCCGCGCTTGCGTTCGAGCATTTGCGGTAGCAGCTCCTGCACGATCAACAGCTGATGCGTGACGTTGCCGCGCAGCACGCGCTCGACGTGCTCGAGGTCGAGCGCGAGCGCGCGGTCGAGCACTCCGGGGCCCTGATAGATCGCGTTGTTGACGAGCACGTCGATGCGGCCGAACGCGGCGAGCGCAGCGCGCGCCGCGGCGCGCGTGCTTTCGCGATCGAGCAGATCCATCGGAATCGCGCGCGCCTCCGCGCCGCGCGCGCGTAGCTGCGTAGCCGTCTCGTCGAGGCTGCCCGGCATCGCGCGCAGCAGCGAGCGCTCTGCGCTCGGCGAGTATTCGTGGCGCTCCGCGCCGGTGACCGTGCGCGCGGAGATCACGACGTCGAAGCCGCGCTCGGCGAGCGCGAGCGCGGTGGCTTTGCCGATGCCGCGCGACGCCCCGGTGACGAACGCGACCGGCCGGCTCACGGCTGCTTGCTCGCGCGCGCTGCGGCTCGCGCCGCCCGGAAGTCCGGCTCGCGCTTTTCGATGAACGCGCGCACGGCCTCCACGTTCTCCGCCGAGCCGGCCTGCGTCTTCATCCCCGCGGCCTCCGCTTGGAGCGCGGCGCGCAGGCCGGCAGCGTGCGCCGCCTTCAGTGTGCGCTTCGTCTCGCGCAGTGCGGAGACCGGGAACTGCGCCATCTCGCGCGCCTTCGCGAGCGCAACCTCCAGCACGCGCGCGTCCGGATGCAGCGCTGTCGCGATGCCGAGCTCGAGGGCGCGGGGCGCGGGGATCCACTCCGCGGTGTACATCAGCTCGCCGGCACGCCGCGGGCCGATCAGCGCCTGCAGCAGGTAGCTGCTGGCGCCTTCCGGCACGAGCCCGAGGCGCACGAACGGGAGACGCAGCCGCGCGCTCTCGCCGAGATAGACGCAGTCGCAGTGGAACAGGAACGTCGCGCCGAAGCCGACACAGACGCCGCTCGCCGCGGCGAGCAGCGGCTTCTCGAACGCCACCAGCGCGTCCATCGTGTTGTCGTAGCCGCTCGCAAACGGCCCGCTGCGCGCGCGCGCGCCGCCGACGAACGAGCTCAGGTCGACGCCCGCGGAAAAATCACCGCCTGCGCCGGTGACGACCGCGACCGCCACCTCGTCGTCGGCGTTCGCCGCGCGCAGCGCATCGGCAAAGCCGTCCCACTGCGCGTCGTCGAACGCGTTCTTCTTCTGGGGCCGATTCAGCGTGAGCATGCGCACGCCCGGAGACGGATCGGTGATCAGCGGCGAAGCGGACATGCGGGGGCACCTCGTGAGCGCGCCTGTGTATCAAGGCGAGCGTGCCGCTCGCTAGAGCGCGAGTCCTCTCGGCGCTAGAGCGCGAGTCCTCTCGGCGCTAGAGCGCGGGTCCGTCCGCGGCGGGTTCAGATCCGCAGCCAGACCGCGTAGCCCTGCCGGCTCGCAGCGACGATCAGATCGCGCAGGCGGGCGAGCGCGCGCTGGTACTCGCGGTTCTCGATCCGCACGCGGTACTCGGTTCCGTTCTCGCGCACGACGACGAACTCGTGCACGGCGCCGTAAGTCTTGCGGTCCGCCTCGGTGAAGATGTCGGCCGCGTCGTCGAGCGCTGCCTGCGGCACCAGCACCTCGCGCCCGTCGCCGAGCCTGCCGAGCTCGAGCGGGAGGCGATTCAGCGCCCCCAGCACGCCGTGGCCTTCGAGCGCATGCACAGTGTTGGCCGAGAGCCGCACGCGCTCATCCGTCTCGAGCTCCCCGCGCTCGTTCATCCACACGCGCCCGCCCGCGCCGGTGCGAAACGGCGGCGGGGGCGAATCGAAGTCATCGGCAGCCAAATAAACGACGCGCATCGGCCCGCGCACGATAGGGGTTTGCGTCCTCGAGCTGCCGGTAGCTCTCAGGGAGCGCTTCGATAGGATGCGATGCTTTCCGCGTCCCGCGCAGGAGCCACGCGATGCCGATCAGCCTGAAGGGCCGAAGCCTGCTCACGCTGCGCGATTTCAGCGCCGACGAGATCGCGTTGATGGTCGATACGGCGGCAGATCTGAAGGCCGCGCGGCGCGCCGGCATCTTCCCGCGCCGGCTCGTGCACAAGAACATCGCGCTGATCTTCCTGAAGCCGTCGGCGCGCACGCGCGCTTCGTTCGCGGTCGCCGCTGCGGACGAGGGCGCGAACCTCGAGGTGCTGCCGCCCGCCGACATTCGCTTCGGCGAAAAGGAATCGGTGAAGGACATCGCGCGCGTGCTCGGCCGGCTGTTCGACGGGATCGTGTTCCGCGGCTTCCAGCACGCGCTCGTGCGGGAGCTTGCGCAGCATTCGGGCATCCCGGTCTGGAACGCGCTCTGCGACACGTATCACCCGACCCAGGTGCTCGCGGATCTGCTGACGCTGCGCGAGAACATCGGCCACATCCGCGGCACGAAGCTCTGCTACGTCGGCGACGGCCGTAACAACGTGGTGACCTCGCTGATGGTGGGCGCCTCGAAGATGGGCGTCGACCTGCGCGTGCTCGCGCCGCGCGCGCTGCAGCCGAGCCAGGCTCTCGCGAAGGAGCTGTTCGCGCAGGCGTCGGTCGGCGCCGAGATCACGGTCACCGAGGATCCGCGCGAAGCGCTGCACGAGTGCGACGCCGTTTACAACGACGTCTGGGTCTCGATGGGCGAGGATCACCTCGCGAGCGAGCGCGCCGCGCTGCTGAAGGACTTTCGCGTGACGCGCAAGCTGATGGCGCTCACCGGCCGCGAGGACACGATCTACCTGCACTGCCTGCCGGCGCTGCACGACGACGCCACCGAGTTCGGCCGCGCGCATCCCGAGCTGCGCGAGGTCGACGACGACGTGTTCGAGCACCCGCGCAGCCGCGTCTTCGACCAAGCCGAGAATCGCATGCACACCGCAAAGGCGGTGATGGTGTTGACGCTGTAGCCGTTTTCCGCGCGCCGTGGGAGACCCGATGAAAATCGTGAAGGGCATTCTGATCACGGCGTTGGTGCTCGTCGTTGGGATGGTCGGCCTCTACTTCGCGATGGCGGAGCGCGTCGAGGTCGTGGTGCTGCACTCGCACGGCGCAGACGGCGATCACGAGACACGGCTCTGGGTGGTCGACGACGGCGGCAGCGCCTGGCTGCGCACCGGCCAGGACAACGCGACGTGGTTGCCGCGCATTCGCGCAAACGGCGCCGTCGAGGTCGAGCGCGCCGGCGAGACCAAGCCCTACCAGGCGATCGTGATCTTCGAGCCGGGCACGGTCGCGCGCGTCAACCAGCGGATGCTCGAGAAGTACGGTTGGTCGGAAGAGCTGTTACGGAAGCTGAGCTCCGAAGCGGGCGGCCAGGTCGCGATTCGCGTCGACCCGCGTTGACGCCGGCGGGCGAGCGCGGCGGTAGCGTGCGAAACATGGAGCCCGCGCACGAAGCACAGCGATCGCCGCTGCTGTCCGCGGAAGCCTCGCTCGCCGATCGCATCGCCCATCTCGCGGCCGAGCGCGGGCGCGTCGCGGTCTCCGCCTGGCACCTGGGGGAGCGCATCGACGTGCGCGGCCTCGATCCGGCGCAGATCGTCGCGCGGACGCCTGCAACGCTGCGCGCGGGCACACACGGGCTGGCCGTGCTCTACCGGCACGGAGTCGCGGTTCTATTCGGACTTTCAGTCGCCGAGGAGCGCGAGCTGCTCGCTCGACTCGCCGCTCACGTGCAGCGCGCGCTGCCCGAGCCGAGCGGAGATACTGCCGAGCTGCGCGTAACACCCGGCGGCCCCGATGGCATCGAGCCGGGCGGTGTCGTGGTTCTGGCGGAGCTCGACCTCGGCCGTATTCAGGTCCTGGCGGAAGCGCTCGCGCGCAGTGCGCTGCTGGCGCACTACGAGGCGCGGCTCGCGCAATCGCTCGAGCGCATCGAGCCGCTCGTCGAGAGCCTGCGCGCGCGCGGGCGCGTGCGCCTCGGCTCGCGGCGCCTGCTCGCCGAGCTCGGCGACGTGCTCTTCACCGAGATGCGCATGCTCGGGCGCGCCGAAATCTCCGAGAAGCCCGAGCTCACCTGGGAGCGCCACGATCTCGATCGGCTGTATGTGCGGCTCGCCGAAGAGTACGAGCTGCGCGACCGCGATCGCGCCGTGGGGCGCAAGCTCGAGCTGCTCACGCGCAGTGCGAGCACGCTGCTCGGCGTTGTACAGAACCGGCGCGCGCTCAGCGTCGAGTACTACATCGTCGTCCTGATCGTCGTCGAGATCGCGCTCGCGCTGGTGCGTGGCGGAGGCTGACCGCTGGCTCTCGCCGTGCTCAGAGCAGCGCCGGGCTCGCGCTCTTCAGCGCCTCCGCGCACTCTCGGATCAAGCTCGGCCCGCGGTAGATCATTCCCGAGTAGAGCTCGACGAGCTGAGCGCCGGCTCGCGCGAGCTCGACGGCGTTCTCGGGGGTCATCACGCCGCCGACACCGATCCGGAGCTGCTGCGGGTGCGCCAGCTCGCTGAGCGCACGCATCGCTCCTAATGAGTGCGCGAACAGCGGCGCGCCCGAGACGCCGCCGGGCGCATCTGGCTGCGCGAAACGCGACTTCGCGAGCGCGAGCGAGATCGAGGTGTTCACCGCGACGAAGCCGTCGCAGATCTCGGGATGCGCGAGCGGGCCGACCAGCGCGCGCAGCGTCTCCGCGCGCCACGGCGCGCGCGCGGCGTCTTCCGGGGGAAGCTTGACGAGCAGCAGCGGAGGCTGCGCGTTGCCGGTCCTTGCGACTCTTCGCTCGCCTTCGCCTCGCTGCGCGCGGCCTGCGCCGCTTGCGCGGCGCTCGGCCGCTTGCGCTTCGCGAGCCGCGTTCGGGCGGTCGTCGAGGGCCCGCTTCGAGAGCGCGCGCAGCCGCTCGCGCACGGGCGCGACGATCTCTTGCGCGAAGCCCTCGCCGTGCAGCACGCCCCGTAGGCCGCTGGTGTTCGGCGAGCTCAGGTTGATCACGAAGAAGCGCGCGTGCGGGTGGAGCGCTGCGATCAGCTCTCCGAGCTCGCCGCGCACGCGCTCGCTGAAGCCGGGCTCGCCGACGGTCTTCAGCGTGAGCGGATGCGGTGCGATGTTGCAGCCGAGCGTGAACGCGTCGCCGCTGAAGTGCGCGATGCGCGGTGCGATGCGCGCGACGCCGTCGCTCGGGAAGCCGAGGCGGTTCCAGATGCCGCGCTCGGCCGGGAGCCGCGCCATGCGCGGGCGCAGCGGCTGACCCGCCCAGGGTCGCGTCAGGATCGTGCCAATCTCGGCGAAGCCTGCGCCGATCGCCGCGAGCCCGCGCAGGCCGACCGCGTTCTTGTCGAAGCCCGCCGCGACGCCGATCCGGTTGGGGAAGTCGACGCCATTCCAGAGGAACGGGTCGTCGACGCGCGGAGCACGCGGCGCGATGCCGAGCGACATGCCGAGCAGAGCCAGCGCGTGCCCGCGCTCGGGGCCGAGCGGCGCGAGCAGCGCACGGTCGAGCCACTCGTAGAGCTTCAAGTCGACCCTAATACCCGCGCACGCGGTCGACCGCCGACAGCACCGGCTGACCGCGCTCGAGCCGCGCGACGTTGTCCGCGAACAGGCCGATCGAGGTATCCAGCAGATCGGGGAAGCCGCCCGCGACGTGCGGCGTCAGCCAGAAGTTCGGCGCTTTCCACAGCGGGCTGTCCGCGGGCAGCGGCTCGCTCGCGAAAACATCGAACGCAGCGCCCGCGAGCTTTCCGCTCGCGAGCGCCGCGTGCAGCGCCGTCTCGTCGACGATGCCGCCGCGTGCGAGGTTCACGAGGTACGCGCTCGGCTTCAGCAGCGCGAGCTCGCGCGCGCCGAGCGAGCCGCGCGTCTCGTCCGTGAGCGGCACGAGGATCACGACGACGTCGCTCTCCGCGAGCACGCGCGAAGTGCCCGGCTGCGGCTCGATCCGCGCGACGGCGGGGTGCGCCTTCGGCTCGCGCTGGGTGCCGATCACTCGCATGCCGAGCGCGTGCGCGCGCTCGGCGAGCGCGAGCCCGATCGCGCCGAGGCCCAGGATGCCGAGCGTCTTGCCCGCGGCGCGCTCGGGCAGGCGCCGCTCCCAGCGCTGCGCTTGCTGCGCGGCGACGAAGAACGGCAGCTGCTTCAGCAGCGCGAGCACGAGCGAGAGCCCGAACTCGGCCATCGAGTCTGCCGACATGCCGCGCTGATTCGCGATCACGACGCGCTCGGGCAGGCCCTCCGCCGGCAGCAAATAGTCGACGCCGGCACCGAAGGCCTGGATCAGGCGCAGCTTCTGCGCCTTCGCCCAATGCGAGCGCGGCGGCTGCAGTGCGAACAGGTAAACGGCCTCGCCGATTCCGGCGGCGAACTCGTCGGGCTTCGTCCAGCACACCACCTCGCGGCCCGCGAAGTGCTTCTCGAGCAGCGGGCGGGCAGCGTTCGCGAACGGCAGGTACGCATGGATGGGCAGCGGCACCTGAGCATCTTAGGCCGGGCCGTGCGGAGTCGAGCGGCTGCGCGCTTTGATTCCCGCGCGAGAGCGCGCTCCCGCTCCGAGCGGAAAGCGCCCGGCACTCCACTGGAGACGATTCGCGACGGCGCGTCGCGAACCCCGCGCAGACCGCCGCACGTGCCGGGGCGAGCGCGTCTCGTAGCCGCTCCGCGCGGGCACGCCACCTGCACCTGGGCGATCGAGGAGCCCACCGTGCGAAGACAACGCTCGAAGACCCACGTCGCGGCTTCGCTGCCGCCGGCGAGCGCGACGAACAAGCCGCTGCGCTCGGATCCGTACTCGCTGCGCCGCAAGCTCCCGGATCCGAGCGCGTGCACGAGCTGTCGCGCGCTCTACCGCGCTGGGCGCTGGGCTTGGGGAGAACCTCCAGCGGACGCCGCGCCGGTGCTCTGCCCCGCCTGCCGCCGCGCCGCCGACGATTATCCCGCCGGTCTCGTGCGGCTGACGGGCGACTATTGGCGCGCGCATCGCGAGGAGCTCGTTCAGCTCGTGCGTCACGTCGAGGAGCGCGAGCGCGCGGAGCATCCCCTGAAGCGGATCATGCGCATGCGCGAGGACGACGGCGCGCTCGAGATCGCTACGACCGACGCGAGGCTCGCGCGCGGCATCGGCAAGGCGCTGAAGCGCGCACATCACGGCGCGCTGCAGCTCCCGCCGACATCCCGCGAGAACGTGGTGCGCGTGCTCTGGGAGCGCTGATCCGCTTTCAGGACGGGCGCCGAACCGTCCCGAAGAGCACTCGCGCGCTACGACAGCCGCGAGCGCAGGTGCTCGAACGTCTCGCGCAGCTCGCGGGAGAGCAGGCGCACGACCTCGCGCAGGTCCTCCGCATCGCCCGAGGCGTCCTTGCGGATGCCGTCGAGCCGGCTCTCGAGCCTGCGCCAGCGATGCTCGAGCTCCTGCGCTGCGTCGCGCAGCTCGGCCTTGCCCAGCTCGCGTTGGACACGCAGCTCGTCTCGCAGTGCGCGGAACGCGTCGATCTCGTCTCGCACCAGGTCGCGGATGTTCGCCATGAGCCGCCTCCTCGAATCGCTCCGAGCGAGCATGAAGCGTGCCGAGCACGCGACCTCTGAGCGCGACGGGCCGCCGCTCCGGCACGTTGCCTGCACCCCCGCGAGCGCGAGTGGGGGAAACATGGGCTCCAGCGAGCTTGCGAGCGGGCGGCAGCAGACGCGCGTGGCATTTCGGAGCGGCTCGAGGCGCTCTGCCTCGCTGATTGCCCCGCTCTTGTGGATCGCCGGGCAGCTCGCGTGTGCAGTTCCAGAAGCCGCGGACAAGCAGCTGCCTGACACGGCGGCGCGCATGGCGGAGATCGTCTCCGCGCTGGAGATCACGCTGCCGCTAGCCCAGAGCCGCGAGGCTTTCGAGGCGCCTGGAGCGAGAGCGGAGCTGGACAGCGCACTGCGCAACCTCGCGCGCAACGCCTCCGCTCTCGAGCTTCACCGCGCAGAGGATTCGCCAGGCTTCCGCTTCTTTTCCCGCCGTCTCGCGGAGGATGCCGAGGAGATCTCGAAGCGCTTTCGGGCGGGCAGCCGCGACGAGGCGCGCTTCTTGGTGAACCAGCTCGTGGACGACTGCGCGGGCTGCCACGTGCGCCTGCCCGATCCGCGCGAACACACGCTCGGCGTGCCACTCACGCGAAGCCTCGCGCGCGCCGAGCCGCGGGTGCGCGCGAAGCTGCTGGTCGCCACGCGTCAGTTCGACGCCGCACTGGCGAGCTACGAGGCGCTGTTCGCCTCGCCCGACTACTCCCTCTCGACGCTCGACTTCGCGGGTGCGATCGAGGACTACCTGGTCATCGCGCTGCGCGTGCGCGGCGATTGGGCCCGCGCCGAGCGCGCGCTCGCCGGGCTGGCGGCGCGCGACGACGCGCCGGCTTACCTCGCCGAGCTCATCGCCGGCTGGCGCAGCGCGCTCGTCGATCTCGCGCCGCTCGCGCAGAGCGCGACGCTGATGGACGCGCGCGCCGTGCTCGCGCGTGCCGAGGCGGTGCGACGCTTTCCCGCCGACCGCAGCGCGCTGGTGCACGACCTGATCGCGTCGAGCCTGCTCCAGCGCTCGCTCGCGCGCGGCTTCGCGAGCGCGGACGAGGCGGCGGAGGCGAGCTACTTGTTAGGAGTTGCCGAGCTGCGCAGCGACCCCGCGCGCAGCCTCCCGCAGGCGGAGGCGTACCTCGAGGCCGCGATCCGCGGCCTACCCGGGAGCGACCTCGCGCGCGAAGCCTACGCGCTGCTCGAAGAGCAGACGCTGCTCGGCTGGATCGGATCGGGCGGGCTCGATCTGCCGAGCGACGTGAGCGATTGGCTCCACGAGCTCCGCGAGATCGCCCGCGCGGGCGAGAAGCAGCCCTAGCGCGGGAGCGGCGCGCGCCTCGCAGCCGCAAGCGCCCGCGAACGGAGCCGAGCGGGGGACGGCGCGCGAATCCGCGCGCCTCTCGGCTTCGCTCGCGGGACGCTCACGCGGTCTTCACGTCCACCACGCGCGCTTTGCGCTGCTCGTTCTTCGCGACCGTTACGGTGAGCACGCCTTCCTTGAAGCTCGCCTCCACCTTCGACTCGTCGGCATCGCTGGGCAGCGTGAACGCTCGGCTGAAGCTGCCGAAGCTGCGCTCGACGTAGCGACGCTTCTCGCTCTTCTCCTCGCGCTCGGACTTCTTCTCCCCGCAGATGGTGAGGACGCCGTGCGCGACCTCGACGCTGATGTCGCGGCGCTGGATCCCGGGCAGCTCGGCGGTGACGAGGTAGTGCCCGTCGTTCTCGGTGATGTCCGTTGCGGGTGAGAACTCGGCGGCGCTCCGGCCTCCCCAGAGCGCCTCCAGGAAGTCGCCGTCGCTGCTGCGCGACAAGCTCGGGAACCACCAGCCCGCGTCGCCGAACGGCGACCAGCGCGCGACCTCTCGCTTCCCTTTCTCATGCTGTTTCTCCGCCATCGCGTTCCTCCTCATGCGAAGTGGCGTGCAGTCGCGACTGCATCGCATATGCCCGGCACGGAGCTGCACGCGAGCTCTCGAGGCGCGAGGTCTGGGACGTGCCGCCGCGTTCTGCGCCACGCGCTGCGGCGTTGCTCCCTGCTCGGCGCAGCGCACGCCCGCACTGCGCGCGCCGGCCCGCGGCATTCCGCTTGCACCGCGCGCAAAGCACCCCGCCGGCGCGGCGCAGGAGGTCGCATGCACGAGGCGATCAGGAGCTGGATGAGCGAAGACCCGGTGACCGCGAGCGCCGAGGAATCGGCGCTGGCCGCGCATGAGCGCATGATTCGCCACGGAATCCGCCATCTCCCGATCGTGGACGACGAGCGCCGCGTGGTCGGCGTGCTGTCGGTCGACGACCTGCGCGCGGCACTGCCGTTCGGCGTCGACCCACGTGCAGCGATCGGCGAGAAGGCGCGCTGCGCCGAAGCGGGCTGGACGGTCGGCGACCTGATGACACACGCACCCGAGACGCTCGGGCCAGCAGACACGCTCCAGCTCGCTGCGGAGCGTTTGGCGGAGCGGCGCATCGGCTGTCTCCCGATCGTCGACGGCGCGGGTCGGCTCGCCGGAATCCTCTCCGAGACCGATGTGCTGCGCGCGCTCGCGACTCACCTGTGGACGCAGCAGCTGGGAACGCCGCGCGCGCCGCTCTCCCCCGAACGGACGCTGCTACACGAGCTACGACGCGAGCGCGACGCGGTCGCCAAGGAGCTGGCGCAGCTCGCCGTGCGCGATCGCCTTCGGACGGAGCAGCGCCGGGAGCCGGGCGACTTCGCGGATGTCGCGGCGCTGCGCAGCGAGGAGCAGATCTCCGAAGCGCTCGAGGCGGCGAAGGTGCGGCGGCTCGGCGCACTCGATCGCGCGCTCGACCGCGCGGCCGGCGGACGCTTCGGGATCTGTGATCGCTGCGGCGTGCGCATTCCAGTCGCGCGCCTGCGGGCTCTGCCCGGCGCGACGAGCTGCGTCGACTGCTCCTGACGAGGCGAGCTGGCGCCGCTCAGCCGATCGGCGCCTTCACCGTGAGCACGCTGCAGGGCGCGTGGCGCAGCGTGCGCTCTGCGACACTGCCAAGCACCGCGTGCTTCAGCCCGCCGAGTCCGCGCGAGCCGGTCACGATCAGGTCGGCGTGCACGTTCTCGGCGACCGAGTCGAGCGCCGCGTGCGCGGGCGCGCTCGCCAGATCGGTGCGCGCGTCGATGCCCCCGAGGCTCTTCGCGAGCGCGTCCAGCCGCTTGCGGCCCTCCGCATAGGCGGCGTCGATGAGCGCGTCGGGCACTGAGACCTCGTAGGGCGTCACGAACGGCATGCGCAGCTCGAGGCCGTGCACGAGATGCAGCTCGGCTTGGAACGCGCGCGCCCAATCTGCGGCGAGCGCGACCGCCTCGTCG